>JAEIGA010013065.1_pt1 | contig 12633 bp, 6 predicted proteins | sample 9270691 | NCBI WGS metagenome assembly JAEIGA01 (sample SAMN17057246, study PRJNA624740) | gut metagenome | biome: biome; isolation source: fecal sample | host: Bos grunniens | place: China: Xizang | collected 2019 | reverse complement strand
GAGAGCCACAATATTGTGTTCTGTACCAAGAATGGTATCATCAAGAAGACAAGTCTTGAGCAGTATTCACGTCCACGTACAAACGGTATCATTGCCATCACAATACGCGAGGATGACAAGGTTATCTCTGTAGCCCTCACTGACGGCGACAGCGACATTATCCTTGCTAACCGTGGCGGTAAGGCTGTCCGTTTCAACGAGAGCACAGTACGTGCCATGGGTCGTACAGCAACAGGTGTCAAGGGTATGGACATTGCCGAGGACGACGAGGTCGTAGGCATGGTAGTACTGCCAAAGCAGGACGATGTTGAGCATAGCTTGCTCGTTCTCTCGGAGCAGGGATACGGTAAGCGTTCGGCTACCGATGATTATCCGACCGTTGGCCGTGGCTGTAAGGGTGTGAAGACACTGCAGGTAACAGAAAAGACCGGTCAGCTTGTTGCCATCATGGATGTAAACAACGACAACGACCTGATGATTATCAACAAGTCGGGCATTACCATCCGCACCTCGGTTGACCAGATTCCTGTTCAGGGACGTGCAACACAGGGTGTACGCATCATCAACCTTGGCAAGAAGAACGACTGCATTGGCTCTGTATGTAAGGTTACACATGAGGCCGAAAGCGAGGATGCCGTTGAGGTTGCAGATGTCGTAGAAGGCAATGTAGTTGAGGTTGAAAACACAGACAATCAATAACTAACACATAAACATTAAACGAGATTGACATGAAAAAATTAGTATTATCTTTAGCAATGGTTCTTGGTGCAACATTTGCATTCGGACAGGAACTTTCAAAAGAGGAACTCAAGGAGCAGAAGAGACAGATCAAGGCTCTTATGGGCGTTGTAAGTGATGCGGAAATGAACATGCAGACAGACCCTGTCGGTGCGGCTAACGCATTGCGTCCTGTATTGAAAAACTCTTTGGTTAACAAGGATGCATATGTATGGTATGTAAGCGCAAGCGCAAAGCAGGCTGTTATTGCCAATGAGAACAATAAGCGTGTAGAGGGTGGCTCATACAATGAGGAGTTGCTTTATTCTTACACATATGAGGTAGGTCACGATCTTGCAAAGTGCGAGGAGTGCGATATGATTCCCGATGCAAAGGGTCGTGTAAAGCCACGTTATGCCGAGTTCCTCAAGATGTCATATATGCAGCAGTATGGCCAGTTCTACAACGCCGGTGCTTATTACTATGGCAACGAGGACTACAACAAGGCTTATGATCTCTTCAAGATGTTCATTGACACAGCCGACAAGTTGTATAAGCTTGATGTTATGCAGAAGGATACAGTCAATGTTCCTGTAGCAGCATATAATATGGCACTCTGCGGTATGCAGCTCGAGGATTATGCCAAGGTGCTCACACACGTTGACATGGCGCTTGCCAACGAGCAGATGGCTCCATCGGCTTTCCGTTACAAGACTGTTGCTGTTATTGAGCTTGGTGACACCGCTGCTTGGCTTGATCTCTGCAAGGAGGGTACAGCACGTTTCCCAGAGGATGCATACTTCAGCCAGTCACTCATCCAGTACTATGACAGCCATGGTCTTCAGAATGAGCTCAGTGCATTGGCTGACGAGCTCATTGCCAACGACCCCAACAACCCATTGTTCGTGTATTTGAAGGCTTATATCCCTCACCAGAGAGAGGATTTGGATACAGCCATCGAGTGGTACAACAAGACTTTGGAGGTTGACCCAGATTATGAGAATGCACTTTCAAACCTTGCACGTTGCTACTTGCAGAAGGCTTATCTTTACAGTGTAGAGAACTCATCTACAAAACTCAATGACAAGAAGAAGCTTGCTAAGGACAAGGAGATTCTCACCGGTTACTACAACCAGGCACTTCCTTTGTTGGAGAAGCTCCGCACAAATTGCCCCGACAAGACAGATCTTTGGTTGACTAACCTCATCAACTGTTACTATAACCTCAACAAGGATGATAAGGTTAAGGAACTTGAGAAGCTGCAGGAGTCTTTGATGGGAGAGGAGTAAAAAACAAATCCCCACAATATAAAAAATACAGGTTGCCAACTGGCAACCTGTATTTTTTTATATCAATGAACCAATAAATATCTGTTTTAAAGTTCAATTCGTCCGGGGTATTGCTCAAGCGCTTTTCCCAAAAGGAAGATGGCACGCTTCAAGTCGGCCTTGTCAATGGCATAGGCAATACGTACCTCGTTCTTACCATATCCCTCTTCGCTGTAGAAACCCGATGCAGGAGCCATCATGATGGTCTCGCCCTCGTAGTTGAAATCGGTGAGGCACCATTCACAGAATTTGTCGCTGTCATCAATTGGCAAGCGCGCAACAGTGTAGAATGCGCCCATTGGAATAGGGGAGTACACTCCCGGTAATTTGTTCAGCTCATCCACAAGGCAGTTTCTGCGTTCAATATACTGCTCGTATGTGTTGATGGTATATGAACGCGGAGCGTCAATTGAAGCCTCGGCAATTACCTGGCCGAGCAATGGGGGACTGAGGCGTGCCTGGCAGAACTTCATAACTGCCTGACGCACAGCGGTGTTCTTGGTAATCAATGCGCCAATTCTGATTCCACACTCCGAGTAACGCTTTGAAACAGAGTCAATTAGCACTACGTTGTCTTCAATGCCTTCGAGGTGGCAAGCCGAGATGTAAGGCGAACCTGTGTATATGAACTCACGATAAACCTCGTCGCTGAAAAGGAAGAGATTGTGTTTCTTTACAAGGTCGCGGATGCGGTTCATCTCATTGCGTGTGTAAAGATAACCGGTAGGGTTGTTGGGGTTGCAGATGAGAATACCACGTGTACGCTCGTTGATAAGTTCCTCGAAACGCTCCATTGGAGGCAATGCGAACGACTCGTCAATGCTTGAACGTATCGGGCGAATCACGGCACCGGCCGAAATGGCAAAAGCCATATAGTTTGCGTATGCAGGCTCCGGAACGATAATCTCATCGCCGGGATTCAAGCATGTGAGGAATGCAAACAGCACAGCTTCTGAACCGCCAGAGGTGACAATAATGTCATCCGGCTTCAGCTTAATCTGGTACTGGTCGTAATATTCCACAAGTTTCTCGCGCAACGAGAGAAAACCGTCACTTGGACTATATTCAAGTATCTTCTGGTCAAATTTCTTTATAGCTTCCAGAGCAATGTCCGGTGAGTTAAGGTCGGGCTGACCAATATTCAAATGGTAAACCTTCAAGCCGCGTGCCTTGGCATCATTTGCAAACGGCGCCAATTTACGGATTGGCGACGAAGGCATCAGGACGGCTCTTTCTGATAATTCAGGCATAATTTCTTTTAATTTAATTTCAGAATGCAAAAATAGTTCAAATCTTCGATTTCTTGTCATTGAGATTTACAAAATGTATAAAGAAATCAAGATTAATTCTTTAATGCCGAATAATCCTTCAAAATAAACCGTATTTTATTCAAGAATTTTCTTGCTGGTTTTTGGTGAAAATCGCCGTCAGACGCCCTATCCTTATTTACAATCACTTTTGAATGATAATAAATATTATGTTTAATAGCATTTTAAGATTTGCGTACTCTCGCGTCATTGGTGAGAATTTTTGGAAATAAAACATAATACTTGTCTTATGTTTAATAGTATTTTAAGATTTGCACACTCTCGCGTCATTGGCAGGATTTTTTGGAAATAATTGCTGTGCGGAATTTGGTGCGTGACTATATAAAAAACATAATACATGTCTTATGTTTAATAGCATTTTGAGATTTGTGCACCTTTGTGTGTTGGATTGGTTTTTTGGAAAAGATTTATTAGGTTGATTTATGTTTTTCGGGTTTCCGAAATTTGCAGAAGTTTGGGATTTTCTAAACAAAAAGTTCGCCAATTTCAATTTCTCGATTTTGGCGAACTGTTATTTAGTCTATTGCTTCATCTTCCTGTTGTTCTTGTTGGCTGCGTATCCAATTTATAAACTCCTCAAACTCTTCTATCTTTTTCCAGCAATTATCGGCTTCTTCCCAAAAAACGATTGTCGAGAAGTTTTCTTCGCCAATTCTTGAACAAAGTGTTATGGTCTCAACCCCTTCGTAGCTCTTCAATTCTACCGTTGCGCGCAGATAGTCATTCTCATCACCTCTTGCTGCAGCGCCTGTACGATATTCGTACTCATAGTTCTCTAACTCCTCCTTGAACAGGGTTACAAGGCTATCGCCATGCTGTAGCAGACTTGTGCAGTCCATGCCTTCATTCTGCAGCTCCTCAATCTGCTCGGCAAGTCTGTCATGCTCATCCGTTATGCAATAGTCGAGCAACATAATTGAATGTAGCGGCATGTGAACTGTGTCCAAATGAACGATTGAGTATGAGCATTGGGGATATTCCTTTTCAAGGTGGCGTAGTATATGCTCCGGCATTTCATACTTGTCTGCAAGCAGTTCCTTTTGCTCTTTATCCTTCTGGGCATTACTCTTTGCCAAGTCAAAATGCTTGGGGAACTCCTTGTTCAGAATAAATCCCCATAGCTTGTTTGTCTCAATGATATATATATTTCCGCAATCTCTTTCAATGTATATTTTTCTGATTCTTTTTTTACCGCAGAACTCGCTCCTATCAATAGGAAATTCAATGATTGTAGAATAGAGTTTTTCTCTGGCATAAGGGCTTGATAGCTTGACAACCTCGGACGAATGAATTTTTGTTGCAAGGGACGTATTGTCATTGTACTGAATATGTACATTATTGTTTTTGCTCATGTCGGCAGGTATTGCAATGCCGGGTACTGATATTACAAAGTAAGTACTCTCCCCTTTCGCACTCATGTAATGCCTTATGCAACCTATGTCGGAATATTGGTCGTAGTCCTCTCTTGATAATCCAAAAAGCTTACTGTCGCCACTATATACCTGTGCGCAGACATTGCCGGCCATTATTATCATGAATAACAGCAGGCTCCTTTTTATATTACGTAATATTGTACGCATAACAATCACTTTATCAACTCTTTTGCTTTTTGTAGTAGGAGTACTACCCTTCTCATTCCGGTCCATGTAGACACAAAGTTATTGAATTTATTCAATAGATGGCAATCTGTATGCAAAAAAAGTGTATATTCGCTATATTTACGAACAGAACATTCAGTATATGAAGATATATTCAGCACCTCTCCAGGGTTTTACTGAGGCAGTGTGGCGCAATGTACATGCTGCCGTCTTTGGCGGTATCGATGGCTACTATACCCCATTCCTGCGCTATGAGCATGGCGAGATACGTAGCAAGGATATCCGCGACGTTGAGCGCAAGAACAACAGTGTCGAAAATCTTGTGCCACAGGTAATTGCAGCTAACCCTGATGAGATGCGCCCTCTGCTTGAATTTATAGCCAATGAAGGCTATGCCCGTGTGGATATAAACATGGGATGCTCTTTCCCTTTGCAGATGCGCAAGCGTCATGGTGCAGGGTTGTTGCCCCACCCCGAACTGGTCGCAGAACTAATGAAGGAGGTTGCTCTGCACCCCGAATTCTCCTTCTCTGTGAAGATGCGTCTTGGCTGTAACAGCAAGGATGAGTGGAAAGAACTTATCTCCATTCTCAACGATGCTCCATTGCGACATATTACAATGCATCCGCGCCTGGGTATTGAGCAGTACAAAAAGCCTGTGGATGTTGACGCGTTTGCCGACTTCTATGCAGCCTGCAAGCATCCTGTAATATACAATGGTGACCTTCTGACATTGCATGACATCAGGCGCATTGAGACAGAATTCCCGGGACTCAAAGGTATCATGCTCGGCCGCGGTCTGCTCGCCAACCCGGCATTAGGCATTGAATACCGCACAGGGCAGGAACTCACAAATGCCGAGCAAGGCAACCTTGTGCGCCGCATGCATGATGAGATGATGCGTCAGCTGACTCCCCGCCTGCAGGGCAACACACAGTTCCTGAGCAAGATGAAACCATATTGGGAATATCTGTTGCCCGCCATGCTCAAACGCGACAAGAAAGCAATTCTCAAAGCAACAACAATAGAGAAATATCTCTCGGCTGTCAACGAAGGCCTGGCATGCTATTGAGTTTTGCTATTATATTGGATAATAATATCAAACAAAAGTGTTTGTCTTTATTCTTTTAGATCGTTGATTTCTTGTTCTATAATTTGTATTAAAGAAGCTGTTTGCGGTTCTGGATACCGTGAGATTATTTGCTTTGACTTTTCGAAGTATTGCAATGCCTCTTTTTTCTTGTCGAGCATTTTGTTGATTCTGCCAAACACGAATTGAAGTTGAAATGTATACTGATCCTTTTGTCTTTTGTTTACAAAATTCAGTGATGGTAGCAAATCCTCGGCTTTAGTCAACAGGCGTATAGCATCTTCCAATTCTTTTTTATTTATAGATAGACCGATACTGTTTTTTTCCACAAGCATGCCAGATTTTGTTGTATAACAATTAAAGTACAACCATTTATTATCCAAAGACAATTCATCAAGTTCTTCAATTATGCCATCTATTGTTTTTAAAGCATTGTTGTAATCAGACAATTTTGCATATATGTTTGATAGTTCAAGGCGCCATTGTACAGTAGATAGTTCTGTTACTTCTTTGGTGTTTCCTGGTGCATTATTGCGAATAGATATTGCTTTGAGATAGTACTCTTTTGACTTTTCCAATTTTTCAGTGTCAAAAATATAATTCTGAAGATTTTCGCGAGCATATGTTTGTGCTAGCATTGCATATGCATTGGCCACTAATGGAGAGTTCTTACCGTAAATTTTCAATTGCATTTCGGCCGAAGCTTTACTGACCATGATTGCAGAATCAGGTTGTTGCAACAAATAGTATGTTTCAACAATAGGAATCATAATTTTCGCAGTTCCAATATTGTTATTTCCATAAATTGCAATGTTTCTCTCTTTTGCTCTATTCAATCGTTCCAAAGCTTGTTCTGCATAATACCTTGCTACATCAGCCTCTTGTGATGCTTTTGATTTACCTATATAGTATAGACCAAAATGATAGTCTATATCGACTGATTTTATATGTTCTGTACCAAAGTACTTATTTATACTGGTAGATGCTTTAGAGAACTTATTGTATGCACTCTGTAAATTACCTTTATGTAGGTTCAAAAGTCCAAGCTTTAGCTCTATATTTGCAGTCACCGCATTGTCCGATCCGTAAACTGAGGTAGAGATGTTATATGCCTGGCTATATAATTGTTCAACTTCTATTATTTCTTGCTTAGTAGAGGCTTCATTCATACAAATATCGGCGAGTCCGATTAGTGGAGATATGCAGTTCGGATTATTTCTTCCCAAACTTTTCTGGACAATATCCAATTGCTTCTGATAATACTCGCGTGCATATTGGAATTGTGCGGTGTTTACATATGCAGATGCCAAGGCGTCGTATATCCATGTCATATAAGGGGAATCCTTATCAAAAATTGATAAACATGTTTTTTCTAGATTTTTTAGATTTTTGATAGCTTTTTCCCCGTATCCTTCGGTTATTAATAAACGTGCTTCCAACAATAAGACTGGTGTCAGTTGTATGCAAGAGTCACCATACGTGTCTGTATATACATTCTTTATTTTGTCAAAGATCTGATGTGCTTCCTCTATCTTTGAGAGATGTATACATATTTCTGCTTTATTTAGTAGAAATGGCATAACTCCCACATTGTCATCTCCATAGAATTTCGTGGCAATTTCAATAGCTATATTATTGTATTCAATAGCTTTCTTAAAGTTTAAGTTCTCACAGTTCAACGCAGATAGAGACTGGTAGTTTGATAATGTGTTGAAATGATATTCACCAAATTCTTCTTCGATTATTCCTTTAGCTTCCTCTATACAACTGATTGCTTTTTTGAATTCTCCTTTATTTCGATAAAGTTTGGATTGTATATCTAAAATTGATGAATATGTCCAATGTTTCTTTCCGAATTCTTTTATGATTTGTTTTGATAAATCGTACAAAATAAGTTCTGCTTCGTCGAAATTCCCTAAATTTATATGTATCATACACATGCGAAGCTGTGCATAAAGAGTCTCCTTGTGAGTATTTCCATAAAGGCTTGATAATATTTCATATGCCTGTTTGGCAGTCTCAAGTCCTTTCTTGAATTCGCTAATATTTATATAATAATTCGCATAACTTAATAAAGGGTAGGCTATGAAGTGGTGGTCCTCTCCATAGGTCTTTTGGGTAATATTATAGAACTTATCAAGATATTGCTTTGCAAGGTCTATTTTGTTTATATTTAAAAAATAATCACCAAGGTTCCGGTATATAATGCAAAGCTGATTATTATCTTCGCCAAAAATCTCTTTGACAGTGTTTTCTGTATTTATATAATATTGATATGCTTTATGATACTCTCCTTTACTCATATAATATTCCGCATATCTCATTTGTTGTATTGCAGCATTCGTACTATTCTCACCGAAAATCTTGTTTGTCAATGCCATCGCTTTGTCAAGGTAAGTCTTCGCGTTCTTATTTTCCGATTGTTGCAAATAGACATTTGCCATTTGGTTGTAGATGTCTATAAGTTGCACCGCATCTTTTCCTAATGTCTGGGTTATAATATTGACAGCTTCTTGCAATACGCTTATAGCCTTTTTAGTGTCACCTTGTGATATACGTAATTGGGCTTCTTTAACATTTAACTTGATTTTATTGTACTCTGTCATTATGCCGAATTCCTTATATATGCTTTTGATAGTATCCAGTTCTGCCTGCGCTTTGTCGAATTCGGCACGTTGTTCGTGCATGCTATATTTGGAGATGTGCGCATTTACAGTTGCCAAGTGGTTTTTTCCAAATTTTATATTCATCAGTTCAATAGCCTCGGAGTTCATTCTTTCGGCTTTCTCAAAATCACCCATAAGGGTGTAAAAATGGGCAAACTGAATACATATATTTGCATAATTTGGATGCTCTTTTCCTAAGATTTTTTGATAAATATCAATTGCCTCATTCATACACTCCTCTCCTTCCTTGATTTTTCCAATCTTGATATATGTATTACTCTCTAATGTCAATAGGTCTGCTATATATCTATTTTTAGTTGTGGAGTGTTTTTTTATATACTGTTTTGCTGTATTGCACATGTCAATAGCTTCATAGTATTTACCAGTTGTCATAAGACATTCTATGTAGTTGGTGTATGCAAGGCTTATTGTTGCAATGTCTACATTCTCTGCGGCTGTGGTTTCCTTTAGAATTAAAGTTATATCGGCTTTTGCACCATCGAAATCATTCTTGATGTATTTTATATTAGCTAATCCAATCCTTGCATTCCAGTAGGCCTTACTGTTGATTGATTTCGCCTTTTTGTTATTGGTACATATTTTATAGTAAATAGCGGCTTTCGAGAATTCTCCTTTTGCCTGATTGATATTTCCCAATCCCAAGTATGTATCCAACAGATTCCCCAATGCTTCTTCCTTCATTGGTTCCAAAAGGATACATGCATTGTTATAGCACTCTTCTGCACGGGTGTACTCGCTGAGATTGCTGTAAACATCACCTTGATGGTTTAGACAAATAGCTTTTGAAAGTTCGTCAAAGGCATATTTCATAGCTTCCTGGTAGTATGAAAGAGCTTCGCGATAATTGTTATAATGTATTTCATACATTTCGCCTATACCACAAAGAAAATCAATATTGGTACTATCATAACAAAGGCTGTTCTTCATGTGGTATACAGCTTTATCGAAATCCAATTCCTGTAATGCAAGCTCTATTATCTTCTTCTTTTCAAAAAGAATGCCATTCCTTGTTTTTATTACAATTTCGTTTGTATGGGCTGCAATTTTCTGAGCCTCTTCATTATTCTTGACCGCATTGCTATATTCCTCCCATCTCTCATCGTCAGTACGCCAGCTCAACAATGAATCAGCAAGCGAATAATTGCCGTTTTCCATTGCAATGCTGATTTTCTTATGGCGTTCGTCCAGCAATTCAAAATCCCAATTCTGCAGGCCTTCGCGGATGTAGTCATATACAATATTCTCGTAATTATTCAGTTTACTCCGTAAGGATTCTATTATACTATCTTTTTCAATGCTGTTTATTAGTCCTTTTTCGCACTCCAACTGCAGACGTGTTTTCTCTGCTTCAAAATTTTTATTAGCCTCTTCTATTGCCATTTTTTTAACATACGTGGCATATTCATGAATTTCCTTATTAGATTGCATCACTATTGTCAATGGGGCATTGGAAGTAAACTCCAATATATCATTAGGCTTTGGATACAGCACTCTGTATTGTGTACCTTTTGGACCTTTTACAGAACTGATGTGATAAACGTCTGAAGCATCGGTGTTTTTTAGTGAAAGCTCAAAATATCCCTCCTCGGGTGTACTGAGACTGTAAACATGATCCTCATTTCCCAGTTGTTGGATACGCGCTCCAACAACCCTTTTGCCTGCTTTGTTTACAAAACTCTGCATTCGCACATAACCTTTCTGTATTTTTGTGTTTACTTGTGCGGCAGCAAGACCGGGAATCAAAAAAAGTGCTATTAATAATAATCTTTTCATTGTGTTCATTTATTTAGTTCCATACCGCGTGTCCCTTCGCACGGCATATTGATTGTGTAACTGCTGTTTTGATATCTCAATTCGTATTTCTCTTTTTGGGATGCAGGTGGTATTGTAACTTCAAGCATTCCGTCGGCATTTGTGCTGTACATAACTCCTTCAACTTCTACAAATTCATTCCGCAATGGTTCGTCATTATGTATAAGAAGGATTTTTATATTTCCGTATCGGCCCGGTTTGCGGTGCAGGGGAATATTTATATTTTCCCTGGCATTGATTAATGTATCAATTCTATAACAATCAACATTCTGCACTATAATTCTCATTTCTTTTTCTTTAAACTTTCCGGGAATTTGAGTGAAAAACGCAGGCTCTGTAATGGATTTTATTGTATCGGAGACCGGTTTCCCGTTTCCTATAAGTGTTGTCACTTCTATGTCGTGGATCGCCGGGAGATTAGGATAACCAGTAGCTTCAGTCAATTGTATGCGCATATCGAACGGTCCTTCAACTTGCTTTGTCCAAAGAATTGAAAGTATTATTGCAACTGCAACAAATATAGCCAATATTGTCCTGAATAGTAATGTTTTTATGTAGCTTGCCCTGTATCTGTTCCATATGAAATTATATGCATCGGGCAAGTCTATGAGGAGCGACACGACCTTTGCAACAGCTTTGCGTTTACGAAATATCCACAAATCGTCACCTAAATCGTTTATATTGACCCCTAGCGCCGAGCCATCTGCAAATGCCTCTTTCAACTCAGGAGTGAAACATTCGTTCTTGTCGTTGCTGTATGGAGTACCTTTGATGACAAAAGGAATGATATATTTTTCTCTTCCTGTATCAATGAAATGTTTGACTTCTTTTCTTACCCATGGAGCGTTTGCGGAGTTGGGGGAGCTGATAACAATAAGGTATTTTGATTGGTTGAGTTCATGTTCCAAACCATAGTTCAGGTTTTGTGCCACAAGATCAGTCACATATCTGAATATTCTGAACTTTTCAGTCTTTTTATCATATGACCGCACAACCTCACCTTTTTCGTTGGCGATTACAGATGGGAGATTGTACTTTTCAAGTCTCATCTGCAACCATCGTGCTATATTGTTGTCTCGTGAGTTGTAGCTTATAAATGCAGTGTATTTCATTCTATTTTTTTGTTGATAATCATTTAGTTGTTGTCAAATCGCAAAAATATATAAAAAACTATAATTTAAAAGAAATTGGGGAAAAATATAAGCAATAATATAAATGTTGATACTGCGTCAATATTTATATTATTGCTAAGGTATAAGAGGTTGAAGAATACTTTGATAACCTCACTAATCTATGTGTTTTCAAACTCTATCTGCGCTGCGAGGTCATATCCTTCCTGGTACAGTGCAAGCAGCTTGTCGGTATCGCGTTCAATACGCTTGACCTCTACCGGTCTTACAGGGCGCAGAACCTCTACCCTGCCTTCGCTTTCCATTGACTCCACAAGTTCCATCTGCCTGTTGTACATTGCATTGCGGTTACGTATGGCATCCTTTACATTGGGGTATTTGCGGTAGAAGAAGAACGGCACCTTGCCGGCCTTCTGTGGCTTGCGGTAGCCATAGTTGCGTGTTAGCACTACAAGGTTGTTGTCATATCCCAATGACATGGCGCGTTCAAGCGGGATGGAATCGGATATTCCACCATCGAGCATAGGCTCGCCATCGACATGTGTTATTGGGCACACAAACGGCAGGCTGCTCGATGCCTTTACAATCTCAATCACACGCTTGGGGTTCTTCTTCTCCTCGAAGTAACATGGCTTGCCTGTGATGCAGCTTGTCGTTACCATCTCATAACGTTCGGGGCTGTTTGCCAGCTTGTCATAGTCGTATGGACTTATCTCCTCGGGGAACTTGTGGAACAGCAGGTCGAAATCCATTATGTTGCCTTTGGTGAAGAGATACTTCATGCCAATGTAGTTGTACTCTTTTAGCAGATCAATGTCGGCATACTTTGCGCGTCCGCGCTGGTGTGACATATATGACAAACCGTTGCAGGCACCGGCGCTCACACCTATTACATAAGGGAATCGTATGCCACGGTCCATAAAGTTGTCGAGCACTCCAATGG
>JAEIGA010013064.1_pt1 | contig 12633 bp, 4 predicted proteins | sample 9270691 | NCBI WGS metagenome assembly JAEIGA01 (sample SAMN17057246, study PRJNA624740) | gut metagenome | biome: biome; isolation source: fecal sample | host: Bos grunniens | place: China: Xizang | collected 2019 | reverse complement strand
CGTTGCATCCTCGTAAATATCATCTGTAAAATGCTTTTCCATTAGCTCGTGGAAATACATAGCACCCTCGTTGCCACCATTGCGTAGGCTAATGAATAACGGATTTTCGATATTTAAGAATACTGTTAGTGTCCTCCCTTGTTTATCTCCTCGCTTTTCGTATGTTTTAGCATACTGCTCAGAGTCGGAAAAATAGAATCCATTGCCCCATATGCCTCTATCAGTAGAGGTCCCGAACATCTCTTTGCTAAAAGCATTGAAATTATTTGGTGTTCCGTGATATACCACCTTTGGATTACCATCCTCATCCACTACCTTTGTGTTAGGCATAGCGAGCTTGGCTGCCTCCATCACCATCTTCTGTGCAGTAGCCATATCGCCTCGCTCCACAGCATCGAGGTAGGTGGCATCCATCTCAGGGGTGATAAGAGAATTTTTTGTCGAAATCTTTGGATTTGGAAAATCTTTTATTATCTTTGCAGTAGATATAAGTCTTGGATTGCTGAGGGCTTCCGCATTTAGTGCGGAGTGGTGCAGATAATCCAAGGCTTTTTCTTTGTCAATATATGTAGCCAAACCCCTATTAAACCAATCTACAATATTATCATCACCCTTGCCAAATACTGTCGCAACTATATTGAAGTCGATATCTTCCCCCTTACCAACATTTAATGAAACGAGAAAGTTCCCATCTTTTGTAGTTAACTCAGTCAATACAGATCTATTTTCATCTGACTGATAATTGTTAAATACTGCAATAGGATTAGCAACCGCCAAGGGCAAGTTCTTTATCTCAGACAAGTCGAAGCCGTGGAGCTTTTGCTTTTTAATAACCTTTGCTCCGTACAATTTCATAGGTTTATTAACCACTCCACCAGCAAGCAACTTTTCGGAAGGCGTACCAAGGGACAAAATCACCTTATCCTTATTCTCCTCCGTAAGCGTCGCCAACTCTGCATTAAATCGCTCATTTACATCATATAACGAATACCTCACATCTCCAGCAGCATAAGGAGCATAACCGCCATCGAAGTCGTCTACAATCTCTTCTATCTTCTCTGCAAACCACTCCGCATCACCATCGTCATCATAGGCATCCAACTTGCTCTCAATCATTGGATGGCCTAAAGCGACCTTATCATTTACCTCTCTTACTTTCTCTACAAAGGTTGCGATGTCACCATTGACCTTATACTCGTTTAGCGCATCATTCAAACCTTGAATTACGGGCAACGAGAAGCGTACATTCTCCATCTGTGAAGCCTTCTGCATAGCCTCGGCACGAGAAGCATTATCTCCCTTCTCATACTCGATAACCTCTACACCCGCATCCTTGAGTCGTGACTCCACATCCGAAGGTATATCGTTAGGCACTACGGCAGCGGTAAAGTCACTAAGCTGTAGGGGTCGCTCAAACTTTGTCTCGAAGTAGCCTGCAGGATATTCTGTACGAATGGCGTTGACCATATCGTCAAACTTCGCCATATCCTCCTCCGACAACTCGATACCATACTCCTTCTTGATAAACTCCTTAGGGTTATCTTTGCCAACCGCTTCAATTAATCGCCAGTAACCGACATTACCCTCTGTGTGAATCTTTGTGGCTAACTCAGCGTACACATCACCCCATTTATCCATGAACGCATCATGCTCCTCCTTAGACTTGCCGAGCAACGCCTTACGCTTGCGTATGCTCTCAAGGGTTGTCATGTGTGGTAGCGCAGTAGCCAAAAATACATTGAAAGTGGGGAACATACCCACAGCACCTTGACGACCTTGCTCTCTCATCCACTTAGATACATTCTCTACAGTGTGGGGGAGATACTTGGGGTCACCATTCTCTGCATGCCCGTCAAAGATGTACTCCTTAATGCCATAACGCTCATCAAGACTATTCAACCAAGCCTCATAGTCTGCTTCAAGGTTGTTAGCCTCTATTTTCTTTCTTGCAGACTCTATGGTTTCTCTTACATCTACAACACCACTTTCTCGCATATCCTTGCCTACATCACGGAGAAATCCTGCTACTGCGTCATAGTCGAAGCCATACTCATTCAACTCTGCCAACTTCTCGCGTCTCCACTCCTTGATTTTCTCGGACTTGAAAATCGTTTCCTGCTCCAGCTCCTTCTTTTTCTGCTCAAGTGCAGCCTCAAACGCCTCTTTATCTCCGTTGTATTCTTCAGCTATATAGATATCCAAGCACTTCGCCATCTCCTCTGGAGTAAGAGCAGCGAGACTGAAACTGCCATTTGTCGCCTCCTTCACAGCATTTGACACTTCATTTGAATATCTCGATGGCACATACTTAATTGCTGAATCTCCATTTTTCTCAAAGAGATACCATACCCCAAGACCATCAAGTTTGCGCCCATTGACGAACTCCTCAAATTCATTGCGCACTCTATTCTGCATTGCTTTAGGCAGTGCTTCGACATCCTTATAGAAGCGAGATAGCGCCTCGTCATCTGTTATGCGCCTAACTATGATAGGATACATAGGAGTCCACGCATCGCCCGCCCATGTACCAGCGTTATTGCCCTGTTGAGCATCCACCATATTCTTGGGCAATACAAGCGAATACTCGCCATAGCCATCAAATGTTTGCTTGTCTACATCAATAACAGCAACAGAAGGATTAGCGAGACCGCCCATCTTAATAGACTTGCGCAACTTATCAAGCGTAATATTATGCACACCTACGAGTGAGGGGATTGAACGTTTTACTTCCCCAGTTTTCGCCACCTTACCCTCTGCCTTTGACGCTGCTACGATAAACTCGTCCATCTTGCGAATTAGGGTCTTTGCCCTCATTGCCTCGGTACGCAACCCCAAGTTAGTGAATAATGATGTCAGGTAGCGCCAAACATTACGTAACACACGGAGCACCCTGCTATCGTTGATATGGTTAAAGAAGTTCTCGAGAGCATGATACTTCTCACTCATCTCGCCCATAGTGTCCGCCACAACCTCCTCCTGCATGAGCTCGTCTGTAATATTAAGCTGGGGAGGGATGTTGCTTATTTCCTCTGCAAGCTGAGTGCGTAAAGTCTGCAGCGTGATAGGCGTTCCCTTATCAGTTAACGCATTCTCTGCGTTCTCGAGGGCATATCTTGCGTTTCTTGCCTCGATAGCGGCTACCTTGTTTTCTCCCTTCTCTATCTCTACGAGCTGCTCCTTGACGGCCTCCACGCTGCCATTCTGCGCAATCTGTGCTTCCACAGCTTCGAGGGCCATTGTATTTGCCTCCCTCCTACGTGTGCGTATCTTGTTGGTGTCCTCGTACTTCTTGCGCATGTCAGCCACCTTCTTCTTCCAGCCCTTAGTGCCATGATAACGCTGCACAGCTTTCGTGAACTTCGCATATCCTTCTGGTGACAACACCTTCATTCTGTGGAGTCCCTCGTGACCCACAAGGAAGGTGACGCCTTCATTACGCATGTTCCACGCAAGGTAGATTATATTATTGGATACATCTATCTGCCCGTTGGCACCATTAAGCGACTCCACGAATACAATCTTCGCCTTCAAGAGCTTCGCAAAAGCATCATATACCTTTCGCTTCTCTGGTGTGAGCTGCGCAGAGAAGCCATTGATTACAAGACCTATCTCTTGCTCCTCGAGCTGCTCCGTAGTCTCCGACGGCACAATCTCTGTAGAAGGTTTCACCTCATCGGCATTTACCACTGCGATATTTACCTCATCCACTATATTACTCATGCCGTAGTCGATGACCAACACGCCATCATCCTCCACACTCAATACTCGTGCTTGTTTTCCCTCGTGCTCTACAATGTCGCCAACCTTATATGTAGGCGCTACCTCCTCAGTCTCCTTCACTTCATCGGTAGCAGTCTCTACACTCTCCTCTGGGCTAAGATGCTTGAGCACCTCATCGTAGAAGTTAGCACGCGCCTCGAGCATTGCGGCCTTCTTGCGGGCATCTACTTTCTCGTTAGCATTTGCCGCCTTTGCACCCTTCTCACGTATGCTCTGTGCGTTGGCACGTGCGCTGTCACGCATTTGTGTTACATCGGCATACGCATCTTCACGACTACCCATTTCGTTTGCATACTGCTCAGCAAAGACCTCCGCATCGTCAATAGCATCGTAGTCTACGCTACCATCCTCACGTGTAGGTATAGGTTTGGGCATCTCCTTGACATCTTCTACGATCTCCTCCTCTATTGCCTCTTTCTCCTTATTAGACTCTATGCCCTCCTCTTCGCCTACAACAATGCCATCTACGGCATCGTCCATAGTCTTCTGCATAGTGTGCTGGAACATCGCCTTCTGGCCCTCCGCGATTGTGGCATCAGGTTGCAAAACCTGCATAAAGGGGACCTGCATAAGGTTTGTCTCAAGGGTTCCGTCTACAAAAACTTCTTCAGCTACCGTGTACTCTCCCTTCTCATTGAAGCCTACGACCTCTGCCTGTGAGCCATCTGCGAGAGTAACAATGTCCCCCTCCTTATATACAACAAAACCCTTCTCCTCGAGATATTGCTGCGCTTGCTCTCGTGTAGTTGCCTTCATCTGACCTACCACCTCGTGCATCTCGCTCACGCTGTCGCTTACAGCCGCTTTGCTAAATAGTGCGTTAAAGATGTCCAGCATTAAATCTCTTATCTTACTCTGCTTTACACTTGCGATATTGCTAACCAAGACAGATACCTTCTTTCCATTAACATCGACACAATCAAGCATACCAAGCTCATTCGACATATCTCCCGCCTTGACGATGTAACTTTTGCCATCCATTGTTGTTATCTGGATAATGCTGTCCCCTTTCTCATAAGCGAGCTTCTCGATTTGCTGTGCCATCTTGCCGAGACTTGACATGCGCGAACCCTCGAATATTACACCATACGAAGCCTTGACAACCATGTCATTTGCAATATACTCTATCGCTGCTGCTGCCTCCATTGGTGGGTACTGCGCAATATCAAGATTCGCAAGAGCGTCTGCAATCTCCTTGTTTGTCTCAAGAGCAGATATTCGAGTCAACTCATTTTTTAGGTTTCCCACTGAGATTGCACCGAGTGCTCTATCTCGTGCTGTAGCTGCTCTGTTTATCGCTCCCCAATTAGTGGCATTTAGAGCACCTTTGAACATAGCATGCGTTGTACCCAACACTGCACACACAGACGCCAACTCACTCCAATATTTCCAATCTCCGAGATACTTCATGTTGTACTCATCATAGAACGGCATAAGTGTTAAAGAGGTGAGCACATCACCTGACACCTCCGAGAGAGTCTCGCCTGCGAGGCCTTGCATACCTATCTTGCCCAACATTCTACGTGTGGCATGGTTGTTACTCAATCTATTCAGTGTCTCCAACGTTGCCTTGCCAGCCTTGCCACCCCACTTATTGAGTCCTATAATCTTACCAAATCGTGCGGGAGACACATTAATTAGCATTGACAGCTCTGCACCAAGCATCTCCGAGAATACCTCAAAGTATGTCTCGGTGTAGGCCTTGAAGAAGTCGCTTGCCCATGATGTCTTATTAAATACAATCTGCCCATCCTGCAAACTATACTGCCCATTTCTTCGCTGCATGAAGTTCTGCCATGTCATAGGAGAGAGAGTAGTTATTACAGCCGAGCGTCCAGCATGCACGCCAAGGTTTTTGCCCAAGTACACAAGCGCCTGACGCTTGCTTATCTCCTCCCAAGTCTCTGCAGTAACCTTTTTCGCCAACTTCTTAGTAGTAGTCTTTGCGATTTCCTTTGTAACCTGCTTTGTAAGCTGCTTTGTTCCTTCGGTTGCAAATATCTTACCACCCTGTGACACCATTGATATAGTATTTCCTATACCTTGTGTTAGGAAAAAACCGATAATCATCTGCGCCATAAACTCCTGAGAGGCTCCCGCGCCTCTACCTACGCTGGCTGCATTGAACTCATCACCTATAAGCTCCTTGTCAAGTTGTTCGACCTCTACACCCAGTTCCCAGAGACGATATATGTCCTTCTCTCGCTCTGTGAGTTTCTTGCCATTCTTTACTTTGTTGAGCACAACACTCGTCTCTATGCTATCCCAGAGGCCTACAACACCCAAAGATCCGACCTCGGAGATGTCGAACTTTTCTCCGAGTCCCGCGACAAATGAGTGACCACGGTGTATTTGCTTATCCAACCACTTGTTACCAGTATATTCGCCATCATTTGTAACTATACGATTAGTAAGGTTATGCTTCACCAGACTATTGGCCTTATAACCACCTGACGCCTCGTCAATCATCCATATTGTCGGAGCAAGAAGCGCCCACCAGTTGCCCTCCATCCATGGGATGAGGCCCGTACGCTCATTAATCTCCTTCGCCTCCTTATCTATTTCCGCTAAACGTTTCTTCAAATAGGTCTCGTGGTTTTTATACCCGTTTAACCTTGCTATATCATCGCGGTAATGCTTGTTAAAGGTATAGAGTCGATTACTCTGCGCGTATGGGATATAACCTTTTATCGCCCCTACCATATCATCATGCGAATATCTCATGCCACCAATATGGTAGTAGCCATCCTCCGAGGGTTTCATGATGGCCTCCGTAGGTTTGGGGTATTTTTTATTCCACTTAGTGTATGTGTCATTTGCGCTATCGTACTCGGGGTTCAACATGTACTGAGCATGGTAGTAGTCCTTCATATTCTGACCACTGCCATAAAACATATCCTTCTCTGTGAGTCCTGAGTTCTTCTCCACAAGTTTGCGTAGCTCCTCACCTCGAGGGATGCCATTCTCTACTTCGCCCTCAGTAGTTAGGTAGTCATACAAGGGTCTGAGACGCAGCTCCTCCATTGTCTGCGCAAAGCGTTCCTTAGCCTCTCTCTCTTGCTTCTTCTCAGGGGTCTCGATTAACTTCCCCACATTTACTTTAGACTCCTCCACCTGTGCATTTGCTTCGGCAAGATGACCGCGCAATCTCGCCAAATCTATGCCACTGGGTTTGCCGAGTGTACTGAACAATGCCTCGGTTACCGCTTCATCAGCGTTCTTCACACCATTGCGTGCCCTCAACACATCCATAACACCCACGCCCATATCTTTCGCATCTTGCTCCGCAATAGATAGCTTATAACGGGCCTTGTCGTATGCCGACATAGCATCGAAATCGACATTCTCATCAAAGGTACTCTCTCCCCTTAATGCCTCAAGCGCAGTTTTCCCTTTCTCTTTTGCCTTAGCCTCCGCCTCCTTGATGCGCAACTGCGCCTTCTCGTATGCTGTTAACTCTGCCATATATTATTTGTTATCTTCTTGTACTTGTTCTATAGCCTCATCAATAGTCATTCCAGCGTCCCAGTACGCAAGCACTGCTCTCACTTTGTCATCGAACCACATTTGAGAATCACGATATGGGAGGTCTTCTTTGTATGTCGATGGTCTCGCGTCCTTTGTTCCTGCTCCTATCGTTCCTGCTACCCATGGATTGAAGAAGTCGAACGCTCTACGTGCTGCTTCCTCGCGCGTCTCTGTGCGCTCAGGGTCCTTTTTATTGTCGTTTGCAGCCTTAACTGCTGCTGCCCGCTGGTCCGAAGCTATCTTTGCTGCGGCACGTGCATTCTCGTTCTGCTCTCTGATGAGGAACTTGGAAAGGTCGATGCCGAGTTTCTCTGCTTCAAGACGCAACTTCTCAAAATTCTCTCTATCCGTATTCGCCTGTTTTTCGGCTGCCGTTGCAAGAGCCTTCTTACCCTCTACCTTAGCCTGTTCTGCGCCCATCCTATAGTTGAGCATCGCACCATCCCATGCCTCCTTCTTCTTAGCATACTCCTCGCGTAGGCGGTTGAGCTCCTCGATGCTCTTGAGCGCAGAGCTCTCCTTGAGCTGTGGGACATAACCCATGCCATTCTTGCCAAAGGCGTGTGCCCCCATCGCTATTGACGACATAAGGTCTCCGAAACCCTGTATGATTGCTCTCTTGCGTAAGCGCTCCTCTTTATTCTCGTCACGCTTGGGCTCTGCATCCTGCAATAGACTTAGGAGCGCTGAGTCTCCATTCTTCAACGCCTCGTTGTATGCCAGAAGGAGCGCTTGCGCCTCGGCCTCACTCGCCGCTGCCCTTTCTCCTGCCTCCTTTAGGTAGTTACTTACAGGGTTTGTTATACTCGCGTCCTCAGCAGCCTCCTCCGTAGGAGTTTCCTCGGCAGTCTCCGTAGTCGTGTCGGTCGTAGCCTCTGCTGTAGTGGCCACTGGAGCATCCACAACCTCCGTAGTCTCCACAACCTCCTCTGTAGGATTATTCATAACAGAGGGAGTACCACTCGCCTTTGTTGTTTCCCAATCTATCTTGTTATCTTTTAGCTTTACCATACCTACATTGTTTGTCCGTATTTGAATTGATTATCTCCCAACGCATCCCTTACTGCCTTTCCTGCGGGATCGAGGATTGTCTCTAACATAGGGTTTGTTGCTATCACTCTATTAGCTACATTCTTTGCCGCCTCTACGCCACTTGTCGTTGCCGATGTCGTTGTCGCACTTGGCGTCGATGTATCCGTTGTTGTACCCTTACCGTCAATACCAGAGCCGATAGCGCTTGCTGCGCTTGACACACCCTGAATGACTCTATCAATGCCACTTACATCCGACTCAACACCGTAGTTATGACCGAGTAGTCCGAGCTTAAGGTTGCGCTTCTGCGCACGTAGATTATCCTTGTGCTGCTCACCAATACCCGCGAGAGTGCCGATAGTACCCGCGAGGTTTTTGTTTAGTTTACTCGCCATAGCCACCTTTGCCTCATCCGTAGCACCGCTACGTATAGCATCGGTGTTAAGCTGACGCATAGACTCCTCTGTTGCGTTTGTTACTTGTCTAATTGCATTACGCGCATCTGCTCTATCGAGATAGTTAGAGTTGAGCTCCGAGTCTATCTTTGCGACCTCCTCGTTTATACCCTTCTCGTATTTCTCTTCAGCTTGCGCTTTTCTCTTATTCGCAAGGTGAGATCCCACTCCGCTTGCGATAGCACTAATTGCTGCTGCGATAATTGCTCCCCACATATTATTAATATAAAGATATATACTTAAATTTTGCGTGAAAATAAAGAATATACTTTATCTTTGCAAGAAAGAAATAGCACTTTTTATGGCTAAGAATAAAAGAGCAAATAAAACCCTGATGGATATGGCCCTCATAGAGTATGTGAGGTGCGGTTATAGTGCGTGGCAAGCATCAAAGATTACCAACGTACACCACGAATCTATCAAACGTGCATGGGATAAGCTCTCCGAGGAGGAGAGAGCTATATATGTTCAGCGTGCAGACACCGTAGCAGATATAGTCGAGAATACCATCATCGCACAAGAGGTAGCCGTGATAAGCGAGACTACTGCAAGATTGAAGAAGATAGGCAACCTCGCACTCGATGAGCTTGAGTCTCGATTGAGCGATGACTTGCGTAGATATGATATGAAGGATGCTGACCTCATTAACATAGCCACAAAGTGCCTCACTCTGGCAGATGAGAACACACGAAGGAATGAGGAGGAGAAGAAGGTAACAGTTAATGTAGGGCAGATGTTTAACCTTATCGATAACTCGATACAAGACAATTTAACACAACATAGGAATTATGAGAAAGAATGACAATTTGACCTCGCCACCGAGAACACGCACCTCGGTAGCTATTAGTGGACTTGATAGGTCTACCCCCGATGATATGGTTAAGGATGGTGCGTGCGAGGAGTTACACAACCTACGCTACAAGGATGCAGCATGGCGACCTGTGAGTGATATTGCTTCTAAGTACACCCTACTTGCAGAGAATGCCGCTGAGTTCGAGATCGTTTATCATCACCCCGCAGCAGGAGAGAATGTGTACATTGCGCGTTACAAAGATGAGCCTGAGACTTTTGCTACCATTACATTTCACGAAGATGGGGCCGAGACAATTTCAACCTTTGCTACTATCAAGAAAACCGTAGCAATCTCCCACTTTGGTAATATCTTGATTTTCGATGTTGGCTCATCATTGGTGTATTACATGCTTCGTGACTCTGAATATCACAAGGTGACATTCCCTCCATATGCTCACTTAAGCATCTCCAATTACAACGAAGGATCCCCTGACCCCACCACCTTTTGGGCTGAGTTTAGTAACCCTGCTCGCGTGGAGAGCTATCCCTACTCTTTAGAAAAGCAGAGTGAAGTTATAAGTAATGGGGGCGAAATCACAACCTATGAGACCAACATCGCAAATTTCACAACAGGCGAGAGTCTCCTCCCAGTTAATGGGGACCATTCATGGCGTGGCGAGTTGCTTCTTTTTTCCACATGGCAGTTGGAGGATGGCACAAATGTTGCGCCTTCCCCGCTCCTCCTCGTTCACTCAAGCATAACCCCGAGCGTGCATAGCGGCGAGACGCACTATGTTTCCGTTGTAACAGATGACAATAGCGGAGACAAAATCCTCATGTTGAGCAACAACAAGAGTAAAAGCACAGCAACATTCATTCCTCGCACCAACCTACTCAGCTCGATAATCCCTACACTGGAGATACGCATATCGAAGAATTGGGATTACTCGAATGTAAAAAGACTGGTGATATGGGCTACGCGCATACACCCCACTTTTGAGAGTAGTTTGCCCACAGACCCAATAGAATACCAAAAGGCATTGGAGAGATTTTGGTTTGCAGATAACAATTTGGCTGAACAAAACTTCTTCAAATATACAGAGTTGGAAATAAGTGCATTTGCTGATGATCCCGAAAATGATACTCCTAATTACCCAGAGACTCCCGACCACGATCCCGATGACGGGTATGTAGATGACGAGTACGATCCTTCTGAGGGATGGAATCCCGAATTTGATGACCGAGACGATGGCTATGATGATTGGGGCGCATACGCGCTATCTGCACGCAATACAAGCGGCAACTTATTGTATACCCTTTCACTTTCTCGCAGATCTTTAGAGGGCATCGTGAATAACACAAGATACAAACCCAATAATAACGCGCATCTACTATTTGCATCTCGTCCTTTTGACTATAATAATCGTTTCCATTATTTCGATTACAAGCAGGTACTCGCTAAGGGTTATCACATTAGCGATAGTGAGGATCCATGGGATGTTGGGGAATTTCAACCATTCAAAGAATGGGTAGAATTAGAGGTGGATAACAAGACATATAATGTAGTGTCCGAGTCTTCTAAACATGGATATTCCATTTACAAAGGCACGCCATTTCATGATGTTATTTCCTACCCTGATGTGCGTGCTAAACAATACTCTGTAGAGAGGCATTTCAAAGTACCGCTAACACCAGCCTATGCCAACGGACTTGCTTGGTATGTAGAAAAACCAACAAAGTTTGCTAAATTCCCGCCTATTACTCTTGACAGCGATATTAGCATTGATTTCCCTACGGATAATAGTATTATAAGGCACAATAATAAGATTCAAGTAACCTCCTCTAATAACTTATTCTCTTTACCCTTTGACAATAATTATGTCGTAGGATCACGAGAAAATCGTATCATTGCGCTCCAGTCTGTGGCTATTGAGATGTCGGATGCTAAGTTCGGTGAGTTTCCACTCTACGCATTCACCGAGGAGGGCATCTTCGCTCTTCAAGCGGGAAGTGAGACATTGTACGCAAGTGTGATCCCTATTAACTACGACAAGATTATCAACCCCAATACGCTTGCTATTAACGGAGCGATTATCTATATCACAGAGGAGGGTGTACATATGCTTACGAACAAAGGCACACAACTCATCTCTTCACCTATCCACGGCAGCGATGGCAGACCTCCGCTTGATTTCCTCCGCACTTGCCAGATTATATGGCCTAAGGAGCATAACGAGGTTATCTTCCACAACCCCGACAATGATAACGATATCGCCTATGTTTTCAACATTGATGCGGGATACTGGTCCACGAGAACGCTCGTGGGAACGAAGATAAACACCGATGAGATGGTAGCGGGGAATAGCATCTACGACCTCACTCATGAGGACACTTCAAAGACCCTTGAGGTAGCTATTGTCACTCGCCCCATAAAGCTCGGTAACGTGGAGTTTAAGAGACTTGATACCATTGTCCCTCGTATGAGTAGTGGCGATAATACTGTGATGTCTCATGTGCATCTTACAGGCTCTGTGAATGGCACGGACTACATGACCCTGCGTGAGCATGAGATAGAGTTAGAGCCTCACAAGGTAAATCCTTTCACTTTGAGGAGGACGCCTTTCTCTGCTAAATACTTCAAGTATCACATGTTTATGGAGCCTGAGAAGGGAGAGACATTCAACCCTTCTATCACTCACATTGACTTCGAGTGGTACACGAAGTTCCAGAGGAGGATGAGATAGTGCGCACATTTCCGCACAATTTCCGCACATTCCCGCACATTTGGGAGTATATAACGTAGTTATATAAAGCTACGCACAAACAAGAAGAGCGAGGTCTAATCCCCGCTCTTTTTCATTAGTATTCTTATTGTCCTCTCCTTCTCCTCAAGCAACTGCCTCAAATATTCATTCTCTCTGCGTAGTCGTATCAACTCCATATCTTCCACGCTTCTCTCGGATAACTGCGCACAGAGCTCTGCTAACTCTATGTTGACAGCATCTGCTACACCCTGTAGTGTTGACAATGTTATCTCCTTGCTGTT
>JAEIGA010013063.1_pt1 | contig 12633 bp, 6 predicted proteins | sample 9270691 | NCBI WGS metagenome assembly JAEIGA01 (sample SAMN17057246, study PRJNA624740) | gut metagenome | biome: biome; isolation source: fecal sample | host: Bos grunniens | place: China: Xizang | collected 2019 | reverse complement strand
AGCCACTATACAACGCAACAAAGTGTTTTAGAACCGCAACAATTTGCGTATGTTACAATGGTAGTAAGGATGCCAGAGGAAGTCGGAAATGTTGCCAACTATCGTGGTGATGTTGTGCCAATGGTGGAATTAGGAGTTATTGTAAAAGCAGATCAGATACAGGAGTAAGGAATAGAAAGGAGGAACTCATGTGAAAATAGACGTATCAAAAATAAATGATAAAAATATCACATCGCATTTATTCTTTGTAATAAGTACGATTGTAATGTGTTTAATCGCCATGACAGTTACTGCATATGCATATTTTTCTCATGATATAACCTCTACTAATAATGTTATTGAAACTTCTCAATTTGACGTAAAGATTGTGATTCAAAACTTAACAGATGATAGTATTGTGGATGTAAAAGCAGATGGAGATGCAACATATAGTGCTAGTTTAAAACAAGGAAATAATTACCTTATAAAAATTGAGAAAGCAGGAACTGCATCTAATGGATTCTGTGTGGTTAGCGCTAGTGAAAGTACAATTCAAAATTATCATACACAACAACTGGGTGAAGATAAAAATACCAAAGATGGTAAAAGAGATTCTATTGAATTTACAGTTGTTGCAAACAAAGATAGTAAAATTACATTCTTTGCACATTGGGGAACTTCATCTAAATATAAAGAATTTGTTGACGATGAAAACTACAATGAAAAATATATTGTAGATGGTCAAAAATTTGAAATTGGTGAAAAAGTCTTGGAAAGTATCAAAAAGGAAGAACCGGTAAAAGTAACAAAGAAAAAAACAAATAAAACGAATACCAAAGAAGAACCTAAAGAAGATAAGAAAGATACTGACACAAAAGAAGAATCTTCCCAATCAAAAGATGAAGAAGTAAACGATAAATCAGAAACAGTAGAGAAGGAACCTCAGGATTCAGACGAGGAACTAAACAAAGAAGAAGACAAAACATCAGATAAAGAGTCTGACAAAGAATCTAACAAAGAATCAGATAAAGAATCAGATAAAGAATCAGATAAAGATTTAGAACAAGATTCTGATGAAGAATTAGAAGAAGACGCTAAAGAAGAAGTTCAGCAAGATGATCAAGAATCTCAAAACGATGAAGAGAAAGTTGATGATCAAGACTCTGATGAAGAAGTATCTGATGATGAACAAGAAGATTCTGATGTAAAGGAAGAATCAGTTGAGGAAGATAGAAGTGATGATGATTCATCGCAAGCAGAACAAGAGGAGATTGAGTAATCAATCTCTTTTGTTGTTTATAAATAATGAACATAAAAGGTGTATTTCACACTAAAATTGTGGAATTTGTACTTTGATTGTGTACAAAAAAATGTTTGTAAGATTTTACAAATTTTTTTCATTTTTTAACAAAAGTGTGTTTGAGTAAGTGCTTTCAGAAAAATTCAAATTGCCATATATAAAATAATAAGGTAAAATAAACACGTTGTCGGAAAGGAGAGGATAACATGAACAATATTTTTCAAAACAAAGCTGAATTTGTAACAGAATTCAAAAAACGCGTTGTAGAACGTTATGGTCGTTCTTTTGAACAATCACACCTAACAGAAAAATACGTGACTTTAGGTGAAATGGTTCGTGACTACGCTTCAACACAATGGTGTGATTCAAAAAACACAATTGCAGAAACTGAAGCTAAACAAATGTGGTACTTCTCAATGGAATTCTTAATGGGACGTTTATTTACAAACAACCTTATGAACCTTGGTATCTATGATGTGGTAAAGGAAGGATTATCAGATCTTGATTTAGATATCAACGCATTAGAAGAACTAGAAAGTGATGCAGGACTTGGAAATGGTGGGTTAGGACGTCTAGCTGCTTGTTTCTTAGATTCTCTTGCTTCATTGAACTTACCTGGTAATGGAAACTGTATCCGTTACGAATATGGATTCTTTAAACAAAAAATCGTTAACAACGAACAAGTGGAATCTCCTGATCAATGGTTAAACTTAGGAAACGTATGGGAAGTACGTAAACCTAAACATGCCGTAAACGTTAACTTCGGAGGACACTTAGAAAGATGGCAAGATGCTGATGGAAAAACAGTTATCAAACACCACCCTTCATTCGTTGTTCGTGCAGTACCATATGACATGGCTGTAGTTGGTTACGACACAAAAGTAACTAACACATTACGTTTATGGTCTGCAGAAATCGCAGATGATGTATGTGATTCTAAAAACTTAACAGAATACGTAAACGAAGTAAAAGAAATCTGTCGTACACTTTACCCAGATGACTCAACTGAAAGTGGAAAACTTTTACGTTTAAAACAACAATACTTCTTCGTATCTGCAGGATTACAATGTATCTTAAAAGCACACTTACGTGTTTACAAAACATTAGACAACTTTGCAGAGAAAAACGCAATTCAATTAAACGATACTCACCCAATTTTATGTATCCCTGAATTAATGCGTTTATTATGTGATGAGTACCGTTACGATTGGGATCAAGCTTGGTTAATTACACAAAAAACAATGGCTTACACAAACCACACAGTACTTGCGGAAGCATTAGAAAAATGGAACGTTCAATACGTACGTAACTTATTACCACGTATTTACGAAATCATCGAAGAAATCGATCGTCGTTTCAAATTCTACTGTTCACATGACTTAGGACGTCCTGATTTAATGAACAGATGTAGCATTATCAAAGATGGACAAGTTCACATGGCAAACCTTGGAATCATCGGTTCTCACTCAGTAAACGGGGTAGCTGCACTTCACACTCAAATCTTAAAAGATGATGTAATGAACGACTTCTACCAACTTTACTCTAAAAAATTCAACAACAAAACAAACGGTATTACTCACCGTAGATGGTTATTGTACTCTAACCCTGAATTAACTTCATTATTAGAAAGTACAATTGGGCCAGACTTCAAAAAAGCACCAGAACGCTTAGAAGACTTAATGGCACATGTTGACAACAAAGAACTTCAAGACAACTTCTTAGCTGTAAAACGTCAACGTAAAGAAATTCTTGCGAAATACATCAAAGATACATTAGATATTGAAATTGATGTTAACTCAATCATTGACGTACAAGCTAAACGTCTTCACGCTTACAAACGTCAATTATTAAACGTGATGAACATCATCCACTTATACTTCCGTATGAAAGATGATGCAAGCTTCCGTATTCACCCACGTACATTCATTTTCGCAGCGAAAGCGGCTCCTTCTTATGTATTCGCAAAAGAAGTTATCCGTTTAATTCACTGTGTAGCTGATAAAGTAAACAACGATCCAGAAATTTCAAAATTCATGAAAGTTGTATTCATCCCTAACTACAGTGTATCAGTTGCGGAAATCTTATTAAACGCTGCCGATGTATCTGAACAAATCTCTACAGCAGGTAAAGAAGCTAGTGGTACTGGAAACATGAAATTCATGATGAACGGTGCAATTACATTAGGTACAATGGATGGTGCAAACGTTGAAATCGTTGAACGTGTTGGATTTGACCACGCTGAAATCTTCGGATTACGTGCAGATGACGTTGCGTTAATCAACCACGAACACAGCTACGATGTATGGCGTAAATACCACGAAAATGGAGATATCAGAAGAATCGTTGATTCATTAGCTGGTAACTTCTGGTCAGATCGTACATTCAAAACAATCTTCGATGAATTAATGTACAAAAACGACGAATACTTATTATTAGCAGACTTTGAAGCATATGCACACGCTCAAACATGCGTTGAAAAACGTTATGCAGACCGTTCAGCATGGGCTAAAACATGTTTAATCAACATTGCAAAATCTGGATTCTTCTCAAGTGATCGTACAATTGCTGAATATGCAGAAGATATCTGGAACATTAAAGCTGTTGATGTAAAATAATCATTATTGATTTTTAAGCTCTCATTATGGGAGCTTTTTTTTGTCAGTAATTCGTAAGAATTTTGTCGAGCATTTACATGGAATAAATGAATTAGAATGTGTTATACTAAGATTGTCCAAAGGATACTGAGAAGAAAGCAGTAGGACACATTCAATAATAGAATCCAAAGAAGAACCAGGAAACTGGTTTTTTTATTTTTGTATATAAAACATGAACAAGTGTTTATAATTTAATGTATCTTATAAAAAAATAATAGAAAAGTTTAGAAATCGCTTTCATCGACAGTTATACTTGTTATATAATGAAATCTAGGTAAAATAGGAGGATATACTTATGAACAAAATGAAAAAGGTACTTAGTAGTATCTTAGCATTCTTGATGGTTTTATCATTTGTTCAAATGCCAGCTAAAGTTAGTGCGGCAGAAGTTAGTGCAGAAGCAAAAGCATTAGCTGGGCAATTGATTAAATACTATGAAACTCATCAAGAAAGTGCTCAAACTGACATCGAACGTGTATTAGATGAAATGGAAGCAATCGATCCAGGATATGCGCAAGTATGGGATGGAATTATGGATTACTGGACAGTAGTAAATACACCTGGATTTGCCAACGAAGATAAAGTTCCGGAAGGACTACCTACAGATGATTCTTTATGTATCGTTATTTTAGGATTTGCCTTAAACTCTGATGGAACAATGAAAGACGAATTAATTGGTCGTCTTCAAGCAGGATTAAATGTAGCAAACCAATATCCAAACGCTTATGTATGTGTTACTGGTGGAGGAACCGCAAGTGGGAACCCTAATGTTACTGAAGGTGGATTAATGGGTGACTGGCTACTTGAACAAGGGTTAGATGAAGCACGTTTAATTCGTGAAACTCGTGCATCTGATACAGTAGGGAACGCTAGATATACTTACGATATTTTAGCTACAACTTATCCTACAGTAGATAAAGTAGTTATCGTTACAAGTGACTACCACATTCCTCGTGGAAGTATCTTATACCAATCAAAATTCTTAACAGAAGCTTACTTAACTGGAGGAAGAGAAATTAAAGTAATTGACAACTCTGGAAATGAAACAGGATCAAATGGTTATGAAAACTTATCACTTCAAGTAAGTGGTGTAGCTAGTATTACTGGTGTTTCAAAAGCATCAAGTGTTCCTGCATTAGCAGTATTAGAATCATTTGAAGCTAGACTTGTAAGTCCATTATCAAGAAGTACAGAACTTAAAGTTGAAGTAGAAGCTACTTACAACAATGGTTACAAACGTGATGTTACTCCTTATGCAACAATTTCAGAAATTGACCCTGCATTAGGAACAAACCAAGTGATTTCTGTATCTTATGAAGAAAACGGTATTGCATTAGCAACATCATTTAACTTATCACAAGGTTCTGCAGTAGCTTCAAACTACCGTGCAAACTTAGCACCAATCGTAGAACAAGCTGATAAAATTGCGGTTGTAAGTTTAGATGCAGCATCTAAAGAAATTTTTGTACCTGCTTATGAAGCAGCAAAAGCAATGTTAGAAAACCAATATGCTTCAGAAGAACAAGTAAAAGAAGCATTGGATGCATTAACAATTGCATTAGCAAACCTTTCTACAAAAGAAAACGTTGCATTAAACAAGACTGTAACAGCTTCTCACAACCAAGCAACAGCAAAATATGTTACAAACGGAAACATTAATGACTATTATGAAGGTAAAGATAGTACAAATGTACCTGCTTCTGATACTGAATTAGTAATTGATTTATACAACACATATGCATTAGATGCAATTAATGTTGTACCTCACTGGCAATTAGCAAACCGTTACTACCAATATGATGTATTTACATCTGTAGATAACGAAGCTTGGGATTTAGTGGCAGAATATCGTGGAACTGAATTAACAACTTCAGTTGGACAATCATTCGCATTAGAAACAGCTAAAACAGCTCGTTACATTAAAATTAAAGGACACTACACATATGTAATTGATCGTGATGACATCAACAACCTTCACATCAATGAAGTATTTGCATATGGTGAAATGGTAGAAGAAAACCCTGTGCAAGCACCAGTTGTATATACAGGTAAACGTAACGTTGCATTAGGAAGACCTGTAACACTTGATTCAGCAGATGCTTCTAGTGCAGATCCTTCAGTATTAACAGATGGAAAATGTGAAAACGTATATACTGGAAGTGCAAATGGTGCTGCAAATGCATGGGCAGTTGTAGAGCTTGATGAAATCACTCCACTTTCAAGCATTAACGTTGTAACATACTCAAACAAAACATCAAGTGCTTACTATTACTACTATGAAGTATTAGTAAGTGAAGATAACGAAGAATGGGTAAAAGTTGGTGAACACACTGGTTCAAACCCAGGATATAAAGGAACAACATTTACATTCGATACTATTAATGCGAAATATGTAAAAATTAAAGGTACAGGGACAACGAACAAAAACGGGGAATTCCACTTGGTAGAAATTTGTGCATTTGGAGATTGTGACAACATCGCATTAAACAAAGGTGTAACAATTTCTCAAGGTGCAAATGGACAAGATGCTAATGATGGTTCTACTTCTAGTTACTGGGATGGACAAAATCTTCCTGCCTATGCTGGATCTGGAAAAGCTGCATGGGATGCATTAAACCCAGAAGATCGCCCTTACTTTGTCGTTGATTTAGATGGTTTATATGCAGTTGATCAATTTGCAGTTTATAACTATGCATATGGTAAAGGTGGACGTTTCTACAGATATGAAATTTACACAAGTTTAAATGGAACAGATTGGACATTATTTGGTGCAAAAACAAACGATATTGATACTCTTCGTCGTTACGAAATTGGAAATGAACCAACAAATGCTCGTTTTGTGAAATTTGTAGCTACTTACCACAGTGCAAATACAGGATTCCATGTTAACGAATTAGAAGTGTTTGGTGAAAAATTAGAAGAACCATTAGCTGATTACGATGCAGTAGAAACTGCTATCGCTAGTGTTCCTGCTTCATTAGAAGGATACTCAATGAACTCAGTTGCGAAATTAAGAGCTGCAATCAAAGCTGTTGATTACAACGTAGTTGAATTCAAACAAGCTAAAGTAGATGCTTATGCTGCTGCAATCAATGAAGCAGTGGCAACATTAGAAGCTGCACCAGCTGATTACTCTGCAGTAAATGAAACAATCGCTATTGCGAAAGCTGAAAAACCATATATCATTGATTACACTGATGTACAAGCAGCATTAAATGCAGTTGTATTTGGTAAAGATGCAACTGAACAAGCAGTAGTTAACGAATATGCAGTAGCAATTAACAGAGCTATCGCTAATGCTGAATATACTCCAAAACCAGTTCAAAACTTAGTAGCTGAAGCAGTTGATTACAAAACAATCAAGTTAACTTGGGATGCTGAATTAAACTCTTCTTTATATGTTGTTGAACGTCAAGACACAACTACAGGAGAATGGATTAATGTTGGAACTACAACTGAAGCTACATACACTATTGCTGGTGTAAAAACTGGTAAAGAATATACTTACCGCGTAAAAGGACAAAAAGTATATAACGATACTACATACGAAAGTGAATTCGTTGAAACAAAAGGAATTGCTACATTAGTAGGTACACCTGAATTATCAGTAACACAATCTGGTGATGCAATTTTCAACTTAACATGGACACAAGTAGCTGGTGCTACACGTTACATCGTATATCGTCAAGCAAATGGTGGAGAATGGAAAAAAATCCTTACATTAGGTAAAGATGTTACAACTTACACATCAGCCAACTTAAAACCTGGAAACTACGCATACCAAGTAAAAGCTGCACGTTATGATGGTGCAGAGCGTGTAATGACAGAAGGAAGTAACACTGTAGAAGTAGAAGCTACCGTATCAGCACCTACTTTAGAAAGGGTAAGTTACTCTCCAACAGCTGTAACATTAAGATGGAATGCGGTTGAAGGAATGAAATACTACGAAGTATATGCTACAACAAAAGGTGTAACTCGTCGTGTGAAAGTTACAACAGCTACAACATATAGAGCATCTAACCTAAAAGCTCAACTATATACATTTAAAGTAAGAGGATATGCAAAAGTAAATGATCAAACAATTTACACATCATACTCTAACGAATATAGTATAGACTTTGGAAATGTTAGGTTTGAATAAGATGAACTAATCGAAAGAAGGCAATCGTAAAGATTGTCTTTTTTGACATTTAAAACAAATGTCAAATTTTCCCATAGAAATACTAGACAATAAAAAGATTACCTGTTATAATATACATAGTTACTAGGATAATAATTCAAAGGTAACAAATATTAGAGTCGATGAGGATAGCCTAAATCATTGGACTCGTAAGCTTTTATCATAATATACGATAATCTTCTATCCCCTCCCGATTTTAGAAATAATTCGTACTTTAAAATCCGCGTCCCCTTCGCGGATTTTTTAGTTAATAATAGTTAATAATAAGATAAACATTTCTAAAAATTTAGTGAATTTATTCTTTTCTTAGTATGAAAGCATTTTAAACTTTGGTATAATATTAGCTAGGTGATAGCATGAGACAAAGAAGAGATTTTGAAGCATATATGGATGATTTTCATAAAATCGTCGTTTATTTATCAAAAAATAGTTATGGAGGAACAAGTAATCGTTTTTCCTTAAGAGATCATAATGGAAGCTTATATGATGTAAGAATTCAATCAATTGAATCAATTAATGATAAATATAATAAATATATTTTATCGATTGATGATGAAATTGAAATTGGAAATGAATATCAAGTGTTACATCAGCATGCACGTGCAACCATCCTTCATTATGGGGCAGTTGTGAAAACAGCTCGTTTTGATGAATTGTTTTATTATGATGGGGATGATTTAGGTTACCAATACAGTGCTGAAGCTACCCAATTTGCGTTATGGGCACCAACTGCATATCGTGTAAAAATTGAAGTATATCGTAATGGTATTATTGAAGACTATGAGATGAAACGTGATAAAAAAGGTGTATTTCGTGTTAAAGTAGATGGAAACTTAGAAAATGCAACCTATGTATATTTAGTACGTGTCGATGGAGAATGGAAAGAAACAATTGATCCATATGCAAATGCATCTGTTGAGAATTCAAAACGTTCTGCCATTATTGATATGAATAAAATTAAAGTACAAGATTACCCTTTACCAGAAATGAAATCAATGTGTGATGCCATTATTTATGAAGCAAGCGTTAGGGACTTTACCATTCAATCTCAATGTGGTGTTACCCATCCAGGTAAATTTAGAGGATTTGTCCAAGAAAATGAACATACGAAAGCTAATATGACTGGATTTACTTATTTAAAATCTTTAGGTGCAACCCATGTACAGCTTTTACCTGTATTTGACTTTGGTTCAGTGGATGAAAACTATCCTCAAATGTTTTATAACTGGGGATATGATCCTGTTCAATATCGTGTCTTAGAAGGAAGTTTCTGTGTTGACCCTAATAATCCATATGCTCGTATTTTAGCTTTTATTGAACTAGTGGAACAATGTCACAAAGCCGGAATTCGTGTAAATTTAGATGTTGTGTTTAACCATGTTTATGATAAAGAAAATCATTTCTTTGATAAAACGGTTCCAAACTATTTCTTCCAAATGAATCAAAATGGAAGCTTCTCAAATGGAACATGGTGTGGAAATGATGTCGATTCAACTCGTAAAATGTGCCATAAATATATTGTCGATACATGTAAGTTTATTGTAGAGACTTATCATATTGATGGTTTTAGATTTGACTTGATGGGTATTCTAGATGTTGATACGATTAATGAAGTAGCACGAGTTTGTCGTGAAATTAATCCAGACTTTATGATTTATGGTGAAGGTTGGGATATGCCAAGCTATCTAGATTATCACCAACGTGCATCGATTGTGAATAACTGGAAAATGGAAAATGTAGCCCATTTCTCAGATCGTTTCCGTGATGTAGCGAAAGGTAGAACAAGTCAAAACGAAGTAAATATGAAAGGATACTGTACAGGTGCGATTTATCTGATTGATATTATGAAAAACTGTTTAGGCGCAAGCTGTACAAGTTTAGGAGATAGTGTTTTATTTAAGAAACCAGCACACTGTGTAAACTATGTAGAATGTCATGACAATATGACATGTTGGGATAAAATTAAAGAATGTTGTAAGGAAGATAGTAAAGAAGTACATGTGAAAAAACATAAAATTTCAATGGCTGCGACGTTACTAGCACAAGGAATTCCATTTATCCATAGTGGTCAAGAGTTCTGTCGTACCAAATTTAAGTTACACAACACATATGAATCTAGCGATGAAATTAATAAAATTGACTACTTACGCAAGCATTTATATCAAGATGTTGTGGATTGTACGAAAGATTTAATTCAAATCCGTAAAGCTCATCCGTGTCTACGTTATAGCGAAAAAGAAGATGTTGAAAAATATGTTAGCTTTGATACGATTCAAAACCATGTATTAATCTATAAGGCAGCAGATGAAAATGAAGAATTAACTGTATTATTTAACCCTACTGTAAAATCTTATACGTATCAACCAGAGCATGTATCAACATTGATTTATGAAGATAAAGCTGTCGATGCATGTAAGGTATCATGTGTAGATATTCAACCACATAGCGTTGTGATATTAAAATATGATAAAAAAGTAAAAGATGTTCCTACTGATATTAAAGTAGAAGTAGTAAGTGAAGAAGTTATTACAGCTTAAAACGATGGAGTGTGATTACCAAAGCACTCCTTTTTTTCTTTTGGTAAAATGTGATATACTTTAAACGAATGGAGCGATTGATATGACACGTTTTCAAAAACAATTACAATTTATTTTAGAAGTCGATAAAACAAAAAATATTTTTCGTCAAACGCATTTAACTCATCGTGGAAGAAACGAAAATGATGCCGAGCATGCATGGCATATGGCGATGATGATATATTTGTTAAAAGAATATGCGAATGAAGAAATTGATTTAGCAAAAACAATGATGATGGCATTGATTCATGATATTGTCGAGATTGATGCTGGAGATACTTATGCCTATGATGACCAAGGATTAGCGACACAAAAAGAGCGAGAAGCCCAAGCTGCGAAACGTATTTTTGGTTTATTACCAGAAGACCAAAAAACGGAAATGATGGCTTTGTTTGAGGAGTTTGAGGCATACGAAAGTGCAGAAGCTAAGTTTGCCCATGCCATTGATAACTTTCAACCACTTTTATTAAATGATTCAAATGATGGATATGATTGGGAAAGTCATGATGTAAGTGCTAAGCGAATCTTAAAAAGACATTCACTATCGAAGTTAGGTTCTAATAAGATTGGTGAATATAGTGAAAAATTAATTGATGAAAATGTAGTGAAAGGAAATTTAAAAGGTGAATAAGATGTTTTATTTAGCAACGATTGGAGAAGCTTTAATTGATTTTGTACCGATGAAAAAAGGCTTTCATTTGGCCGATGTACCACAATTTGAACGGGTAGCTGGTGGTGCTCCTGCCAATGTAGCGGCGGCCTTTGCGAAATGTGGTGGTTCAAGTATGATGTTGACTAAGTTAGGAACTGATGCTTTTGGTGAGCATATCATTGATAAGCTACAAAGCTGTGGTGTGGACTGTGATTATATTCAACGAAGTAGTGAACATCAAACATCACTTGCTTTTGTGTCACTTGCGGCTGATGGAAAAACAGATTATGCGTTTTATCGTCAAAATGCGGCGGATTTAGCATTGCGCTATGATGAAATCGAACATAGTGTAGGTGTATTTGATATGCTTCATTTTTGTAGTGTATCATTAGTAGAAAGCGAAATGAAAAAAACCCATCAAAAGCTATTAGAGGAAGCGGTAAAATACAATAAACTCATAAGCTTTGATCCAAATGTGCGACTTGCCTTATGGGATAATCATCAAACATTAAAACAAACAATTCATGAATTTATTCCATATGCTAATATCTTAAAGATTGCCGATGATGAATTGGAATTTATCATGGAGACAAATGATATCGATGAAGCTTTAGCTATGTTATGGCAATATTCTCGTCTTCAATGTGTTATTTATACCAGAGGAAAAGATGGCGCAAGTGTTTATACCCGTACTCATCAAGCACATCATGAAGGCTTTAAAGTCGATGTAAAAGATACTACCGGTGCAGGAGATGGATTTATAGCGGCTTTTTTATGGTATCTTGTGATTCGTGAACAATTACCTCAAGAAATGGATGAAGAAGCATTAACCAAAGGTATCTTATTTGCTAACGCTTATGCCGCTTTATCTACCAAAAAAGCAGGGGCAATAGATGCTTATGCAACGATGGATGAATTAGCATTATTTTTAGATATTTATTCAAATAGTTTTGAAGAATAGCTTAAGTATGTAGTAAATAATTATAAACAACGATTAAAGTTGATACATTTAGTCTTGATAAGTATCAAGACTAAATGTAAAATGTAGTTGAAGGTGATTAGTTATGGATAGAAATGAATTAGTGGAGTTAATGAAGAATGTATTTACAGCTTCTGAAGCGGCGGAGTATTTGAATATATCAACGCAAAGATTACATCAACTTGTTCAAGAAAAGCAGTTGTTTCCAATTAAGAACAGTAAGTCGGTTACACTATTTTACAAAGATGATTTAGATCAGCGGAAAATGAAAAATTATTCAAGTAGAGCGCAGGTTGCAGAAAAAGAACGGTTT
>JAEIGA010013062.1_pt1 | contig 12633 bp, 8 predicted proteins | sample 9270691 | NCBI WGS metagenome assembly JAEIGA01 (sample SAMN17057246, study PRJNA624740) | gut metagenome | biome: biome; isolation source: fecal sample | host: Bos grunniens | place: China: Xizang | collected 2019 | reverse complement strand
TTTAACAAAAATAGCACTTTTTTTTGAAAAAACTTTGCAAAAGAAAAAAAATGTTGTACTTTTGCACTCGCAATTGGGCTATGGTGTAATGGTAACACTACAGATTCTGGTCCTGTCATTCTAGGTTCGAATCCTGGTAGCCCAACTAAAAAAGGGGAGATGAATTTCATCTCCCCTTTTTAGTTGGCAGATGGTATGTTACCTATCCCCCAAACCCCCTTTCTGTAAAGGGGGCTTGGGTTTCGGTAGTGCTATAATAGAAGCATGGTGCAGTTGTCACTAAACTTATCGGCAAATGTTAGCGGCAGTAATTACTCGCACAATTTTGACAGAATGTCAATATCTTTGACGTTGATAATATGTTTGTTATAGCCATGTTGTACACAACTTATCATCGCCTTTGCCACCTGCTCGATAGTATTTGAAAATCCTGGAATCCAAGTGAAGAGCCAGTGGTATTTTCCCCATCCCTGCAGTCGCTTTTGACCTTTATATGGCTTCATGCCCGCAGGGCGAAAACCATATGCTGCCTTGAATGGCATTTCGCGAAGTTCGCGTTCGGTTTTTGCCTTGGTCTGAGACCAGAACTGGCGGGAGTGTTCGCTTGTACCTGCGCCGCTAACGTATATAAAGACAAAGTTGGGCTGTGCGCCGATAGCCGCAGCAAAGTGCATGGTAATATGGTATGAAAGGTGGTAATAATCTGCTCGTGACATACCGATGTTACTCCTTCCGGCACAGAAAAAGCAGCCGTCATAGCCTTGCAACTTTGGGTCATCGAGTGGTAGGGTCATAAAATCCTCTACGATATACTCCTCAAGTTTTGGGTGAGATATGCCACTGGGGCGACGGCTTACGCTCAGCACCTTTTCAATCTCTGGTCTATCAAGAGAGGCGAGAAGTATACCTTCGCCAACAAACCCGGTCGCTCCTGTAATAATGACTCTCATATCTTCTTTGTTTTGCATTTCCTCTGTAAAGATAGCGATTTATATGCAAACATAGAATAAAAAATCATTTGGAGATTTAACTTTTTGGTTGTACCTTTATCTATATAAAAGACAAATTAGACAAACTATGGGATTGAAAGTTTACTCTGCGACTCTTAATATGGGCGAAATCACCTCAGATAACATCAAAAAGGTGTTGGGGGAGACTCCGCATGAGGGTGTTTGTGGAGTTGTCTTTTGTGGCACGAGCGATTCGATTGGGTATCATCAGCTGCTTGGTCAGTTAAAGTCTGTGCTCTTTGATGTTTTAGGTCGAAGAGTTCCTGTGACGCTTATTCCTCAATATCTATTGCCAAATGGTGGACTATCTGTGGCTGTATACTCTGTAGAGGGCGCTGAAATATCTATTCGTGAAGATAATGGAGTATGCTACGGCATAATAGAGGGTAGTAAGGAGTCATTGCTTTTTATCGAGGGCATTGCTGCATCGGATTTCTCGCAGAGCGTTAAGTTGCAGAGTCTGGAGGTCTTTAGTCGGTTAGATGGTATATTATCAGCTTGCGGTTTTGCTGTCGATGATATTGTGCGCCAATGGAATTACATCGGCAGCATCGTGGGCTGTAGGGATGGCAAGCAGAACTATCAAGAGTTTAATGATGCACGTACAGTATACTATAGTGGTGGCAACTGGCAACATGGCTATCCCGCAGCTACGGGCATAGGCGCTGAGGGTGAGGGTATTGTTGTGGGTTGTATCGCCTTCAAGAGCGCAAGTGGTGCTATCTATCCGATTGATAATCCGCTCCAGGTGGCGGCACATGTCTACTCGGAGAAGGTTCTTATTGATAATGCCGCGGGTGCGATGAAGAGCACTCCGAAATTTGAGCGTGCAAAGGTTATTGTTACCGGTCGTGGCGCATGCTGTTTTGTCTCGGGAACTGCCGCTATTCGTGGTGAGCAGAGTGTTGATGCTTCGTCAGTCGAGCAGCAGACAGTAAGGACAATAGAAAATATCGCCCACCTGGTATCTAAGCAGAACTTAGCAAGGTATGGCTGTAGTCCGTACGAACTAAAATATGCTCAGCTTCAGGTATTTATAAAGCATGCTGAGGACTACGAAGTCGTTAAAAATGTCGTTGAACAGGCATTTCCAAACCTTAATGTGTTATATAGCATTGCCGATGTGTGCCGTAGTGAGTTACTTGTAGAAATAGAGGGAATTTTAATATCGCAATAATATGAGAACAGTAGTGTTGTTCATCGCCTGTATGCTATTCTCAATAGCGCAGGCAGTAGCGTCAGAGAGGTGTTCGGACGAGATTTTTCTCCGAAGAGCCTACCTGACTGTTACGGGTGCATTACCAACGCCATCAGAGTGTGTGGAGTTTTTTGAGGATAGCAATCCGAACAAGCGAGAGGTACTTATTGACCGACTGATAAAAAGTGAGTTGGGCCTAAAGTATATGCAGATGCGCTGGGGTGATATTCTGCGTATAAAGTCCGAGTTCCCGAGCAATCTGTGGCCTAACGGAGTGCAGGCATATAATCGTTGGATTTATGAGCAGCTGATGAATAATGTGCCTTATGATAAGATGGTCAGGAGCCTTCTACTCAGCTCTGGTAGTAACTTCCGAGCTCCTGCGGCAAACTTCTACAGAGGTTTTCAGAAGAGAAGCTCAAGGAACTTTTATGATAACATCAACCTCCTCTTTTTGGGTAATAGAGAGTGTGATGACAATGGAAATATCTGCTTCTCACAGATAAAATTCAAATCTACAAAGGAGTGGAAGGAGGAGATTGTCTACCTTGACATCCATAAAAAAGTACCATATCAGGATATAGAGCTGGAGGATGGTACTATGTTCAAGTTGCGTGCAGATAGCGATTGGCGCGTGCCGTATGTGGATTGGCTCACTTCAAGTCGTAATAGACGATTTGCCGAGGTTATGGCAAATAGAATGTGGTTCTGGGTCTTTGGTCGTGGAATTGTTCACGAACCGGATAATTGGACCGAAGAGAATAAACCATCAGACCCTGAACTTCTGAACTCTCTGACGGACTACTTTATTGCCAGTAAGTATGATATGCAGGCACTTATGAAGAGGATTCTGCTCTCAGAGCAGTTTAACTCTGTAGATGATTTTGTGCCGCAGAGATTGCCTGCGGAGGTCATTGTAGATGCGTTGGCGTCGGTAACGGGTGTATGGAGTACATATACCAGCCGTGTGCCTGAGCCATTTACATTCTATCCGCCAAGAACAAGGGCTACACATTTGGGTGATGCAACGGTCTCTTCGTCGGAGCTTGAACTCTTTGGTAAGGTGTCGCGTGATGTTTCGTTAGAGAGCCAGCGCAATAACGGCATCACATCCCGACAGTTGCTCTATCTGATGAACTCGTCAGAGCTTGAGGGTAGAATTAGAAAAAGCCAAATTTTGCAGAGAATATATGTAAATAGCGCTAACATTGAGCAACTTGCCGACTCGATTACCCTGCTTGTGCTTTCACGCCGAGCAACTGCTGATGAGGTGGCTATGTATAGCGACTATATGGTAAAGAATGAGCTTCCACTGATGGAGGTGGCAATAGACATTATGTGGATGCAGCTGAATAGTAACGAGTTTCTTTATAACCACTAATTAAGGTCGATATGAGAAGATTATATATTACATTGATAGCACTAGCAGCCATCTGCTTTAGTGGTTATGCTCAGAGAGCTAAGTCGGTGATTTTGGTCTACTTAGATGGTGGCCCAGCGCAAACAGACACCTTTGACCCAAAGCCTGAGATGGGAAGAAATTACCATGGCAATTATAGTAAGGTGTGCAAGACCAATGTTGAGGGTATTGAGATTGGCGAAAAGTTGCCTCTGCTGGCAACTATGGCGGATAAATACTCGTTGGTTCGTAGCCTTACCCACGGTAGTAATGCCCACGAGACGGGTCACTATGCAATGATTACGGGCGACACTTCTGGTGGAGCTGTTGTCTACCCTTCGTTTGGTGCTGTTATTTCGTATATGAAAAAAGATAGCTATAAGGGTGTTTTACCATGCTATATATCTGTAACAAGTGCCAATAGTCGATTTAATGAGGGTGGATTTCTGGGTAATCAGTACAAGTCATTCGATACTGGAGGCAAGCCTGAGTCTGCGCAGTATGAGGTTGAGGGTATTGTAAACAAGTATGTGGACCAGAAGCGAATGGATAGCCGTATGGCGATGCTTGATAATTTTGAGAACAAGCCGTTTGATAAGTCTACAATAGACTCTCTACGAGATGTAAATATGGAGTTTATATGGGGTGAGAGCCGTGAGATTTTCAATCTCAAGAATGAACCCGACTCTATAAGACAGAGATATGGTAAGTCTCGTCTTGGTCAGTCGTGTCTTGTGGCACGAAGGCTTGTTGAGGCGGGTGTGCCATTTGTAAATGTCCGCACAACGGGTTGGGATACCCACAAGAAGCACTTCCAGAAGATGAACAGTATGCTCCCAGACCTTGACAGGGCACTCTCGGCGCTTATTGCTGACCTTGATAACCGAGGGCTGCTCGATAGCACTATTATCCTCTGTGGTGGCGAGTTTGGGCGTTCGCCAAAGGTGCTTTGGGAGGCTCCATGGAATGGTGGTCGTGCACACTTTGGTGCCGCATTTAGCTACCTTGTTGCAGGTGGAGGATTCCATGGCGGTAAGGTTGTGGGAAAGAGCGACAAGACTGGCGAGAAGGTTGCTGAGCGACCAGTTGCTCCGTGCGACTTGATTGGTACTGTCTACATGCTTATGGGTATTGACCCTTACGGCACCTTGCCGCATGTATCTGAGGGAGAGCTGCCGATATTGCCGTCGTTGCTTGATAATAAGAAGAGTCACGGACTCCTTTACGAGATTACTGACCTAAAAAAGCCTGACAATGAAAAGTAAAAGAATAATAGTCATTATACTCTGCGCCCTTTTCTCAACAACACTATATGCGCAGAAACTATCGCTTGGTTTTCTCTATCCATCTGGTGGACAGGTCGGCACAACTGTCGAGATTGAGGCTGGTGGACTCAATATTAACAAGGCGACAAAGGTGCTCTTTAGCCATCCGGGCATTACTGCCGAGCTTGAGCCGGTTAAGGAGAGTGCCTCGGCAAAGCGCAAGCGCCGCAGGCTCAACGACCAAAGTAGCCCACAGCTTGCCGATAGGGTTAAGTTGCGCATAAAGATTGCGAGCAATGTACCATGTGGAGTGTACGACCTACGTCTGCAGGGCGTTAGCGGTGTGTCAAATATGTTGCCATTTGAGGTGGCATCATATCCCAACTTTGTGGAGAACAAGAAGGCTACACAGCGCAATCCAAATAGGGTGACAACTCTTCCGGCAGTACTCTGCGGATATGTCACTCCAGGTGGTGTGGACCATTTCACATTTACAGGGCAGAAGGGCGAGAATATAGTTGCTACAGTAAAGGCTCGCCAGATGGTGCCATATATTGCAGATGCTGTGCCTGGATGGTTCCAGCCAGTGCTGCGAATTGTAGATTCTGAGGGGCGTGAGATTGCCTATTCAGACGACTACCACCACAATGTAGACCCAGTGATTATCACTACGCTGCCTAAAAATGATAACTATACAGTTATTATCCACGATGCTATTTACCGTGGTCGTGAGGACTTTAATTACCGCATACATCTTGGTGTAATACCTTTTGTTACAGGTCGTTATCCAGCCTATGGAACAGTTGGTAAGAGCGTTAAGCAGCAGATTGAGGGTGTTAATCTCGGCGCTACATCGGCAAAGGTAAAGGTGAAAAAGGCGGGCTATCATTCGCTGACCTATACAAATAAAATTGGAACATCCGATGCGGTCTCTTTCTACGCTCTGCCGAAAGCGGTAAAGCTCACTCAATTTCCTAATGAGGGGGCGATGCTCAACGTTGAGTGTGCAATTACGGACTCATTAACATCATCGGCAAAGATTAAACGATATAAGATCTACGGCCAGATGCAGGAGCAGATAATCATTGAACTTATAGGTCGAAGAAACGGTTCACGAATTGACGCTGTGATGCGCCTGAAAGATAGCTCTGGCAGGGTTGTGGCAAAGAAGGATGACACTGAGGACCCAATGCAGGGTATGATGACATTCCATGCCGATCCGGTGCTGAAATATACCCCTAAGCGCAACGGAGTGCTGATTCTTGAGGTGGAGGATTTGTACCAGGGTTACGGTAAGGATTACCACTATCTGCTTTGGCGTCATCGTCAGATGCCGGCTTTTAATGCCTTTGTTTCGCCTGCAAATATTACCATTCCGGCAGGTGGTACATCGACCTTCCGCGTGGATATTGATGGTAAGGTTAAGCGTCCTGCAAATTTGGTTGTGGAGAATCTGCCTAAGGGATTTACAACCAGTACGTTAAAACTTCGCGCTGGCAAAAAGTGGAACGTCTCTATTACCGCACCTAAAGATGCTGAGCAACATCGTTTCCCTATTGAGGTTAAGCTTGAGTATCCTGCAGCCGGTACGCGTCAGACTGCTGATGTGGTGCCAGTAGATAATATGATGCAGGCATTCTACTATACACACCATATTCAGGCATCAGAGCTGGCTCTTGATGTTGTAAAACCATCACCATACCGCTTGTCTGTAGATTTTGATGTTGAGCAGGATGTGGTGTTTAAGTTTGGTCAGGCGGCTATTCCTATAAAGATTACTATTGATAGAGATGAGGGCTTTAATGACCCTGTAGAGCTTGTTCTAGGTATTAAAAATAGGCTCTTTACCCTTGAACCAATCTCTCTACAGCCTGGCGAGAGGGAGAAGGTAATATACCTAAAGGTGAACGAGACAATGTTAGAGAGGTATAGAGAGAAGCGTAACCTTCCTCATTGGCAGATGAATATCGTCGGTACTGTTAAGGGTGAGATAACCAAGCAGGGCAAGCGTACCTTCCAAAATGCAAAGTATCGTGAGATGACCCCATACTTCATTCTTAAATTGTCACGTTAATAGAAGAGAAGTTGGTGTTGTAGAGTACTATTGACGCTCTTTGCGAAATCTCTCTCTGAGAAGTTTTGGAGAGATGTCGTAGTATTGGTGAAAACGGATTATAAAGCGAGATATGCTACCTATACGGCAGTAGTTGCAAATCTGCTCTAACGTCATGTCTGTAGATATTAACAGCGTGCGAGCGGTTTGAAGCCTCTGCTCCAAAATCCAACGCTTTGGTGATATGTAGAATCTTTTGTGAGGTTTCTCCCTTAGTGCGGTAATGTATTGCTCTATCTCCTCTTCGCTCCATTCATCCCGTCTACTGCTGAAAATGTCACTAATAGGATTGTTTGATACCTCTGTCAAACAATCCTCTTTTATTGATGAGTTTATGCTGATGTCGCTCTTTGAATCGGTCATAATTGTGTGTGTATAATTATATGGCGGTTTGCTCTTGGGCTTTCACACCTGCAAAGGTATAACCTAAAAAATTAAATTCTACAACTTTTCTGCAAAAATAAACATATTAAATTACACGCATATATTTGGGTTAAAAGTGGAAAATAGCACGATATAATGTCTAAAAGGGTGTAAATAGACATATAAAATTTAATTACAAAACTTGTTTGTAACTTTATCTAACTCACAAAAACAATACAAACTTTTGCAATTTTGTCACTTTTTAACCCAAACGTGCGAAAAACGTGCCAATCAAGTGGCGATTAAAACCAACAAAAAAAAGAGGATTATGGCGTGATTTTGGTTGTTGCCAGATATTGCTACCGACCGACTTCAGCTCTAGATACAAAAAAAGAGAGAAACTCTCGTTCCTCTCTTCGTACCCGGAGCCGGGGTCGAACCGGCACAGGGGTGAACCTACTGGTGTTTGAGACCAGCGCGTCTACCGATTCCGCCATCCGGGCTGATGCTTTTTGCAGGGGCAAAGGTAGATATTTTTTTTTGATTTACAATAGTTTGTTGAAAAAAATCATTACCTTAGCTATATATTTAATAAATCTGCTGAATGCTATGGGTAATTTAACTTTTACTATGATTAAGCCTGACGCTGTAAAGGCTTCCAACCACGCAAAGATTCTGCAGCACCTTGTGGATGCGGGTTTTCGCATTGTTGCGCTCAGAATGTGGTGCATGTCGCGCAATGACGCTAAGCGATTCTATGCTGTACACAAAGAGAAACCTTTCTTTGAGCCGTTAGTTGATTTTATGACCTCAGGTCCGATAGTCGCAGCGGTGCTTGAAAAGGAGAATGCTGTTGCCGAACTGCGCAAAACTGTTGGCGCTACAGACCCAGAGCAGGCGGATGAGGGGACCGTCCGCCGCTTGTACGGCAGTAGCGTCCGCCATAACGCCATCCATGCCTCCGACAGCGACGAAAATGCAAAAATCGAGTGGCAGCTCCACTTCAACGATAGCGATATAATGTTGTAATAGGCATAAATGCCCAATTTGGTGATAAAAATGTTCAGTTTGGGCGTAGCGTACAATTTTAACCCAAACCACTCGTTATTGGTATGAAGATTGCACTTCAAACAACAGCTGCGGTGGAAACTGCAAGCCGCAGTGAGGTTTCTTCATTTATTTAAGTTTGGGGACAAAGTGTAGTTTTGCCCCAAATAAAGTTTGGGTTAGTAGTTTATTGGAATAGGGCGACTGTGAAGTCCCCCTATTCTGTTTTATCTTATATGTGTTGAAAAATAGCCATTATGGGCTATTGAAACACTATGGCAAGATAGTTGTTCGTTATTGATTCAGTGGTTGATAAAACCACGAGTTTCTTCATTTATTTAAGTTTGGGTTAGTAAAGCAGTGGGCTGTCGTGAGACACCCCGCTGTTTTTGTTTGCGGGGCTTTGTGGCTCTCTCTTAAAGAATTGGGGATGACTAAAAATAGCCATCCCCATATCATTAGTAACTCGCGAGTCGAGAGTAAAGCATTACTCTACAACCACGCCATTCTAAAAGTCGTAGCCAACAATTGCATCAGCATACGCACTCCAATTCGCTGCAGCTTTATATGCCTCTACAGATTCAGCTGGTACATAAATCTTACGACCAGTAGCATTAGAAGCAAATGCGTATGTACCTCCTAGAGTTGGTGGTGTAGTAGATTTGCAGTATACTTCACTAAGTTTTGAGGCAGAGTTGAAAGCTAAATCTTCAATTAAAGTTACATGCTCGCTAATAGTAACCTTAGTAAGTGAAGTCGATGCGAATGCCTGGACTCCTATTGCAGTTACACCTTCAGGAATAGTATACTCTGTTAATCCGGCTGGTGCGAATGCGATAATCTTACCCATAAATACGAAACAACGCTTATCTGACGATGCCCATGCGCCATTAATCTCTTTCAAATTTTTACAACTATAGAACACACTACTATCAACACTCTCTAATTTATCAGAAGATATGGTAACACTTGTTAAATTATTACACATTTGGAACACATTTGGACCTAAGGTTGTTACACTATTTGGGATAGTAATTGTTGTAAATTTACAACTAGCAAATGCCTGATTGTCAATAGAAGTTAAAGTATTTGGGAGTGTTATCTCTGTAATAGCACAACTTTTAAAAGCATAGCTGCTAATAGTCGTTACTCCATCCTGCATTGTAACACTTGAAAGAGCTGAACAACTTTGAAAAGCATATTTGCCAATAGTTCTAATGCTCTTTGGCAGTGTAACACTTGAAAGAGTTGAGAAGCCTTTGAACATATTTTGAGGAATCTCGCTCAAGTCAGTGTCAAAGGTTATTACGCCCTTACCATTAGAGTAATCGTTTGAAACACCATTGCCGACAGTGGGAGTTACTACGTCATTAGTGGTTGATGTGTACCAAATCTGGTTATCAGCAGGCATTGAAGGGGTAATCTGATAAGCAATAGTCTTTATCTTACCCTGCTGAAGCTCGAATGCAGGCAACTGGAACTCTTTATTAGCCTCTGTGAATGTAAATGTTACAGTAAGATCTTTGTCTGCAAAGTTTGTTGCAGGAAGTACAACATAGAACAACTGCTCAGCCTCAGTAATCTCCGTATTAATATTTACAAGTGTTACCTCGTTTGTACCATTTGCAGTTACAACAGCCTTGAAATCCGTTGCAGTATCAATTGTAACCTCGCCAGCGAGTTTATTTGCAGCAGAGGTCAATGTGATTGACTGAAGAGTACAAGCCTCAGGGATATTCTTTGACACCCTGAAACGCACCAACGCACTTGTATTGTTAAACTCAAAATTGTTGTCGTTTGATTTAGCTGCCAATACTGCATTAGAAAGGTCTACACACTCAGCGTTATAAACCTGCTCAGCAGCAAGAGTTGTTGTGATAACATCGCTGCTGATTGTAGCATGCTCGTTGTATGGATAAACGGCATAGTTTGCATTAATCGGTGTATCATCCGAGCCGGTATAGCTCTCATATTTGAATACAGCAGAGGTATTATCGCTATTGATGCTCTTGATGCTATACTTACGATTGTGAGCCGTATTAGTAAAAACTGTAAGTAGGTCGGTGCTGCTCCACTTAACTGATGTACCATCGAGTGTAGTACGAGTGTTATCAGCCACAATAGCGGTAAAATCTTCAGAGCATACGACTGGTGAGTTGATTGCCTCACTATTCTTTGCGCACGATGAAACGATTACAGCAATCGCAACCATCGCAAATAAAATCTTCTTCATATTATTGATGTTTTTTTGTTTTATCCGATAGTAATTACATCGTCATCCTCTCTATAGTCAGGGAGCGTGCTGTCGCTAATTGCAAAGCCCTGCTCAACAGTAAAATTCTCCACCTCAATCTCAGGTGCGAGGTAAGCCTTAAAAAAGCTGTTCATAGTTTTCATTTGAATCTCTATATTTTAAGTGTTTAACAATTAACCTGATAACCGTTCACTACTGCATAGTAGTTGAGGGTGCAAAGGTATATATTTTTATTTAAAATACAGAAGATTACACACTTTTATTTAGCAACTACTGATTATTTTCTCACTTTAGCATTCATTAAACAAATAGGATTCTGCAATTTGCATAAGTGTATCCTTAAACGTTTACAACCTTTGGGGTAGTAAAGCAGCGGGATGCCTCACGACATCCCGCTGTTTTTTGTTTGCATCTGCAAAAACTATGATTGCTCTCGTGTCAGTGCGGACTATTTCACGATTAAACAAAATAGCGCGAGTACCGTAAGATACTCGCACTACACATTTTAGGCAACTATGCCCAGCGACTACTACTCGGCAACGATTGCATCTGCATACTCACTCCAATACGCTGCACTCTTATACGCATTCACAGAACCTGCAGGTACATATATCTTGCGGTCAGGAGCATTGTTAAGGAACATACTGTCACCTCCTGCTGGCGGTGTTGTAGCCTTGCAATATACACTTTCAAGGCTTTCGCAAGAATAGAATGCACTCTCTCCAATCGTTGTTACGCTATCTGGGATAGTGACACTTGTAAGTGAACAACCTCCGAATACCCAAATTCCAATCCTTGTTACGTTATCGGGAATAGTATATGTAGTGCCAGATACGTTAGCATACGCGATAAGAGTATTATCCATAATCAAACAACGACCATTATCCGCAGCAAATTTACCCTTAAACTCTTTAAGGCTCTCGCAATAAGAGAATGCACCCTCTCCAATTGTCGTTACGCTATCGGGGATAGTCACACTTGTCAGGCTGGCGCAACTATCGAATGCACCCTCTCCAATTGTCGTAACTCTATCACCGATAGTAACACTTGTCAGGCTGTGGCAAGAAGCGAATACACCCTCTCCAATCGTCGTTACGCTATCTGGGATATTCACATTTGTAAGGCGGCAAGAAAAGAATGCAAACTCTCCAATCGTCGTTACGCTATCAGGGATAGTCACACTTGTCAGGCTTTGGCAAAAAAAGAATGCAAACTCTCCAATCGTCGTTACGCTATCAGGGATAGTCACACTTGTAAGGCTGACGCATTGTGCGAATGCACCCGCACCAATTGTCGTTAGATCCTTATTGAACTTAATCACCCAACACCCCTTTTGGGCATTATAGGTGATTGACTGAATTGTAGCGTCGCCAAAGGCACTGAGAGTAGTAGGCACAGTAAGCTCGGTTGTGCTACCGTTGGTGTACCATATCTCATCCTTTGCAGGTGCGTTATGGTCTGTCCATTTTGAAATTGCGGGCAACAGATAGGCGTGACCAATCTCAAGGTTCTTCTCATACTTCGCGCCATCGTAAGCACCGCGGTCAATGGTGTATGTGTAGACAGCCGTGCCATTGGTTAGATAGAAGTGGTACCTCTTATTGGCATCGACATCCGCCAAGTCGCTAACCCACTCAAAGACAAACGATATATCATCTCCGTTCTGTACGCAAGGGCACTCTCTATAATAGCCATAATTTCCGCCAAACGTACCAATCATACCATTTGTCGCCATAAAGCGAAATCTACCACTATAAGTAGCATAGTGGGTAAGCTGATCCAGAGCCGTCACATTAGACTCGCTGGGAGTATAGTTATCATTTGCGATAGCCATAATCCATCCATCAGCAGCATCTAAGCCTGGAACAGAGACCTGAAACAGTCGTCCTGCCGTGTAGCTCTCACTAGGGAATAGGCTCATCGTGATTGAGCCGAGGCTGATAACGCCATCGGCTTTGGTATAATTACCAGCATAGTAGAGAAG
>JAEIGA010013061.1_pt1 | contig 12634 bp, 8 predicted proteins | sample 9270691 | NCBI WGS metagenome assembly JAEIGA01 (sample SAMN17057246, study PRJNA624740) | gut metagenome | biome: biome; isolation source: fecal sample | host: Bos grunniens | place: China: Xizang | collected 2019 | reverse complement strand
CTGTTGCTGCTTTTCTTCACGCTCGCGCTTGCGCTCGTCCTTTGATTTCTTCTTGGGACGTGTGCTCTGATTCAGTGCAGACAGGTCTATGTGGCCCTGCACCTTCAGTCCGGTATTGGGCTGCTGGGGTGCATTCAGACGAAATACACCATTCTCCAGAGTGCCTGTCACCTTGCCGTCGGTAATGACCTGAGGTTCATTGGCAGAGGGCTGTGCGGTTTCAACAGGTGCGGATACAGGTTCTTCTGCAGTAGTTTCTGTTGCGGCAGGTGTTGCACTCTTCTTGGGTGCATCCAGGTCTATGTGACCTACTACCTTCAGAGCCTGTTTCTTTGCCTTGGCCTCCTCCTCAGCCTTTGCTTTAGCCTCTGCTTCTGCCTTAGCTTTTGCTTCAGCTTCAGCTTTTGCCTTGGCCTTTGCTTCAGCTTTCTCCTTTTCCTTGCGCTCCTTCTCCTCCTTCTGTTGCTGGAGCATGTGGTTGGCAGCGTCCTTCAGTACACTGTCAGGTTTGAATTCCTTCAGGAGCAGTTCGTACTGCTCGTCTGATATCTTGGTGTTGAGGTTTGCTTCCACCTCGGCACTTCCCTTCTTGTTGAGGAAGTCGACAGCGGTCTGCAGACCCACGTTACACTCCTTTATGGCTTTGCTTAATCTTATACTCATTATGTGTATCCCTCCCGGGGTATTATCCTGTTTGTGTATGTGTCTTGATATTACTTCTCGAATTCTGCGCTCAGTATGCGGATGATGTCATCGATGGTCTCCTCCTCGAGGTCGGCCTGCTGTGCCAGTTCCTCGCGGTTGGTACCCAGAACCTGACGTGCTGTGGTATACCCCTGCTTCTTCAGGATGTCGATAATCCACTGCTCGATGTCATCGGTGAACTGGTCCAAGCTGATGTCGTCATCGTCCATTTCCTCGTCAATCTCGCGATATACGTCAATGGTGTAACCGGTGAGCATGCTTGCCAGCTTGATGTTGGCACCGCCTTTACCGATAGCCAATGAAATCTGGTCGCTGTCCAGAAGCACCTCTGCCTTCTTCTCCTCTTCGTTCATGTTCACGCTGTTTACTCTGGCGGGGCTTAGGGCACGTGTTATCATGAGCTGTGTGTTAGAAGTCCAAGGCAGAACGTCGATGTTCTCGCCATGCAGCTCACGTACGATACCATGAACGCGGTTACCCTTTACACCTACACAAGCACCTACGGGATCAATACGCTCGTCGAAGCTTTCCACAGCTACCTTGGCGCGTTCGCCAGGGATACGTGCTACCTTGCGGATGGCAATCAGACCATCGTGTATTTCGGGTACCTCTGCCTCCATCATGCGCTGCAGGAACATAGGGTCGGTACGCGAGATGATAATCTTGGGGTTACCGTTTCCGTTGTCCACCTTGCTGATTACGGCACGCAGGGTCTCGCCCTTGCGGAAGAAATCACCGGGTACCTGCTCTGTCTTGGGCAGAATCATTTCGTTGCCCTCGTCGTCGGTTACCAGTGTTTCGCGCTTCCAGCTCTGGTATACTTCACCATTTACCACTTCGCCTACGCGGTCCTTGAACTTGTTGTAGATGGTGTCGTGCTCCAGTTCCAGAATGCGGCTTGCCAGGGTCTGACGCAGTGTCAGGATGGCACGGCGACCGAAGTCGGCGAATTCCACGCGCTGGCTCACCTCTTCACCCTCCTCATAGTCATCGTCTATCTGGCGTGCTTCGCTCAGACTGATTTCCATGTTGGGGTTCTGAACCTCACCATCGGCCACTACCACACGGTTGTGGTATATCTCCAGGTCGCCCTTGTCGGGGTTAACGATAACATCGTAGTTCTCGTCTGTACCGTGGATCTTGGCTATTACGCTACGGAAGCATTCTTCCAGTACGCCTACCAATGTGGCGCGGTCAATGTTCTTCGTTTCCTTAAAGTCTGCGAACGATTCAATCAGGTCCACAGAACTTAATGTGTTGTTCTTCTTTGTTGTTGCCATTTATATTGTTGTTTATTTCATCCAGTATTTGGTATATGCGGCCTCCTCGTAGGTGAAGGTGTGGGGAACCTGCTCCATCTTGGGGCGCTTTTCTCCTTCGCGCTTTACCTTTTCCTCGCAGGTGACGGTAAAGGTTTCGTCCTCCACGGCGGTAAGTATGCCACGATATTTGTGACCGTCCTTCAGTTGTGTTTCTACGGGCTTGTCCAGATGTATCTCCCACTGACGGCGTACCTTGAAGGGATAGCCCAGACCGGCGCTGCCCACTTCCAGTTCATAGTCCTCGTCTTCGCGATTGATTTTTGATTCAATGTGGCGGCTCAGGTCAGCACAGTCCTCAATCCACACTCCTTCGGCATGGTCTATCAGAACTTCGATGCGGTCATCTGCACTGATGTTCACTTCCACGAGGAAATACTCTTTTCCTTCCAGCCATTCGTTCACGGCTTGTTCTACGGCACTCTTGCTAATCATCTCTCTGTTGAATAAAGCTTAATGCAAAAAATAAATCTTTTTTCTTCGTTCGTCTTTAACGAAAAGTGAGGAACCGTTTGGCTCCTCACTCTCTCGTGCTTTTCTGTTTGCAAAGATATGAAAAAAACTTCATCTAACGCGCGCGGCACTCCGAAATAGGTGCCATGCGCAGGGAACTTTTAACAATCTTTCACATTTATGTCGGTAAAAACGTTCTTTCCTGCTTGTAGTCAAGGGTATTGACTTCAACTTCTGCTACACTCCTGCATCAGGTGCCACAGGGATAGAATGGGCTTGTGTATGAACCTTTTTGCTTCTTCGGACAACTTTCTATGTCTATGTCCTTCTTCCACAGACCATGCAGGTTGCAATATTCATACACGGCTATAGGCCTTGCACCACCGGTGCAGACTTCTGCCACCGGTTCGTCTTTCAGATTGACGAGGATGCCCCCATTCTCTGCTTCCACATAAATGAAGGCGATGTGGTGCTCGGTGGACATGGGGTGAAGCACGCTGCCCACCTCTATGCGGAGTTTACCACCTTCCAAAGCAGTAACCACAGGCACATGCTTTTCCTGACTGGCGTCAATGGTGTTTGGCACCAGCTCTTCCATCTTCTGTCCACAGCATACTACGGGTACACCGCTATCAACAGTCTTTACGATTACGTTGCCACAATGTGCACACTTGTAAAACTTGGTTGCCATAATACTTTCTTTCTTTTTTTGTTCTTGGGTACTTTTGTTATGGACTCCTCATTGAATCCGATGCAAATTTACGTCGTTTCCACTATTTGGCAATCATTTATTTGTAAGATAATTCCGTGTGTTCACATTAATTATACTATCGTTACATTTGTTCAGCAAACATATACAGGTTTTAGCATTTCTTCACTCGAAGATACCTTGTTCAATTGCTGATATATTTGTCATTTCTGAATGTTTCTCTTGGTAGTTTGGTTGCATAATAGTAATTTTGCAGAAAAGATCAGACTGATATGAAAACCAACAACATCGGACATGGTGCAACAGCCTATATAATATTAGTTTCAGTATTGGCATTCTGCCTCATGGCAGATTATGTGCCTTACCTTCACTTCCTCTCTGCCTGGGTCACCCCGCCTGTGGTATTGTTCCTGGGTTTGGCTTTTGCCATGTTTTTTGGCCAGCCTTTCCCTGCTTTCAATAAGAAGGCATCCAAGAAACTGCTTCAATATTCCGTTGTTGGTCTTGGGTTTGGCATGAATCTCCATGCCTCGCTGGCCTCTGGAACTCAGGGTATGGCATTTACCATCGTATCTGTGGCAGGCACAATGCTTGTTGGCATGCTCATAGGCGTGTTGTTGCTCAGAATCCCCTCTACGGCCTCATATCTTATCAGTTCGGGTACAGCCATCTGCGGAGGCAGTGCCATAGCCGCCGTAGGTCCTGTTGTAAAGGCAAAAGAATCAGAGATGTCCGTAGCCCTTGCCACCGTCTTCATACTCAATGCTCTTGGTCTTTTTCTATTCCCCTTGTTAGGTCGTTGGCTTGGTCTTGACCAGCAACAGTTTGGCACATGGGCAGCTATAGCTATTCACGATACCAGTTCCGTTGTTGGAGCAGGTGCGGCTTATGGAGAAGAAGCATTACAGGTGGCCACCACAATCAAGTTGACGCGAGCCTTGTGGATAATTCCCCTGGCATTGGTCACCTCCTTCATCTTCAAGACCCGAGGCAAGGGTATTGCCATACCATGGTTCATCCTATGGTTCATTGTTGCCATAGTGCTGAATACTTATGTGCTTGATGCTATGCCTGCCGTGGGTAATGCTATCTCATCCCTTGCTCGCAAGTGCCTTACTCTCACCATGTTCTTTATCGGTGCCTCGCTTTCTGCATCCACTCTTAAGGCTGTTGGTTTTCGTCCTTTGCTTATGGGCATACTTCTGTGGATTATAGTCAGTGTTGCCTCTCTGGCATACATATTGTTTATGTAGTTTCATCATGTTCATGATACATTATGGGAAAAATCTATAACGACCTCACGGAGTTGGTTGGTCATACTCCCCTACTCCACCTACAACGACTTTCTGCCCATTATGGCATAGATGAGAGCACCCGAGTGCTTGCAAAACTTGAATATTTCAACCCTGGCGGTAGTGTCAAGGACCGTGTGGCATTGAACATGATTCTTGATGCCGAGCGCCGTGGTGTGCTTCAGCCCGGTGGTACTATCATCGAACCTACAAGTGGAAACACCGGTGTGGGACTGGCATGGATAGCCCGTGTGCGTGGTTATGAGGCCGTTATCGTTATGCCAGACTCCATGAGTCATGAGCGTCAGCAATTGCTTCGTGCCGCAGGTGCGCAGTTGGTTCTTACTCCCGGTGCCGAGGGTATGACAGGGGCCATTGCCGAGGCAGAGCTTTTGCGCGATAGCACTCCCAACTCCATAATCCTTGGCCAGTTCTCCAATCCTGCCAATCCCGAGGCGCACTCGCTCACCACGGCACAGGAGATTTGGGACGATACGGACGGTCATGTGGACTTCCTTGTGGCAGGTGTTGGTACTGGTGGTACTCTGTGTGGTACTTCCCGCCAACTGAAGATTCTCAACCCTCGTCTACAAGCCATTGCCGTTGAGCCGGCAGAGTCCTCCCTGCTTACTGGAGGCACTCCCTCACCTCACGGCATACAGGGCATAGGTGCTAACTTCGTACCTCAGAACTACGCCCCCACCGTTGTTGATCACATCATACAGGTAAGCACGGAGCAAGCCATGCATGTTGCTCGCGAACTCTCCCACCACGAAGGCCTCATCGTCGGCATATCCTCTGGTGCTGCCATCCATGCTGCCCTTCAATTGGCTCTCATCCCAGAAGCTCAAGGCAAGTGTATAGTTGCCGTATTGCCCGACACTGGAGAGCGTTATCTCAGTACTGGGGTGTATTGAGAGACAAAACAAATCGTAACATTCGAGACATCCCAGTCCGGATATTGAAAGAGCCAAATCCGGACTTAGAAGGATTGATATAGAAGTGTGGCGCGTTAAGTGCTCTTAGCCACAAAGATGATATTATCAATACCCTCCCCTCCCACCTCATCTGCAAAGGATAAAGGTGGGAGGGATGTTTTTTAGTGTGACGGGCATTTCATCAATTAACTACTAATAAATCCATCGCAACTACTAATAACAAAAGTTAAAAAAAACATGGGTGTGTCTGCTTTTAACCTATTAAAAGTTGAAGGCTTATGCTCAAAGGGAGTAACTTTGTGATACCGAACAAACGAATATAACGATGGAAAACAATAATAGCAGGCGAAAACTTACCAAATCCGAGATGGAAGTAATGAATGTGCTTTCGTTTATCAATAGCGGGTTGGTACTACATAGGCATCCCTTTTCGTCAGGGTTAATCGCATAGAAACAAGAAGGCATTTAATTGCTACAACCAAAGACATTTCAAAATGTATAAAGGCAAAAAGGAAACCTTGCAACGGGGTTTCCTTTTTGTTGCTATATGGCGCAGCGTAGTGTTATCTCCCAATTACAATAAGGCATGAAAAGAAAATGTAGCTCAAATAGCTCAGTAATCAGTTTGTCTTTTGTAGGGCACTATTCTTGACTATATATACTATATGATATATCTATATTTAGATAATAGTAGATAGTAATATTGATGACGGCTGGCCGAGCGTGGAAGAAATAAACTGATTACTGAGCTATCTGAGCTATCAATGAGAGTGAACCGAAATCTGGTTTATTGTTCTCCAATGTATAAAGAACAAGACAACACGACGTCATGGCTTGATCGTCGTGTTGTCTTGCATCATTCGTCGTGTTGTCTCGCACGACGAGACACTATGACTAAATAAGGTACTATTTTTGTTCCTTCTTGGCGTTGGCAATGGAGTCCTCGCGCAATTGGCGGTTGATGGCTTCGGTGAGTTCATCCTCGTAGGTCTTGGCGGCATCCAGTTTTTTGATGTTCTCCTTGGCCCTCTTCAGGTTCTTTTCCTTGCGTCTCTCGCGCCATGCAAAGGGGTGCATAATGTAGTCGTTGGCTTTTTCGCCGATGATGTCAGATATGCCCTTTTGTTTTGGTTGAACGATGCCATTGTTCAGGGACTTATTGATGATATCCACCACGCGCAGGCTTTTGTCGGCTTTTACGCTAACCTCCCCCAACGTGTCGGTATAGGCCACAGAGGTGTCCTGTGGGGCAGTATTGCGGGGCTTGATGGTGTCCTTGGTTACGTTGGTGGTATCTGCGTTGCTATAATATGTGGTCGACACACCACCTCCCATTGGGGTATGGGAGGTGAGTGTCAGCATCATTGCCATGAGTAATAGTATGATGGGAATCTTTTTCATCTTTATGGGCATGTTTTCTGGTACAAAGGTAGTAATTACCACAATATGGAGCAAATATTTCGCATTCTTTAACTGTTTTCTGATGAGTGCGACTTGCTCTTCAGTTACTTGGAGAAGTACTTGTGGTACAGTTCGTATGCTATATCAACGGGATCCTCTTTGGCGACCTGGGTAATGGTCTTGCCGTGTGTCCAGTTCTCTTCCCACTTGAACCACTCTTGCGATGTGATAATCTTCCCCTCTTCCAGTGCTTGGAAGAACATCTTCCATCGGGCCAGTTGGAAGTCGTTGAGCAGACCTCCCCACTGACGGCTTGAATAGTCGTGCAACCTGCCTCTCTCGGCACTCTTTTCGGGGCCCCATACAGAGATCAGCGTGCGTGCATTCCATTCCATCCAGTCGCGGTCGGCTTCTGTGGTTCCTGCTACCTCATTGCAGACATTTCTGGCCGATGTGGTCCATCTTTCCAACTTGAACAGGTCTATCTGTGAGAGCAGATGGTTAAGGTCGGTCAATACACCAAGGAAGGTGCTGTATTGTGCCTTGAAGGTCTCCATATCCTTATTCTTGTAGCTGGTGGCTATGTCCTTGATGAGGTAATAGGTGGAGTCGGTGAGTGTCTGGCGTACCACGTCGGCAATGTCGTGCTCATAGTTGGGATTTCCTCTGAGTCGGTCCTTCTCCTTTAGCATTGTGGAGGCAGCCTCGCGCACCTTGCGTATATCGTGATATATCTCGCATGTACCCCACCCAGAAACACGTCTTACGTCCAACGAGGGACGAGCGCAGATTACTGCCTCTACGTCTTGTGATGGTTTGGGACAGTTCAGTACGGACTTGGTCAGTATATCCCATCCCTTCTCCATTGCCTCGCTCTTTATACCATAGCGTGCCTCTGAATATCTTTGTGTCCATGCCTTGCCTTCCTCTCTCTTCATCCAGGGAAGTTCGAACAGGAGGTCGTAGAGTATTGGGCAGGTCTCCAGTCCTTCGGGAGTGGCGCCAATACCCTTTGCATCGTTGGGATATTTCTCCAGTGCGTTGAAATAGTTTTCCAGCATAGGCTCAAAGCGTCCGTGCATGCCCGTCTTGCCTCCGAAGTTGTGCAACATGCACCATAGGAAGTCGTGGCCGTCGTAGCCCTTCTCTTCCCATTTGGATAGACCATCGGAATAGAGGTCAAGCACTATGAAACCGCCTTTGGGAATGGTGTCCAGAGCTTCTTTTCTTGGGTTTCTGTCCCAACTCTGTATAACCCATGTGGAGCCGGGAGAATGCTTTTGCATCTCCTTGTAGATGGTGGTGAATGCCTCCTTCAGGTTTATGCCCTCGGTGCGTCCGCCTTCGTGGAATGGGTCCATGCTATAGTAGCGCGACTTGCCCATTACCTTTTCCAGATGCTTGTAGTAGAGTTGGGCAATCTCGGCATATCTCTCGTCTGTGGGCAACAGGAAGGAAGGTCTGCGGAAGCCAGAGCACCAGTAGCCCTGGTCTATTACGTTTACACCCATCTTCTCTGGTGCATTGCTGGGCAGGATGCTTCCGTAGCCAGGCAAAACGGGTTCCATACCAAGGGAGCGCATGCGTCCAAGGATGAATTTGCACAACTGCTCTTGTCTTTCGTACCACCAGTCGGGATTGGGACCACCCCACCCTTCCAGGTTGTTCATCAACCACCATGCCTGGAAACCGGGACCGGCAACGAATTTATCTATATCCTCCCTCTTATAACCTGCCTCGGCAAGCACATTCTTCCATACCACATCGGTGCCAACAAGAGCAAGGGGGATGTTGATGCCATGCAGAGCCATCCAGTCTATTTCCTGTTCCCAACGCTCGCGAGTCCAGAAGGCCATGGAATAGGAATAGGTGCAATAGTTCAGGTAATATCTGTACACTGCACTACATTCGCGTCTCTCTATAGCCTGAGGTACAGGGAGATTGACCTTGGAGAGGTCTGTGGTGAGGTTGTTCCACGACAGGTTTATGTGGGCATAATGGTTCAGATACCATCCTATGCCTGTGGTTAGGGCGCTCAGTGAACTGCCCTCGATATAAGGCTTGCCCTTCTTGGAACCGATTTCAAACACGTCCTTCCCGTCTTTGGAGAGGGAGCGCTTTACTCTTGTTTCAATACGTGACGATGTACCCTCTCCTCCTATTCTATTGAGAAGATCAGATACCTGGGCTGGATTCTTTTGAGCAAAAGCAATGATGGCAAATGCCACCAATATCATGGACAAAAGTAATTTCTTCACGGTATATTTTGTGATTGTTTATTTATCATATTATCAGTGCGCCTCAAGCCAATTGCTACCCCACCCTGCGTCGGCAACGAGGGGTACGGAGAGCTGTGCTGCCTTTTGCATCTCCTCTATTACCAGTGCCTGCAATTGTTCGCGCTCTTCGGGCAATACGCTGAAATTCAGTTCGTCGTGCACCTGCAATATCATACGGCTTTTCAGTCCTTCCATGCGCATACGACGGTCCACACGTATCATGGCAATCTTCATGATGTCGGCGGCGCTTCCCTGTATGGGCGAGTTGATGGCATTGCGCTCGGCATAGCCTCGCACCACGGCATTGTGGCTATTGATGTCGGGCAGGGGGCAACGGCGATGGAAGATGGTTTCCGTATATCCATTTTCGCGCGCCATGGCAATGCTTCGCTCCATGTACTCCTTAACGCCAGGATAGGTTTGGAAATAACCATCGATAAGTTGCTTTGCTTCGCTTCTGCTACATCCAAGACGCTCTGCCAGACCAAAGGCACTGATGCCATAGATAATGCCGAAATTGGCTGTTTTGGCTCGTCGACGCTCGTCAGAGGTCACTTCCTTGATGTCCTTATGGAAAATCTTGGCTGCCGTGGCGGCATGTATGTCCTCTCCGCCAAGGAAGGCCTGTACGAGGTTCTCGTCCTGACTGAGATGTGCCATGATGCGCAGTTCTATTTGGCTATAATCTGCAGAGAAGAATAGCTGTCCGTCGTCGGGGATGAAGGCCTTGCGCACTTCCTTGCCCATGGCATCGCGTACAGGAATATTCTGTAGGTTGGGGTTGGACGATGATAGGCGTCCGGTGGTGGTGACCGTCTGGTTGAAGGTGGTGTGAATGTGGTTGGTGACGGGATTAACCAGCTTCGGTAAGGCATCGATATAGGTGCTGAGTAGTTTTTTCAATCCTCTGTGTTCCAGTATCTTGCCTACTACGTCGTGTTTGTCTCTTAGGGCCTCCAGCACCTCTTCGCTGGTAACATACTGACCGGTCTTGGTCTTCTTTGCCTTAGAGTCGAGTTTGAGTACATCAAAGAGAATTTCGCCCACCTGACGAGGCGAAGCAATGTTGAACCTCTGACCAGCCAGTTCGTATATCTCTTCCTCCAGACGCATCATCTCAGCAGTAAAGTGGCGGCTTGTCTCAGCAAGTCCATCTTCGTCTATGCGCACACCATTTGCCTCCATTCGTGCAAGTACGCACATCAGGGGCATTTCCATATCGGTGAAGATGCTCCAGAGACCGGTTTCGCGAAGTTCTTTTTCAAAGAGCAGCTTTAGTTCCTTTAGTGTGGGACAATGGTATGCCTCTTTCAGATAGTCCAGTCCGTGACGCATTTCGGGGTGCAGGAGATAGTGGGCAATGGCTGTATCAAAGAGACGCGTCTCCCCTACTCCATCATTGTCTTTCAGATAGTTAAGTATTTCGGGATATTGCTCTGTCAACTCTTTCCAATGTGCTTTCAGGTCGTGTCCTATGATGGTGTCGCCGTCCAAAAGGAAGGGTGGCTCGTTCACAGGTTTGCTTTCCATGGTCGCCATGCTGAACAAGTCGGACTGCTTCTGCTCCGTTTCTGCTGTGCTGACAGGGGTATCAAAACTACTGAACAGGTCGCCTTGTATGCTACCATCTTTGAATCGGACATCTGAAATCTGAGGTATGGAACCCGAAGGCTTTTTCTCCGCTTTCACATCACCCTTTTCCGCTTTCCCCTTTCCGTTCTCAGTTTTCTTCAGCAGTTGGCGGAACTCCAGTTCCTCGTATATGCGTTGTAGCTCCTGGTGGTTTGGGTCGCTGACTTCCAGGGATTTGATATCCAGTGTGATAGGTGCATCCTTGACGATTGTGGCTAGCCAATGACTCTGCTTTATCAGGTCTGTATTCTCTGTTATCTTTTTCTGTATGGCACCCTTCAGTTTGTCAGTATTGTTCAGCAGATTCTCTATGCTTCCCCATTGTTGGATGAGGGTGCATGCAGTCTTTTCTCCCACGCCAGGACAACCAGGAATATTGTCGCTAGAGTCGCCCATAAGGCCCAGGATGTCAATTACCTGCAGGGGGGATTCTATGCCCCATTTCTCGCATATTTCCTTGGGGCCAAGAACCTGTGCTTCGGCCTTGCCGACACCAGGTCGGTACATGCTAATGTGTTCGGTGACCAACTGACCATAGTCTTTGTCGGGAGTCATCATGTAGGTTTCAATTCCCTGCATATCAGCCTGATGCGACAATGTGCCAATGACGTCGTCAGCTTCGTAACCCGGTACTTCAAGCACAGGGATATTGTAGGCCTTGAGTATCTCCTTTATCTTGGGTACGGCAAAACGTATGGCCTCGGGCGTTTCCTCGCGCTGAGCCTTATAGTTGGGATATGCCTCGTGGCGGAAGGTGCCTCCGCTGGGATCGAACGCCACACCAAGATGTGTGGGTTGCATGTTTCGTAGCACGTCCTCTAGGGTATTTACAAAGCCTAAAATGGCACTTGTATTCTCTCCTTTGGAGTTATATCTTGGATTTTTTATAAATGCATAGTAGGCTCTATAGATAAGAGCATATGCGTCCAGAAGGAACAATTTCATGTCTTTTTATCTTATTTGCCTACAAAAATAATGAAAATAAGTGAGAATATTCCGCCTTTTTATGTAAATTTGCATTTGATAATAGTATATAATAACGTGGATTTAGTAAAGGAAATACGCAAACCCGTGGAGGCAGACTTGGCCCGATTCAATGAGATGTTCTCAGAGTCGCTAAGGTCATCAAATCCTCTTTTGAACCTGGCTCTGGAGCATCTTTTGCAACGCAAGGGCAAACAGATGCGACCTATATTGGTAATGCTTGCTGCACGTGGAGCAGGGGAGTGTGGGGAGGTTTTGGGTGCCAATGTCCTGCATGCTGCCATTGCCTTGGAACTGCTTCACACAGCTTCGTTGGTACACGATGATATCGTCGACGAGAGCGATCGCCGTCGTGGTCAGAAGAGTGTGAATAGTCTGTTGGATAACAAGGCTGCCGTTCTTGTTGGCGATTTCCTGCTGAGCAAAGCGATAGAGCATGCTGTGGCATCAGGAAATCCGCGTGTTGTAGAAATTATTTCCAATGTCGGTATAATGCTTGCTGATGGCGAATTGCTCCAATTGTCGGCCGTTGACAGCAAGCAGATAGAGGAAAGTGTTTATTATGATGTAGTAAGAAAAAAGACAGCATCACTCTTTTCTGCTTGTGCTGAAATAGGTGCGCTTTTGGCTACAGATGACACCGGTTATGTCTTCACTATGAAGCGTTTCGGTATGCTCTTGGGCATATGTTTTCAGTTGAGGGATGACATCTTCGATTACGATACTTCGCACGATGTTGGCAAGCCGGCTGGAAACGATATGCGAGAGGGTAAGCTCACACTCCCTGTCATCTATACTGCGCGAAAGAATCATGAGGCTTCAGATTTGGCTTTGAAGGTTCGTGCCATGGAGGCATCGCCAGAGGACATCCAACGTCTTGTTAAAATGACAATAGAGGAGGGTGGTATAAACTACGCCGAGG
>JAEIGA010013060.1_pt1 | contig 12634 bp, 15 predicted proteins | sample 9270691 | NCBI WGS metagenome assembly JAEIGA01 (sample SAMN17057246, study PRJNA624740) | gut metagenome | biome: biome; isolation source: fecal sample | host: Bos grunniens | place: China: Xizang | collected 2019 | reverse complement strand
TTTTTGCAGGTCAAGAAAAATTGACTACCTTTGCATTCGGGAAAGTCATACACGACCAGCTCCCTCTGAATTCCCCCAGGGCTTGACCGCAGCAAGGGTAGGAGGTCGTAGCGGTGCGATGTATCAAGCTTTCCCTTTTTTCGTATCATAATACAAAGGCCGTTTAAGTTTTCGCTTAAACGGCCTTTGTGTTAAATGCTGTCAAAGATCAGTGGCAGGACATCGTCCACTTTTGAGAATTTCCATATCTTCTTTCCTCCTACCAGAAGGATTTCCATAGGCTGTCCGCCTTTTGTCTGGTATTGAGCCATTACCTGTCGGCAGGATCCGCACGGAGTGACCGGATTGTCGCACAATGTGCCGTTCTGACTTGCGGTTATGGCGATGGCTGTCATTGCATTTTCAGGGTAATTGGCAGATGCATAGAACATTGCGGTTCTTTCTGCGCATATTCCCGAAGGGTAGGCTGCATTTTCCTGGTTTGAACCTTTGACGATTTGTCCGTTGTCCAGACGTACTGCTGCACCTACATTGAAATTTGAATATGGTGCATATGAACCCTTGGTCGCTTCGATTGCAGCCTGGGCAAGCTCTCTGTCTCTGAGCTCCAGCTGATCGAGCGATTCATATTCATTATAGACAATTCTTATTTCTTTGCTTGTCATAAAAACACAATTAAGTTATCTTTGCAGACTTTACAAATATAGTACTTTTTTTGAAATTGTCTCATATTATGGCAGATAACGGACATATTAAGGTGTGTATCGGACTTTCCGGAGGCGTTGATTCCAGTGTCGCTGCGCTTCTGCTCAAGCAGCAGGGCTATGATGTCTTTGCTTTGTTCATGCAGAACTGGCACGATGCGTCGACGACATTGCACGGTGACTGCGAGTGGGAGGAAGACCGTTTTGTGGCAGAACTTGTGGCACGCAAGATCGGCATTCCGTTCTATTTTGTGGACCTGAGCAAGGAATATCGCCAGAGAGTAGTGGATTATATGTTCGACGAGTATGAAAAGGGCAGGACGCCGAATCCGGATGTACTCTGTAACCGTGAGATCAAATTCGATGCTTTCCTCAAATGTGCGAAGAAACTTGGAGCCGACTATGTCGCTACAGGTCATTACTGCCGCAAAGAGACAATTGATGGCCCGGACGGCCCCGTTCACAGGATTCTTGCAGGAACAGATCCGAACAAGGACCAGAGTTACTTCCTCTGTCAGCTCACTCAGGAGCAGCTTTCGCAGGCAATGTTCCCGATCGGTGATATAATCAAGCCTGAGGTCCGCCGCCTGGCTCATGAGGCAGATCTTCCGTCTGCCGACAAGAAGGATTCCCAGGGAATATGTTTTGTGGGAAAGGTGGACCTGCCAACCTTCCTCCAGCAGAAGCTTAAGCCTTGTGAAGGCGATGTGGTCGAGGTGTATGATGAGTATTATGCTCAAAATGAGCAATATGCCTTCCTTAAATCGACTCTTGAATCTTTGCTGAAAGATGATGTTCATCAGGTTCAGATGATTACTTCATATGTGTCTGAGGATAAGGCTGTCGAACCATTATCTACGGGATGTCCTTACTCTTTTGAGAAACTTGCAGCTCTTTCCGATGATGATTTCATGAGACTATCCCAGCCGGTGACTTACGATATAAAGTTTGAGACCGAGACATATCGCAGCGGACGCAAGCATATAAAGAAGACCAGATACAAGGACAATCCATACGGAAAGATTGTCGGGAAGCATGACGGAGCCCAGTTCTACACGATCGGTCAGAGGAAAGGCCTTAATATAGGTGGCCACAAGGATTCTGTTTTCGTGATAGATACGGATATCCATGACAATATAATCTATGTCGGTGAAGGCCATACACACAAAGGCTTGTCACGATGCTGTCTGCGTATTGACCCGACGGAAATCCATTGGATCCGACCTGATCTCAGAATGGCTGAAGGGGAGATCAGACGTTACCGTGTCCGTATCCGCTATCGTCAGCCGTTGCAGGATACAACCATGATTATGCGGCAGAACGGATTATATATCCTCTTTGACGCTCCGCAGCGCGGTATCACCCCTGGCCAGTTCGCTGCCTGGTATGATGGAGATGAAATGCTCGGATCGGGTGTGATCTGATTTATTCCCGGGAAAACACTATATTTGCATTCTTATGGCAAAAGGTTTTATAGATACTGATTCTCTCTGCAGGGAGATTGTGAAAGATGCACAGAACGGCATCTTCAAGCCGGTTTATCTGCTGATGGGCGATGAACCGTATTATGTGGATATGGTGTGTGATGCCATTCTGGAGCATTGCCTTGACGAAAGCGAGAGAGATTTCAACCAGACTGTCTGCTATGGTGCCGATGTGAATGCTGACGCTGTGATCACGGCTGCAAGACGTTATCCGATGTTTGCTGAACGTCAGCTTGTAGTCGTGAAGGAAGCTCAGATGATGAAGACCCTGGAGGAACTTGCTGTATATTGCCAGAAACCTTTGGAATCTACAGTCCTTGTTATAGCTATGCATGGAGCTGGAGCTGACAAGAGGAAATCACTTTATAAGACAGTTTCCAAGATGGGTGTCGTGGTGGATTCGCAGACACTGAGGGATTATGAGGTGCCGAAATGGGTGTCGATGTTCTATCAGACTCGATGACTGAGGATTGCTCCTGATGCAGCTGCCCTTCTTGCCGAACATGCCGGAACAGATCTCAACAAGATTGCCATAGAGACTGACAAGATGCTGAAAAACCTGCCGGAGGGAACTGTCGAGGTGACTGCTGATGATATTGAAAAGAATGTGGGAATAAGCAGGCAGTTCAGTATTTTTGAACTTACCAACGAACTTTCGGTCAAGAATTCTGCGAAGGCTTTGCGTATTGCCGCCTATATCGGTTCGGCGGCGAAATTTGCTATGCCGATGGCAGTCAGCGCATTGTTCATGCATTTCAACAAGATATTGAAATATGAGGCTCTGCTGATGAAGAACCCGCGTCCGGCCAATGACGTGAAGACAAAGGTTCTGGGAGTGCCGCCGTTCTTTTTCAGTCAATATGATGCGGCGGTGAGGAATTATCCGCTGAAGAAGTGTATGGCTGTGATAGCCCTGCTCAAGGATTATGACTACAAGGGCAAGGGAGGTGATGTCGGTGAGGCGACTCCTGCACAATTGATGGTGGAGCTGACGGCAAAGATATTAAATATGTAATTTTATATGGGATTGATTCAATGTAAGAATGTATGCAAGAGCTTCGGTGAGAAAGTGGCTCTTGACAGGGTGTCAGTGGATATCCCTAAGGGAAAGATTTTCGGTCTGCTTGGTCCTAACGGTGCCGGCAAGACCACACTGATCCGTATAATCAACCGTATTACCATTCCGAATGGTGGTGAGGTGCTTTTCGACGGCCGTCCTATCACTCAGGACGATGTGGAGAAGATAGGTTATCTTCCTGAGGAACGCGGACTTTACCGCAAGATGAAGGTCGGCGAACAGGCAATGTATTTCGCTCAGCTCAAGGGTATGAGCTCAAGAGAGGCTGCTGCGGAACTCAAGAAATGGTTCGTGAGGTTCGGTATTGAAAGCTGGTGGAACAAGAAGGTGGAGGAACTCTCCAAGGGTATGGCTCAGAAGGTGCAGTTCATCACTACTGTGGTACATAAGCCTTCTCTTCTTATTCTTGACGAGCCTTTCTCCGGCTTCGACCCGGTGAATGCCCAGATTATCCGTGAGGAAATCCTCAGACTACGTGACGAAGGAGCGACGATAATCCTTTCGACTCACAATATGGAATCGGTCGAAGAACTTTGTGATAATATCGCCCTGATCAATAAATCGAAAGTGGTCATTACCGGAGGTGTGGACGAAATCCGCCGCCAGTACGGAAACAATAATGTCGAATTGGTATACACCGGAGGACAGCTCCAGTCCGCTCCGGGAATATTCACAGTCCTGTCTGACCAGGACGATGCCGGTCGTCATACAGCTGTTCTCTCCCTTGAGGGAACCAATGAAAGCAATAAGGCACTCAAGGAAATAATTTCCCAGGGCATGACAGTGAATTCATTCAAGGAACTTGTTCCGAGAATGAACGATATATTCATCAAACTTGTAACAGAGGGGGCATAGCATATGAAACTCAGAAACATATCTACCATCATTTCGCGTGAGTATCTGACACGCGTGAAGAAGAAATCATTCCTTCTAACAACATTCCTTGTTCCGATCTTTTTTGCAGCTGTATGCATTCTGCCGAGCGTTATCATGGTTATGGCTACGGATAAAGGAAAGGAAATCGCTGTTCTCGATCAGTCGGGAATAGTCAAGCATTACCTGGTGGACAATAAGTCTGTAACATATAGTTTCTATGACGAGGCAATAGATGACAAGCAGAGTTTTGTCAGCGAAAAAGGAGTGGATGCACTTGTGATCATATCTCCGGTCGATTCAGTGAACAAGACCCTTTCAGTGGCATCTTATTCAGAAAAGCCGTTGAGTATAGACCTGACGGAAGATGTGCGCTCCAAGGTAAACGATGCTGTGGAGGATTACCGTATCTCTCAGTATGATATTGCTGATCTCAAGGCAATCATGGAAGATATCAGAGTGAATACTCCGATGTCCACATACGTTTTTGACAAGTCAGGTCAGGAGAAGGAATCGTCATTCGAAGTGCCTATGATCATATCGATGGTACTCTCTATGATCATATATATATTCGTGATGATGTTCTCCGGAATGGTAATGCAGAGCGTGATCGAAGAGAAGTCCAGCCGCGTCGTGGAGGTCCTCGTGTCATCAGTGAAAGCTACAGAACTCATGTTCGGAAAGATCATCGGTGTGGCTTGCGTGGCGCTTACTCAGTTTTTCCTGTGGATTGTCCTTACGCTTGTTCTTGTAGGAGGCTTCGCGGCCTTTGTAGGTTTTGATTCGATTATGGGAGATCCTGCCCAGGCCCAGGAAATGATGGAGATGACTACCCAGATGGGTGGAGCGGATATGGCCCAGATGACAGCGGCAATCTCTCAGGAGAGCGGACTTGGAACAGTCCTCAGCACACTTATGGACTTCAACTGGGGACAGATGATATTTGCCTTCATCATTTATTTTGTTCTCGGCTATCTCCTCTATGCTTCATTCTTTGCTGCCATCGGATCGGCTGTGGAAAATGAAGCTGATACACAGCAGCTTCAGACTCCTCTGACAGTTCCTCTTCTGCTTTCTTTCTTTATTGCCATGTATGCATTCAAGGCTCCGGACAGCCCTGTGGTATGGTGGGGATCGATGATTCCGTTCACTTCACCTATCGTGATGCTGGCCAGAATCCCTTACGGAGTACCGGCTTGGGAACTTGCTCTGTCTATAGCCGTTCTCGTAGCGACTTTCATAGCTTGCGGATGGGCTTCTGCGAAGATATATAAGATCGGAATCCTGATGTTTGGTAAGAAAACGACATTCAAGGATCTTTGGAAATGGCTCAGACAGAACTGATTATGAAGAAACTGGCATTTGTTGCGTCTCTGATGCTGTGTGGTTTTGCGGCAATGGGACAGGAATATGAATGGGAGGCGGCCCAGATGGACGGAAGCCGCACCGGCACCATTTCTCCGTCAAAGGACAATGTGGCCGAGGCGCTCGGAGAGTTCAAGGGCGGCAAATATGTCGCTCCCAATGGAAAGACCTTCCGCAAAAGGTCAATCGTAGGAAAGACAGCTTCGATAGTCATGGCAGCCCAGCCTGAAATGGCCCGTGTGAAAGACGTGATAGGATATTCTCCTAAGTCAATGACGGTGACTTATCCCGAATGTGCTCTTTCAGACTGGTTCGTGGATATCCTTATGGCAAGGACAGAAAAACTTTCAGGAAAGAAAGTCGATATCGGAGTTGCCAACTTCGGAGGTATCCGTATCGATATGCCCGAGGGTGACATCATTCTGGATGACATGCTGTCGATGTTCCCTTTCAAGAACCAGCTTGTGTATGTGGAGCATACAGGAAAGCAGATCAGGACCATTCTGGAGGAAATGGCGGCAGGACGATTCCAGGTTCTGGGCGGAGTCCGTGTTGTGGCCGAAAATGGAAAACTCGTTGAGGCCCTTGTCTCAGGTGAGCCTATAGATGACGAAAAGGTCTATGGTATGGCTACTATTTCATTCCTTCTTGAAGGTGGTGACGGACTTACGTTGGGACATAATGCATTGTCAGTGACTGTGTTCGAGAATGAAGACATAATAGATGCTGTTCTTGAATATGTTCATGGGGAGACTGCAGCCGGCAGACCTATCCAGTATGAGGCAGACGGCAGGGTAGTAGTTAAGGATCTGAAGAAGAAAAAGAGAAAATGAAAAGAGTATTGACTGCGATAAGCATTGTGATGGCGTCAATGTCATTGAATGCGCAGGATCTGACGATCCTTCATGTGAACGACACCCATAGCCATATCGACCCGCAGCGCTCCGGAGATTATAAAGGACGTGGCGGAGTGATCGAGCAGGCAGCATATATCGACAGTGTCAGATGTGCGGACGGAAAACGCAATGTGCTTCTTGTCCACGCTGGCGATTTCAGTCAAGGTACTTCCTATTTCACCGAACTCGGAGGAAATATCGAAATCGACGTGCTGAACGCTCTCAGATTTGATGTGGTGACTCTTGGTAATCACGAGTTCGACAATGGCATTGAAGAGCTCTCCCGACGACTTAAGAATCTTGAGGCTGAAGTAGTCTGTGCCAATTACGATTTCGAAGGAACTGCCCTTGACGGTCTTGTAAAGCCGTATACCATTATCCGTAGAGGTGGAAAGAAGATCGGTATCATCGGACTTCTTACGGATATCATGGAAGTGGTAGACGCAGATATTGCCAGAATGCTGACTTATCAGGAACCGTCACAGGTTGTGAACCGTCTGTCCGGATATCTCAAGGAAGAAAAGGACTGTGATATGGTCATCTGTCTGTCGCATCTGGGATATGGAGCAGATAAGGAACTTGCAGCTTCCATCAGGAATGTAGATATCATCGTCGGAGGACATTCACATACCTTGCTGGATGACAAGCAGACCGTGAATGATCTGGATGGAGAGGAAGTCATCATTGTCCAGAACTGGAAGTGGGGACTTAATGTCGGACATCTTTCGATTGATTTCTGATGCACATAGCCGAAATATTGATATTGGCAGTGGGAGTGTCAATGGATGCCTTTGCAGTTTCTATCTGCAAAGGCCTTTCCGTATGTAAGGTGCGCCCTCGTCATGCCTCCCTTGCTGCAGCGTGGTTCGGAGGTTTTCAGGCTCTTATGCCTCTGATAGGTTATTTTGCAGGAGTCGCGTTTGCTGACATCGTGTCCAGCGTGGACCATTGGATAGCATTCGTTCTTCTCGGAATAATCGGTGGCAAGATGGTGAAGGAATCTTTCGAAAAGGATGAGTGCTGCTGTACGGATCCGGATTTTTCCTTCCGGACGATGCTGGCAATGGCAGTGGCCACCAGCATTGATGCCCTTGCAGTGGGCGTGTCATTGGCCTTCCTGAAAGCCAATATCTGGTCTGCTGTACTTATAATAGGTCTGACGACCGGAGCGTTCTCTGCTGCAGGAATATATATCGGAAATATCTTCGGTAACAGATATAAGTCAAAGGCCGAGTTTGCCGGGGGCTTGATCCTCATCCTTATAGGAGCGAAAATCCTTTGCGAGCATACTCTGCTATAGATCTTTTCCGGTCAGTATCCTTCTGTATTCCTTAGGAGACTGGCCGGTGTTGTTTTTGAAGAATCTGCCGAAGCTGGACTGATCAGGGAAATTCAGTTTATCGCTTATCTCCTTTAAAGTCATGTCGGACTGCATCATCAGGAATTTGGCTTTCTCGATGATGCTTGCGTTGATCCATGCTCTGGCCGATGTGCCGTCATATTCTCTGATTATCTTGGAAAGGTAGTCCGGCGAGATGAACATCGCGTTTGCGTACCATCTTACATTGTGCTGCTGATCACAGTGTCCTTCCACCAGATTCTTGAATCTTTCTCTGATCACCTCCTGGTGGTTCGCATTATCCATTATATAGCCATGCTGCTTTCTTCGTTTATTGGAAATGTTCAGCAGCATGCTCTGAACCTCATTCTTGATGACGATGGACTGATAATGGTGGGTACTGTCCTCTGCATATCTCATCAGCCTGTGAATAGAAGTGATTATGAAATCATATTCGTCTTCAGTGAATTCCTGATAAGGGAATTCCTTCTTCAGCTGGATGCTGATAGGTGATTTTCGGGTTGTGCGCATTTCCGTCTGAAATTCCGGACTGAAAATGAGATGGAATCCGCTGATGTCTTTTGAAGCAGAAATCTCCCGGATATATTCTCCGGCGGAAATGTGAAGTGATGAACGGTTCTTCATGTTGAACACTCTGAAATTGATATCTACCGTCATTTCCCCTGCAGATAACACTATCAGATGGTAATTGTTCGATCTGATAGGAGCTTCCAGCTTGATGGATCCGTTTATCGGATATATATTCATTCTTTCTTTTCCGTATTCATTGAATGTGTAGGTTTTCATGGCTTTAGACTATTCGTTTTCGCGACAAAGATAAGAATTTTTCTGATGTTTTACGGAAATTGCATACTTATTTGCGGAAATCGCACTTTGATAGACAAGCATCTTTACCGATTTTTGCAAACACAAGATAATCGGATATAATGCTACATGTCCGGACTTAAAAACAGAAAGACTTCATTTTGACCGCCGTGGCCTGAGACAGGAGCGGCGGTTTGTTATGTAGACGTATATAAAACAAATAAGGCTCGCCGCATCCCGCGGGGAACCTCATCTAACCACATAATTAATAACACTAAAACTAATAACCAATAGGTTGTGAGAATCTGAGAATGATTCTCTGATCAACCCGAGTGCAAAGGTAGGGGGATTTTTGAATCCAGCATAATGTTTTCTGTTAAGTTTTTGTTACATTTGTGTGATAATACGAAATTTATGGAAAATAAGCTGCTTATAGTGGACGATGAGGCCGGAATCCGCGAGATTCTTCAGTTTAATCTTGAGAATGCAGGTTATGCTGTGGATACGGCCGCATCTGCTGAGGAAGCTTTAGAAAAGCTTGGTGCTCAGCACTCTCTAATACTCCTTGATGTGATGATGGGAGGAATGTCAGGTCTGCAAATGGCCAAGTTGCTGCGTGACAGACAGAACCAGGTACCGATTATCTTCCTGACTGCCAAGACTGATCCGGACGATCTTCTGGCCGGATTTTCTGCCGGTGGTGATGATTATATTCCTAAGCCTTTCTCGATTCTTGAAGTGATAGCTCGAGTGAAGGCAGTGCTCAAACGTAGTGCAGTGGCTTCAGCTCCTGCAGAGCCGGATGGCAGATGGATTGAAGTGGGGGCGGTGAAGATCGACCTTCAGCAGAAGCATGTCTATGTCGATGGGCAGCAGGTAGTCTTCTCTAAAAAGGAATTTGAGGTCCTTTCTTTCCTTGCTTCACATCCGGGACAGATTTACTCTCGTGAAAATATCATTGACGAACTTTGGAAAGATGCTCCTTATGTCCTTGACAGGACTGTCGATGTCCATATTGCCCGTATCAGGAGCAAGCTTGGAATCCGTAAGAATTATCTCGTAAACCGCACTGGCTACGGCTATGTGTTCAATGCAGTGGAATAATGCAATATCTCTGGATCTATATCGTTGCCTCTGTGGCAGTGCTGGCGCTCACGCTGGCGGGAATCATATTCTGGAAGGTGCGAAAGAATGTAGCTGAGGCTGAAGCCCGTCAGAAAAGCAAGCTGAAAAAGCAGATGACGAGCAATATCGCTCACGAACTCCGCACTCCTGTAACCACTATCCGTGGATATCTCGAGACTCTTATTGCCTGCCCGGACATGCCGGCAGAGAAGAAGAATGAATTTATAGAAAAGGCTTATAATCAGACACTTCGCCTCACTGAACTTATTACGGATATGTCTCTTATCAGCAAGATGGAGGAGAAATCATCGAAGTTCCGTAAGGAGAATATCGACCTTTACGACGTGGCCAATGAAGTCTTCGCCGAGTTTGAGGACCGCATAATCGCTCAGAAGGTAAAGGTGGAGAACATGCTCAGTTCGGGAACTGTTCTGACAGGAAACAGGACTCTGGTCTATACCATCCTCAGAAATCTCGTCGAGAACAGTCTCAAGTACGCCGGAGATGACATAACCATCCATCTGGAATGTTACAGTACCATCGAAAAATTCTGCTATCTCACTTATTATGACACAGGAGAAGGCGTGCCGCAGGAACATCTTGAAAATATATTCGAGCGCTTCTACCGCATAGAAGAAGGCCGCACCCGCGATGTCGGCGGATCCGGCCTTGGACTTTCCATCGTGAAGAATGCAGTGAAGTTCCATGGAGGTGACATCAGTGTCATCAACCGTCAGTGGGGAGGACTCCAGTTCTTCTTCTCGCTCCGTCGTCATGAAGACTAGGCTTAGTTTCCTTTTACTACATTTGAAGACTCATCCATATTTACAGGTTCTGCATTTCCGTAGTAAGTAAGCTTGCTTGCCCTTGAAACACTGTATTTCAGGGTTTTATCTGCATATACAGCCGCGTTGCTTGCTCCTGACAGCTCCAGTGTGACATCCGCAGCTGTGAAATCTCTGGTATTTATCTTGCACGCTCCCGAACCCTCCAGATCAAGTCTGGAACCTTTTCCGTCCAGTTTAACTACTGACGCTCCTGAGCATTCTATGCTTCCGTTTCGGATTTCTCCGTTATTTGTGAATTTGCTCGCTCCTGAACATTCTATCTCGCATCCGGCGAGATTTCCGCTGTTGGTGAATGAGCTGGCGCCGCTTATATTACATTCAAGTTCTTGTGCAGAAAGCTTCAGGTCAGCGTTTGAAGCTCCACTCAGTTCTATTTCCATTCTATCCGTGACTGTTCCTGCAACGGAAGCCCTGCTTGCTCCCGAACAGCTAAGGTCCAGATTCCGGCACTGCAATTCAAGATCTGAAATAGTTGACGCCACGCTTGCCGAGAGCCTTACATCCTCTCCGGTGAAATCTCCATCAAAGAAAATCCCGGCACCACCTCCCGACGTCATTACTTCATCTATCCTGTCCATTTCCAGATAGACGTGGATGAGCGGTTGGCTTCCTCTTTTGAATTTGTTCGGAAGGTCATTCAGTCCGAGACTGAGCTTTGACTCGCCTTTGCTGTACTTCACCCTCAAATGCTTCTCATACTCACTTTCGTACACGATTGTCACCTTACCGGATGTGCCCTCGGTGATATGAATCTGATATAGAAATCCCGAATCGATCCTTGTAATGTCCCCGAATTCATAGACCTCGGTCTTTTCCTCTGCCATCAGTCCGAAAACTGATATCGCAGCAAATGCAATTGTCAAAAACAACCTTTTCATAATCTTGTCCGTTTTAATTTATGTTTATGTATTGTTCAGATATCTGTTCCAGTGCCTTGTATTTGCAGTCATAATATTCCTTCAGGATCTCTTTCTTTGCCTTGATCCCCATCTCGTCAGGAAGCTGCTCTTCCAGAGGAATTGCTTCTGAAACCACCACTCTGATAGTATTCATGACCTCATCTATCAATTCCGGTGAAGTCTCAGATAATGTGGAGATGATTTCCATTTCCTTTAAAACCAGTTCTTTATGGTGCTTTTCTATCTCGTATGACAGGCTCTCCGGCAAAAAGGAAACTGTAATCGCCGCTGCTGCCGCCATTGACGAGATTGCCAGCACGATTGACCTTGTTCTGCGACGTCGCTTTTCCTCCCTTACCTTCTGCAGGAAGGCATTCCTGCTCCCTTCCGGTACGGGAGCGGCGTCGAATTCTTCGATATTCTCCTTTATATATTTCTCAATTCCGTTCATATCCAGCTTTCTTTACGGCCTGAGCCAATAATTTTCTGCCTCTCATATACAGGCTCCTTATGGAGCTTTCCTTAGCTCCTGTTATCTGGGCAATCTCTTGATAATCAAATCCTTCGAACAAATGCAGCGACAGGACTGCCCGGTAATGGTCCGGAAGAGATGCAAGTGCTTTCATTATCTGCCCGGCATCGTATCCGCTGTTATCTGAGGGAGAGTCTTCCAGTGCCGGATCTTCATAGTCTTCCAGAAAGTCATTCCATCTGTTTTTCTCCCTCAGTCTGTCGATGGACTTCCTGATGCAGATGCTTGTCAGCCATCTTGGAAGATCTCTGATCTCATCCTTTTTCCTGAACCTCCAATATTGGAGAAGGGAGTCGTGCATTATTTCCTCGGCATCATCGCTGCAGCCCGTGATCCGCAGACTGATATTGTACAGCCTGTGGCTATGGGCGTCATACACCTTTTCTATGTCAACAGTGTCTTTCATCAAGTTTCGTTTTCACCTTTATGACGATGGATTTTGCCTAGTGTTGCAAATATATGAGATAAATTTTCTAAATTTGGAGAAAATCGAAACTTATGAAACGTATTCTATTCTTTTCCATTTCTCTGATGGCTGCAATTTCTGCCCTTGCGCAGAATTATCCTTATCAGGATCCTTCCCTCAGTCCCGAAGAAAGGGCTAATGACCTTTTAGGACGCCTGAGCGTGGAGCAGAAGATCATGCTTATGGACTATGACTCTCCA
>JAEIGA010013059.1_pt1 | contig 12634 bp, 9 predicted proteins | sample 9270691 | NCBI WGS metagenome assembly JAEIGA01 (sample SAMN17057246, study PRJNA624740) | gut metagenome | biome: biome; isolation source: fecal sample | host: Bos grunniens | place: China: Xizang | collected 2019 | reverse complement strand
CAGTTTCTTATGTGTTCTATACAGGTGGCTGGGCGATGTTCGTTCTTGCTCTCCTGACATGGCTTACTGAAGTCAAGGGGTGGATCAAAGTGTTCACGCCGCTGCGTGCATTCGGTATGAATCCTCTGTTCATCTATGCTCTTTCGTCTGTTCTGGCAAAGACCATAGGCGGTGTATTGGGCTGGAATGTAGGTGCGGTGTTCGGGTCGACAGAAATCCTTTCTTTAGCTTATGCCCTGCTCTTTATGCTCCTGCATCTGTGTGTAGCAATGGTGCTCTATAAGAAAAATATTGTTATAAAACTTTGACGATGAGGTATATCGGTCTCATATCCGACACGCATGGCGTTTTTGATGAGCAGTTCCGGGACTTTCTGGAACCTGTGGATGAGATATGGCATGCCGGAGACTTCGGAGGAGGAATGGAACTGGCTGAGAAGATTGCTGAATTCAAGCCTTTGACAGGAGTTGCAGGAAACTGTGATAATCACAACCTTCGTTTCATACATCCTCTTCATCGTTTCTTTGAGTGTGAAGGACTGAAGATTCTGATGACGCACATTGGCGGTTATCCCGGAAGGTATGATGTGCGTGCCCGCGAACTGATAGACCGCTACCGTCCCGACATTTTCGTATGCGGACATTCGCATATTCTGAAAGTTATGCGTGATGATAAGCGCAATATGCTCACGATCAATCCTGGTGCTGCCGGGATTCAGGGCTTTCATGTGGTCCGTACCGCTCTCAGGTTCAAGCTTGAAGACGGAAGAATCCATAGCATGGAGATATTTGAACTTGACAGGTAAGAATCAGTACCTTTTCTAAGTGTTTTTACTGAGTAAAAAAAACAGTGTTTTCGGAATATCGGTAGGATATTTTGATTAACTTTGTTTAGAATATGTCCTTATTATCCAATAATTTAATAATAAGGACTGGTTTTTATCAAAAACTGGTTGATATGGCGGCGGTAAAGACAAAGAGTGTGTGGTTCTGCAAGTCGTGCGGAAACGAGAGTCCCAAATGGATGGGAAGGTGTCCGGCGTGCGGTGAATGGAACACAATGGTGGAGGAAACAGTGGCGACGGGAAAGAAGTCTGCGCCTCAATATTCCAATGTTCCGGGAGAAGGGCATAAGCCTATGCCTCTGAGCAATATAGATTCTTCGGTAGAAAACAGGATATCCCTCAATAACGGTGAAGTGGACCGCGTTCTCGGAGGCGGTCTTGTGGAGGGTTCCCTTGTTCTTATCGGTGGTGAGCCTGGAATCGGAAAATCCACTCTTTCTCTTCAGATTCCGTTGAACTGTCCTCATCTCAAGACTCTTTATGTTACAGGAGAGGAAAGTGCGAAACAGGTTAAGCTAAGGGCAGCACGTATCGGAGGAGATGATTCCAACTGTATGATATACAGCGAGACACTGATGGAAAACATCATTGCAGAAGCGCGTGCTATGATGCCGGACCTTATGGTCGTGGACTCTGTCCAGACCATGTTTTCCCAAAATGTCGAATCCTCTCCGGGTTCTGTCACCCAGATCAGAGAGACGGCTGCCATGCTCCTGAGATTTGCCAAAGAGACCGGTGTACCAGTGATTCTTATCGGACACATAACCAAGGAAGGAAGTATAGCCGGACCTAAGGTGCTTGAGCATATAGTCGATGTGGTTCTCCAGTTTGAAGGCGACAACAGAGGTACATACAGACTTCTCAGAAGCATAAAGAACCGTTTCGGTTCCACATCCGAGCTTGCAGTGTTCGAGATGACCGGAAAAGGCCTGAGAGAGGTGAGCAATCCGTCTGAAATGCTTATTCCTATGCATGATGAAGGTCTCAGCGGTGTGGCTGTAAGTGCCATGCTTGACGGTACAAGACCATTCCTTATCGAAGTACAGTCCCTGGTGAGTACGGCTGCATATGGAACTCCGCAGAGAAGCGCGACAGGTTTTGACGTCCGCAGACTCAATATGCTTCTGGCTGTTCTTGAGAAGCGTGCCGGATTCAAACTGGGTGTCAAGGATGTGTTCCTCAATATGGCGGGCGGTCTGAAGGTGAATGACCCGGCATGTGATCTTGCAGTGGTGAGTGCTGTTCTTTCTTCAAATTTCGATTTTGCAGTGCCTTCTGACGTCTGTTTTGCCGGTGAGGTAGGATTGAGTGGCGAGATAAGGCCGGTTGCACAGACCGACAGACGTATCATAGAGGCTGCCAGGCTGGGATTCAGAAAGATTTATGTCTCGTCCTTCAGCAGTCTTGAAGGAACTGAAGATCAGAAGATAGAGGTGGTGAAGGTGAGTGATGTTCCTGCTCTTTGCCGTTCTCTTTTTAAAGGATAAAGAATCCAAATACTATAACGTTATGAAAAAGTTTAACTATTTTCTCGTGATTGCTGTTTCGGCTGTTTTCGCGGTGTCACTCTCTTCGTGTGTCAATGAAGAGTATGACGTTGAAGACATCAACACGGAGGTCACTCTCGGTTCCGAGGGCCTGACTCTTCCGTTGGGAAGCACGAAGCAGCTGACACTCAAGAATCTGCTGTCGAGCATGGATGAAGACATGCTGCAGGTTCTTGACGGAGGTGCCTATGCTTTCAGAATCAATGATGAATTGAGTCTTGGCGACCAGCTTCCCGATATGGATATGCTGGATATTCCAGATGTAACATTCGAGCAGGAAGTGCTGTTCAGTCTTTCCGGCATAGACGAGGAATCTTTGTCTATAGATGGACAGGAGTTCGAGTATGAATTCGAACTTGCTGATGAAGGTCTGGTTCCTGATGTAACACTACCTGAGATCATGATGGAAGAAAATGAACCGATGGGTATCTGGGAATACGGTAAGTCGGCTCAGGAAATGGAAATCGAGGTTGACGATGTGCACATCAAGGCTGATGGCCTTTTCGCACTTCCGAAGGGTCTGTCCATTTCCGGTTCGACGGATGTTTCTCTCGGAGATCTTCCGGAAGCAGTTATGGAACCAGTGACTGTCGATGTGATGGTAAAGTCTGAGGCACCTGAAGGTATATCGAACATAGGCGACATCAAGATGGCCGAAACGTCCGGAATCAATGTCAGACTCTCAGTTGAGAATCTTTTCCTTACCAAGGGAGATATCGTGCCGGATATGGTGCTTGATCTCGGAGGTCTTCTTGTTCTGGAGGATGGAAAGGACAAGGTTGTCATAGATGATGCCTATACGTTGAACGAGGAAAATGGCTATACGTTTACAAAGAGCTACGGAATTGAAGGCGTCGGCATCAGCCCTGAGGATTGGAATGATTCTGTCCTTGAATTGAAGAAGGTACTTGAGGTGACTGGAAAGGTTGCACTGGAATCAGCCATGACGAATGCTGACAAGCTTGCATCAGTAAGCGGAGACCTCGGACTGAAGATTGATGTCGAGTTCGTAGACTTTGCCATCGGTTCTCTTATGATGGATGTTGATGAGATGACGGTGACAGAGGAAATGGAGTTACCGGTGTCTCTTGACGACATAACTCTTCCAGAGGGAGTGAAGAGCATTGATAAAGTGATTTTCGAGGATGACTCATATCTCGATCTGACGATTGCGCTTCAGAACATAAGTGAGATAAAAGGGCTGAAAACAGTTCTCAAGACTCTTGAGATTGCATTCCCTGAAGAAATGAAGGTGAAAGAGGCGGTAGACGGCAAGGTGATTCTTACGGATGTCGATCTTTCAGAAGGTCTGGATGAAAAGATACATATTGAAGAGATCGCTTTCCCTGCGCCTGTAGACGGCAGGCTTTCATATTCTGCTGACGTGATAGTGAAGGCGGAAATGACAGCTGGAGGACGTATCTGCAGTGCTGATGTTCCTGTTACAGAAGATAAGGATGGTGCGTTCGTCGTGAAGGCTCAGTCTCATTTCAAGTTGGATGATTATGAAGTTCAGATAGACGGACTGGAGCATAAGCTGGAAATAGAACCTCAGGTGTTCGAGTATCAGCTTCCGGACGGAATCTCTGATATAGGTACATTCTCTGTAATTCCTGAGGGTTCGCCTGTACTTGTTGTTGAACTCGGTCTGCCTGAAACCTCGCTTTCGGTACAGGCTGGCAAGGATGGACTTGTGCTGTCCTTCCCTGAATTCCTTAGGTTTAAGAATGTGGATGAGGGTTATGGCTTCGATCCGCAGAAAAATGCAATCACCCTTGAAGGAAATCTTCCGGAACAGATTCTTCTTCCGATAGACAGAGTGACCGTGACTCCTAAGCTGAATGAAGAGACTGGAAAATATTATGCTGGCGGAGAGATCAGAGTGGAAGGAACAGTCGGCGTTTCTGCCGGTAAGGTGACAGGAAAAGATGTTGAGCAGATTGCATCATCTTCAGCTAAGGTCTCATCTTCTGTTCCTGAAATAGTAGCGGATGAAATCCTTTTTGAGCATTTCGAGGTGGGAATGGAGGAAAGTTTTGACTTCACCATACTCAAGCCAGGAGATCTTCCAGAAGAGGTCAAGAAGATTTCGAGAGTGGATCTTGCCGATGTTGAAGCTGTGATTGATGTCACTATAGACAATCTTCCTGACCTTGGTGTCGAGCCTTCTGTAAATTTCGTCATCACAATGCCGAAGGAACTGGTTCTTGATCCTGATGACAGCCGTGTAGACGGAAACAGCGTGAAGTTTACAGGAAAGGTAAAGGATGGCAAGCTTGACATCGCGCCAATCGGAATCAAGGCAATCGACCTTTCTTCATATGATGTTGATTCTGAAGACGGACTCATCGGTCATGTTGCCATAGATGGCGGAATCGAGGCTGAGAATCCTGAACTCGACCTGGCATCTCTGGATGGAGATATCAAGATCGCCCTTTCAGCAGCCATTGAGAACATCGTGATTGAAAAGGTGAAGGCAAATGTGGCTTATGAGATTGACGGTATCAATCAGACCATGTCGCTTGAAGGTCTTCCTTCGTTCATGAAGGGTGAAGGTTTTGTACTTGACCTTGCCAATCCTCACATTATACTCAAGACAAAGACGAATATTGGAATCCCGGTATCTGGAGAACTCATCATCAATCCTATAATTGACGGAAAGGTCAATATGGATGGTCAGATCAAGGCTTCAATAGCACTTCCAAGTTCGGAATCGGCATCTGACGTCAAGGAGGTTGTATTCTGGTTCGGAGGAGATGAGAAGGCATGTCCTGCTGATTACACGTTCATCAACGCAGACATCAACAAACTCATTCGCAATATTCCAGACAATCTCGAACTTTCTCTTACAGCAGGTACAGAGGCAGAAAAGGAATGTGTTCTCGAACCGTCAGCCGACTACATCCTCGATGTGGAATATGACTTCATAGTTCCTCTTGAATTCGGAGAAGATCTCCATATCGAGATTTCGGATACATTGGATGGCCTTCCTGATATTCTTGGTCAGCTTCTTGAGAAAAATACTGTTCAGTTGTCAGGCAGCATCACCAGCAGCCTTCCTCTGGCACTTGAGATGAGGATCGATATGCTTGATCTAAACGATAAAGTAATCCCTGTAGAAAAGGATGCGGTACAGACCATTTCTCCATGCAATTCCAACGGAGAGGCTGTCCAGACTCCTCTGGATCTTACTCTTGCTGTCAAGAAGGGCGCATCCGTGACCGGACTGTCATCGCTCAAGCTGACGTTTGTCGTCACTTCCCCTAATCTGACAGGAATCCCAGTGGATGAAAATGATTTCGTTCAGGCAGATCTTAAACTCACTCTTCCTGACGGATTCACTATAGATATTGCCGATGTAATGAATTCTGACGAAAACAGATAGACCTATGCGTAGAAGATATTTAACAATAATTATAGCCTTGATGCTCCTTCCTTTAATGGCAGGAGCCCAGGCTTTGAAGGGAAGTTATTTCCTTGACAATTCGTTGCTCAGGAACAGGATGAATCCAGCATTTGCTCCTAGGGCGAGCTATTTCAGCATACCGGTTATTTCAAATTTCGGTGTGGGCGTTTACGGAAATGTCGGTCCAGCTGATTTCCTTTATCCAAAGAACGGAGAGCTCTATACTTATCTTAACCAGAATGTCAGTGTGCAGGAGTTCTCGAAGAATCTGCCGAAGAGGCCTGTCATAGATCTTGATATGGATACTGATCTCCTTAATTTCGGTTTCTTCACAGCAAAGGATTCCTTCTGGAGTTTTGATCTTGGTCTCAGGGTGGATGGCCAGATGGGACTACCTCGCGACTTGTTCCTTTTCGCAAAGCAGGGAATGGCAGAGCCTAATCAAGTTTATTCCCTTAATGGTTTTGATTTCTTCCAGACTTCATCGCTATATGCTTCCATTGGTCACAGTCGTGATTTCTCATGGCTGGTAAAAGGATTGAAGATCGGAGGAAAGTTCAGAGTGTTCATACCGTTCGAGCATATCGGTCTTTCATTAGGTGAGTCTGCCTTGGCATTGGGAGAGGATGCCTGGAAAGTGAATACTGATGCATACGGTGTCGTTGCTGCTTCTTTCATGACATTGAATCCTGATGCTCTTGACGGGGATAGTGAGGCGGAGTTATTCACCATGGATACTTCTAATATGGGTCCTGCCGGCTTCGGATTCTCGTTTGACATAGGAGCGGAATACAAACTTCAGCTGGGCACTGTGGTTGATGGCCTTACATTCTCGATATCAGCGCTCGATCTCGGATCATACATGTTCAAGAAGGATTATCTCCAAGGTTTCGAGTCCAAGGGAGAGGCTGTTTATGAGGGAATGAAAGACATTGAAATCGGAGGAGAGGCGAAGATGGATGAGACCGTTGATGCCTTGATGGATGAATTTATGGCACTTGCCAATCTTGAGAAGTCAGAAACTCCGAGGTACAGCTCTATAGGAACAAGAGCCAAGATCTATGCGGGTGTGGAGTATCCTTTCCTCAAGGACAAGATGAGCGTGGGACTCCTCTATTCCGGAAAGTATGGTTATTCCAAGCCGATCAATGAGCTTACGCTATCTTACAACATCAATCCTAGCAAGTGGTTCAACTTCGGTGTGAACTGGTCGTTCCTCAATGCATGGAAGACCTTCGGCTGGATGATGGAGTTTACTCCTAAGGCTGGTCTGAACTTCTTTGTCGGAAGTGACTATACCTTCTTTGAAGTGATGCCGGATATTCCGGTTCCGGTTGACAAACTTTGGATGAACGCACGTTTCGGACTTTCGTTCATGCTCGGAAACAAGTATGAAAAACGTTAATTGCTCTGCGCCAGAGCTGCCATCATCTTATCCAGAAGAGGACGGACCTTCCAGGTCGGTGATGTGCAGTTGTTGGTCATGATCGAGAATATGATTGTTTCGGCAGGCAGGCCTTTGGTCTGGCTGCCGATATTGTTTTCTGTGCCGTAGCTCAGTATGGAGCCGGAAGGCAGGATATACCCGCTATAGCAACGGACGCCATTCATCGAGCCGCTTTTTACTTTTATGCGGGAACGGAAGGTAGCAGGATATCCGTTCATGTTGTAATTGAGCGATCCGTTGAATCCTGGCGACGGAAGGCTGTTTACAAATGAATTGCAGACTTCTGTTTCTGCCATGGCCTCAAGGAAGTCGCATATGAAGTCAGGCGAAAGATAGTTCTGGCGTGACAAACCGCTTCCGTCCTGGATCTGCACCGGTCCTTTTTCTACTCCGAGCTGCTTCAGAATGTCATTTAGAGCAACATACGACGAGTCGTAGCATGAACTTCCCTTCAGGTCCTTTCCAAGAGTTCTCAGAAGGGTCTCTGCAAAAAGGTTATTGCTGGCATGGTTCGTCTCGAATGCTATCCTGTCCAAAGCCGGTGAAAGAGTAGAACCCAGAATCTTGAGATCCTTGAGTGCGGTGCTGTCCTCGAATGTTGTGTCCAGCCATCCCTTCTCCAGTCTGAAATCTGCGGCACCACCGCCGCATTCGATTCCTCTTTCGTTGAGCCATTCGCAGAAATAAGCTGCGCAGGTGTATTCGGGGAATTTATTGGCAAAGTCAACCTTTTTTGCTGCTCGGTCTATTCCGAATGTTCCTCTGATTTCTGCTATAGGAGCTATGTCTGTGGTATACAAATATAACTTGTCTCCTGTGCCCATCTCTCCTGTGCTGCATTCGAATCTTGTTTCTATCCAAGGAGTCACGGGATAATGCTGCGATATGGAAGGCTGCTCTCCGATGCTCTTTCCTGCTGCAACATTGTATGAAAGCATGTTCTCATAGAACATCAGACCAGTCACTCCGGTTCCGTAATATGTTCCAGCATCACTGAGCATCCAGCTGGGTTCCTCAATCATCCCGTCCAACCATCTTCCGTCTCCGACGATATGTCCCTCTATCCGTTTTATGCCGGCATCCTTCAATAGAAGTTCCCATTCTGCAAAAGTCCTTTCCAGACTTATGGCTATGCTGTCCTTGGATCCTAAGGTCGGATCACCTCCACCTACGATATATAGGTTGCCATGCAAGGTTCCGTCTATCACCTCGCCGTCGTGACCGATGACCGTTTCATACCTGTAGTCCGGACCCAGAGCGTGAAGGGCTGCTCCGGTAGATATGAGCTTCATGTTTGAAGCTGGAAGAAGGAGCTTGTCAGCGTTGTATTCCGCAAGAGTCCGTCCTCCGACAGTCCTTACGCTTATGCCCGTGATGGCGTGTTCCAGAGCAGGATCCTCTGCCATCTTTACAAGTGTCTGCTGAATGTCGTTCTTTGTCTCCTGTGAAACTGCAGGCAGGCATGTCAATAGCGCTGTAACAATGAATATATGTCTTATGTTCATAATGGAATCCGCTTTGTTCTGTAGAAAGACAAAAATAGGAAAAATAATATTACCTTTGTATGTTTAGGAATCATTATGGTAAAGACAGTACTTGTTTCAGGAGGTGCAGGGTATATCGGCAGTCATGTGACTGTCGAGCTTATTTCTGCAGGATATGAAGTTGTTGTAGCGGACAATCTGTCCAACAGCGACATGACCTGCTTTGAGGGAGTGAAGAAGATCACAGGCAGGAAAGACATTCCTTTTTATCATATCGACTGCTGTGACTATGCCTCTGTTACAGGTGTCTTTGATGAATATAAAATCGATGCAGTCATTCATTTTGCGGCATTCAAGATTGTAGGAGAGTCTCTGGACGAGCCTCTGATGTACTATCGCAACAATCTTGTGTCATTCATGAATATTTTAGAAGCTGCGAAGAATCATGGCGGATGCAATGTGGTGCTGTCATCTTCTGCCGCCGTTTATGGAGAGTCAGAAGAACTGCCGGTCACCGAGCGGACCCCTCGCCTCCCTGCTACATCACCTTACGGAAACACGAAGCAGATGTGTGAAGATATTCTTCGTGATGTGGTTCATGCGACAACCGGTACTGACGGACTAGTCAAAGGCATTGCCCTCCGATATTTCAATCCTGTCGGAGCTCATCCTTCCGCACTTATAGGCGAGTTGCCGCGTGGCGTTCCAAGCAATCTCGTCCCTTTCATCACCCAGACTGCTATAGGTAGACAGGAATGCCTGAATGTATTCGGAAATGACTATCCTACTGCTGACGGTACATGTCTTCGTGACTATATTGACATTGTGGATCTTGCAAGGGCACATGTGGCTGCTGTTTCGAGAATGACAGAGGACAGGATGAAGGAAGGGTATGAAGTGTTCAATGTGGGAACGGGCCGCCCGGTTTCTGTTTATGAACTGATCACAACCTTTGAAAAAGTCAACGGAATAAAACTGAATTACAGATACGTAGATCGACGTCCGGGAGATCTGATGTCCATGTGGGCGGACACGACTCTGGCAAATGAGGAACTGGGATGGGAGGCCGAGCGATCTCTTGAGGAAACCCTGGCTTCAGCCTGGGCTTGGGAAAAGCATCTGTCAGGAGAATAATATATGAAAAAAGTGTGTCACACCAGCGTGTGACACACTTTTTATTTTGATGCGATGTGCTGTTACTCTGCTACAACTACTGCGCTGAGCTGCTCTGAAAGCTCGTCAAGCTTCTCGAACATAGCCTTTGTAAGGCCGTTGTAGTAAGCTTTCTTGTTGCCCTCTGGGTGTGCAGCCTTCTGCTTGAGGTCATTGTAGAGGTTTACAGCCTCGTCAACTATCTCGTCGATCTTCTCTGCATTCTTGTGTGGGTTGAGGATGATGAAAAGCTCGCAATCCTCGATGAACTCGCCGATGAAGAACTCGATGTCTTTCTTGAAAACTCTAAGATTCATAGTAATACGTATTAAAATTTGTTATAACGGATGCAAAGGTAATAAATTTTCCGGATTCCGATGCTACAGTGAAGGATATAATATGTCCTGTTCGCGGACTTAGTTCACCAGGCGTCGTGCAGCTATCAGCTTGTGAGCGTTTTCATAATGATCCTCATCACCTGGAATCAGAGAATTGATCCTGACCATATGCGACGAGTGGATGATATGGTTATCTCCAAGATAGATTCCCACATGTGTCACCCTCATCTTTCCTCCTGGCTCTGCAGGCAATGTTCCGAAGAACACAAGATCTCCTCTCTGAAGGTTTTCAATCGCCTTCTGACTCTGTTCTTTGTCGAGGCCGGAGAGAGGAGTCATTTCCACGACAGTTCCGCAGTTTATCATCTGTGAGGCATTTCTCGGCAGAAGCACATCGTTCATTATGCTTGAAATTCTTACCATTCCGCTGCAGTCAACTCCCTTGGCGGACATTCCGCCCCAGAGGTAAGGTGAACCGAGCAGCTGCATTGCCGAGGCTATGATGTCTTCCATCTTTTGGACGCTTACAAGTCCCTTTGCCTTGTCGCCCTGCTTGATGTCAATGCGCTCGCCAAGTCGCTTCAGCTGATTTTTATGCACCCAGCCGGTTCTACCTGAGGGAAGCATGACATATGCCCACTTTCCTTTGGTGACTGCCTTCCCCTTGTTCATGATCACCCTCATCACGTCTCCGCCTACAAGATCACACATGGTCTGCGATTTTTCAGATGGTTCGCTGAATATATGTCCGTAAAGTCCTATGAACATATATTTGGGAGCCTCCTCATATGCCTTGAGAGATTCTGTATTGAACTCTACCAGAGTCTTTTCAGTTGTCCATGCCTTGTAAGGCTGAGGCGAAATGATTTCCCTCCAGTATCCGTCCTCTCCCACAATTTCAACGACAGTTCCCATAAGTTCCTGAGTCTCAAGGGCGGATTCGTAATCCGGCTTGATTCTCATATAGCATGTGGAAGTCTCCACCACAGCCATCCTTTTCTCCTGTCCGAAAGCAGCAATGCTCATCAGAGCGGCACAAAATATAATAAACGTCTTTTTCATAATATCAGATTTAAGGCAAAAATAGTAATTTTGCAGAATATGTCAGAAGGATTTGAAAAATACGGTTTCCCAGATGGGAAAAGATATAATTCGTTTGTCGGCTATTTCAAGAAGAGATACGGCGAACGTCTTCAGAAGATAGTGCTGGATGCTGGGTTCACCTGTCCGAACCGTGATGGAAAAGTCGGTCGCGGCGGATGCACCTATTGCGACAATGCAGCCTTCCATCCTTCTTACAGCACAGCTGGAAAATCCCTTCATCAGCAGATGGATGAAGGAATTGAGTTCCATAAGGTGCGCTATCGTACGACCGAACATTATCTTGCTTATTTTCAGTCATTTTCAAACACTTATGCTCCAGTGGGCAGACTGAAGGAACTGTATGAGGAAGCCTTGAGTCATCATGAAGTGGTCGGTATAGTGATCGGTACGCGCCCCGACTGTGTCGATGAGGAGAAGCTGGACTATCTCTCGGAGCTTGCAAGAGGAGAGGCGATGCCTGGATGGTCACGCACGGTCAACGGCGAAATCCGTACTTCACCAGTAGTGATCGTTGAATATGGTATCGAATCATGTTATGACAAGACCCTTCAGCGAATCAACAGAGGTCATGATTTTGATACTGCACGCAGGGCTGTTGAAATGACTGCGGCACGCGGAATAGACACAGGAGCACACTTTATCCTGGGACTTCCCGGCGAAACCGTGGAGATGATGTTGGACAGCTGTGCTCTGATCAACGATCTTCCGATCCGTTCTGTCAAATTCCATCAGCTGCAGATAGTGAAAGGAACTAAGATGGAGCAGGAATATGCTGAAAATCAACAGGATTTCGAGCGGTTTACCCTTGATGCTTACCTGGATTTCTTTGTGAAGATGCTGGAGAGACTTCGTCCTGACCTGTATATAGAAAGATTTGTAGGAGAAGTCCCTCCTCGCTTCGTCAACGAGACTCCGTGGGGTCTTATACGCAATGTGGAACTCCTGCGTATGCTGGAGCAGCGACTTGAGCAGCTGAACACATGGCAAGGCAGGTTGTTATCTCAAAAAAAATGATTACATTTGCCAAATTTTATACGGAAATAATCTAAACGCTTCATAAGATGCAGACATTTACAAATTCTCCGATCATTGAAGGACTGACCTTCGACGACGTATTGCTGATTCCAGCACATTCTGAGGTGCTTCCAAGAACTGTGGATGTTTCTACAAACTTCACCCGTGACATCATCATCAAGACTCCGATCGTATCGGCTGCAATGGACACTGTCACTGAGGCAGAGCTCGCTATCGCAATGGCTCGTGCCGGCGGTATCGGTGTGATTCATAAGAATATGACCATTGAGGAGCAGAT
>JAEIGA010013058.1_pt1 | contig 12635 bp, 15 predicted proteins | sample 9270691 | NCBI WGS metagenome assembly JAEIGA01 (sample SAMN17057246, study PRJNA624740) | gut metagenome | biome: biome; isolation source: fecal sample | host: Bos grunniens | place: China: Xizang | collected 2019 | reverse complement strand
CGTTTTGAGTACTTCATCAACGCTACCGAGTTTGGTAACGCCTTCTCCGAGCTGAACGACCCCATCGACCAGAAGGAGCGTTTCGAGAAGCAGGTTGCCGCTAAGCGCGCCGAGGATCCCGATACCACCGCCCAGGTTGACTACGACTACGTCACCGCTCTGGAGTACGGCCTTGCCCCCACCGGCGGCCTTGGCTTCGGTATCGACAGACTGGTTATGCTTCTCACCGACAGTGCCTCCATCCGCGACGTGCTGTTGTTCCCCACAATGAAGCCTATCGACTGAAGCATAGTGAGATAAAGGAAATACAAAAAGCGTCATCTCGAAGATGACGCTTTTTTACGCGATCATGAAACCGTTAGCACTCCACGGCGACCTTGATGACGCCGTCCCGTTTGTTTTCGAAGAGGTCGTACGCCTCGTGGATTTGTGTCAGCGGGTAGGTATGGGTAATGAGGGGCTCGGTATTGAGCTTGCCCTCGGCAATGAGGGCGAGGGTTGTTTCACAGTCACAGCCGTCCACGCCGCCGGTTTTGAAGGTGAGATTCTTGCCGTACATATCGGGCAGGGGCAGGAGCTGGGGCTTATCGTAGAGTGCAACCACCGTGACGGTGGCGTTGGGACGGGCGCACTGCCATGCCAGCCGGAAGGTGTTCATACCACCGACTTCGTCGGTGCCGGCACCTGCCACCTCCAGAACCACGTCTGCCCCGCCGTGGTCACTATTCTCACGGACAAAATCGAGACATTCCTCGGGCGTAACGGTCAGCACGTGGGGGTAGTGTTCGTTTACAAACTTGATGCGGCTTTCATCCTTCTCACAGACGATGATGCGCTTTGGGTTTTTCAGCATCACGCAAAGAAGGGTACAGATTCCCGTGGGGCCTGCTCCGATGATGAGAACGGTATCGTCTTCCGTAATCCCAGAGATCTTCGCCGCCCAATAACCCGTGGCAAGAACGTCCCCCACCAACAGGGCCTGTCTGTCTGTCACAGCATCGGGAATCTTGTTCAGCCCTTGGTCTGCGAAGGGTACGCGGACATACTCAGCCTGTCCGCCGTCGATACGGCAACCCAGCGCCCAACCGCCGTTTTTGTCGGTGCAGTTGTTGACGAAGCCCTTTTTGCAGAAGAAGCACTCCCCACAGAAGGTCTCCACGTTCACCGTGACTCTATCGCCGGGCTTTACGTGTGTAACCGCAGAACCCACTTCTTCCACAACACCCACCATCTCGTGACCCACCGTGATCCCCTCCACGGCTCTGGGAACGCTGCCATGCTTGATGTGCAGGTCACTGGAGCAAATGCTGGCAAGAGTCACCTTGACGATGGCATCCCGATCGTGTTGGATCGTGGGCTTGGGCTTTTCAACAAGTGAAAAGGTTCCTTTTGACGTATAGGTGTAGGTTAGCATAGCATCCTCACATTACGGGAGCAATTTCGCGCTCCATTCCTCGGGTTTGAAGCCTACGAGGACGAAGTCATCGGACACAAGGATGGGGCGTTTCACCAGCATGCCGTCGGTGGCCAGGAGGCTGAGCATCTCTTCCTCGGACATGGTGGGAAGCTTGGTTTTCAGTTCCAGGGATTTATAAAGAAGCCCGCTGGTATTGAAGAACTTTTTCAGAGGCAAGCCGCTTTTGCGATACCACTCCGTAAGCTCTTCTAAGGTGGGTTTTGTCTCTCTGATGTCTCGGAATGCGTATTGGATTTTGTTGTCGTCCAGCCACTTCTGTGCCTTCCGGCAGGTGGTGCATTTGGGGTAGCAGATAAAGGTTAGCATGGTTATCCTCCTATTCTAAAAACTGATTGATGATTCACTTCACGACGTCATACTGCCAATCCAAGATGCCGCCGAATTCCTTGACGTTGGTGTAGCCCAGCTTGACCAGCTCTTCCGAAGCGATTTTACTGCGTCTGCCGCTACGGCAATAGACCAGGATGAGGGCGTTTTTATCGGGAAGCTCCTCTTCGGCGCGGGAAGCGATCTCGTACTCGGGGATGAGGATGGCACCGGGGATATGCCCTTGGGCAAATTCTTCCTCGGTACGGGCATCGATAATGATACACTCCACGCCGGAATCCATGATAGCCTTGGCTTCCGCTTGGGTGATCTGCTCGTAGGTGAGGGCACTGCCGTTAGAATCGTTACCGCCGCATGCGGTAAGTCCGAAAACAGAAAATAAAAGCATAAAGATCAATATCCATCCTTTTGTATTTTTCACAGTATTCCCCTTTGTGTTTTTCCCTATTATAGCATATTCTTTTGGATTTTTCAATCAGATACGGATGATTTTTCTCCTTAGCTTGGCGGCGTAATCCAGGGCAATTTTGGTTCCGCTTTTGCGGGTGGCGGGGGTGTTGGGTTCGTGGTAATAGACGACGCAATATTGACTTTGATTGATCATTTCGTAGTTGCGTTCCACATAGGCTGCTCTGCCTGCGCCGTGAAGTTTTTCGGGGTAGTAGGTATCCTCGTAGGATTTCAGCAGATAGGCTTTGTAGTCGTCGGTAATATCGGGATACTCTGCCCGCACGTAGATCCGCTTTACGTGGGGGTATTTTTCTTTGAGACGGGAAACCAGCTCCAAGCACAGGCTGTCAAAACGGCTTTTACTGCCGAACAGAAAGGTATCTACGTTTTCATCCGTAATGAGTTTTTCAATGGTCTCGGTGAGTTTTGTTTTCAGCTCCTCCGTTTCGTCTATGGTTCTGTGTCCGAAGAAGCAACAGGTGTTTAAAGTCATAACAATACTCCTCTTAACAAATTTTATAGATATATCGTATATCCATTTGCAACATTATAACACATAATGCATCTAAAATAAATACATAATATATTTATTTCGAGGTGATTTTGTGGCTATTAAGAGTGTATCCATCAGAATTGAAGAAGAAATGTTAAACAAGCTCTCCTACATTGCCGATTATGAAGGAAGAAGCGTAAACAGTCAGGTGCTGGTTTTGATCCGTCAAAACATCAAAAATTTTGAAGACATCAACGGTCCTATCGACGGCAATATCACACCGGCTACCAACGTCAAGCCTACCCGTAAGTAAGAATAGACCTCTCTGCTTTTCGGCAGAGAGGTTTTTTGTTTCCAAGGAAACTCTCCCATTGTTGACAATGAAGGGGGCCGATGGTATACTGGGAACAAAAGAAAGAGAAACAGGAGGAGTACGCTATGTCCTATTGTAATTGGAGCAAGGGCGATCCCTTGATGGAAGCTTATCACGACGAAGAGTGGGGTGTTCCGCTGCACGATGACAAAAAGCTTTTTGAATTTTTGATGCTGGAGTCCCTGCAATGCGGGCTGTCCTGGATGCTGATGCTGAAGAAGCGGGAGATCTTTCGGGAATGCTTTGCGGGGTTTGATTACAAACGGGTTGCCCGCTTTACGGAAGAAGACGTAGAGAAGATCCTTGCCGTTCCTGGGATGCTGCGTTCCCCGCGGAAGGTTACGGCAGTGATCCAAAACGCAAAATGCTATGAAACGGTCTGCGAAGAATTCGGAAACTTTGACACCTATCTTTGGCGCTTTACAGACGGAAAAACCGTTCTATACGATGGACATAAGGATGGATGGATCCCGGTAAGCAATCAGCTTTCCGAAGAGATCGCAAAAGACTTAAAAAAGCGGGGCTTTCGGTATTTGGGGAGTATCACGGTATATTCCTATCTGCAAGCCTGCGGTGTGATCAACGATCATGGGGAGAACTGCTCCTGTTATGAAAAAATCAACAGTGCGTTCCCCACGGTAACACTTCCCTGCTGTGAGGAAACCGGCGCGGTACAGTACAATTAAACAAGAAAATCGAAAGGGAAACGGATATGGACGAGAGAATTAAAAGCATTCGGATGGAAGAGGAACGCTCTCACAAGGAATTATACGAAAAAGAGACCTTATACGCCGGGGAAAGCTGGCTGAAAAAACCGGTGAATACGGTGATGGAGCTTTTGGGACAGTTTGACGGACGTGAAAACTTTACCGCGTTGGATCTTGGATGCGGTGTAGGGCGGAACGCCGTAGCGATTGCTCTGTATTTCCGCGGAAGGGATTGTCAAATCGACTGCGTGGATCTGTTACCCATGGCGGTGGAAAAGCTGTTGGAAAACGGCAAGCGGTACGGTGTGGAGGATGCCCTGCGGGGTGAGGTCTCTTCCATTGAAGCTTTCCCCATCCGGGAAGCGTGTTACGATCTGATCCTTGCCGTCTCCGCTTTAGAGCACGCAGAAAGCGAGGAAGCCTTGAAAGCCACCCTTGCAGGGATTGCCGCGGGGGTGAAGCAAAGCGGGCTGATTTGCTTGATTATGAACACCGCAGTAAAAGAACGGGATAAACAGACCGGGCAGGAATTCCCCGCCCAATTCGAGGTAAATCTCCCCACAAAGGAGCTGAAGGAGCTGTTGGATGGCACCTTCAAGGGCTGGGAGGTTCTGAAGGAAACCGAGGTTCCTCAGCGGTATGAAATTCCCCGGGGAGAGGTGACTTCCCTGCTGGAGACGGTGGTTGTGACCTACGTTTGCAAAAAAAGATAACTTTTTTACAAAAATATGCAACCCGTATGTATTTTTGACGAGAGATAGGGTAGAAGGAAAAAAGAGACAAGGAGGGAGATCATGACGGACCGGGAGATCGTTTCGCTGTATCACGGGCGAAACGAGGAAGCGATCTTACGCACCAAGGAAAAATACGAAAAATATCTGTTGAAGATCGCTTTCAATATCTTAAACAGCGATCCCGACAGCGAGGAAAGTGTGAACGACACCTATCTCGCCGCATGGAATTCCATGCCGCCCCATCGGCCGGAGGTGCTTTCTACCTACTTAGGGAAGCTGACACGGCGGATCTCTATCGATCTGTTTCGAAAAAAGCACCGCGAAAAGCGGGTGGGATCGGAGTACGCTATGTCTTTATCGGAATGGGAGGATTGTCTTGCCGGCGGAGAAATGCCCGAGGAGACGCTGGAAACGGGACTTTTGGCGGAGGCCATTAACAAGTTCCTGCGTTCCTTGCCCAAGGATGCAAGAAATCTGTTCATCGGGCGGTATTATTACATGGATCCCCTGCAGGAGGTGGCGGCGTACTGCGGTATGAGCGAAAGCAAGGCCAAGAGCCTTTTGTTCCGCACCCGCAACCGCTTGAAGGAGTTTTTGGAAAAGGAGGGATTTTCGGTATGACAAGCTGTACAAGCAGCGAAAAGATCATGGATGCTTTGAGTCTTTTGGACGAAGACATGGCGGAGGAAGTGGGAAGACTGCGGGGAAGAAGGCCGAAGAAGCCCTCTTTTATGCGGTACGGCATGATCGCGGCAGGGTTCTGCGTGACCTTGCTGTGCGTACTGCAATTAGTGCCCTTGATGGGCAGAGTCCCGGAGGACGGTATTACCGACGGCGGCGGGCAGGAGGACGTCTCCCTTGAGAACGCGGGGACAAACAATTCCTTGACGGATACCGGCTTGGGGAGCATCTCCCCCACCGTCAGCGAAAGCGACGAAGGGAGCGAGGGCGAGACCGCGGAGGACATCTCCGAATCTGACGACAGTCTTGGCGGGGGAATGGAGGGTATTGGCGATGAAAAGCCTTCTATCAAGGTTCGCGTTGACGATTTTACAGACGGGATGCCCCTCTGCACCGTGGTGGAGAACGTTGACACGGATATTTTCCCGGTGGGAACGAATTTATTTATAAGCTTTGAAAAATGGAAGGATGCCGATTACCAAAAGATCAAGCCCGAGGATCTGACCGTGGGGATGGAGATCTGCGTGATGTTCACCGGGTATGACGGCGATACCATTTTCGCAGTGATGCTTTACGAATAGGAGGAGCAAAAATGAAACGAATTTTGAGTTGTTTATTATTGGTGTGCTTGCTGCTTGCGGGATGTGCCGCGGAGCAGGGAGGAACGAGCGGCGGAACGAGCGTCACGACGGAGGATATCGGGGCGACGGATCTGCTGATGCCTATCAAAAAGGAGGACGTGATCGTGACCGGCGTGGAGCGTCCTTACGAAGCCTTGATGACAAGCTTGGGGCTGAGAATGTTCCAAGAGACCTTGAAGGCCGATCCCGACGGGGAAAACAAGCTGATCTCTCCCCTTTCTGTTCTGTACGCCATGGCAATGGTGTCAAACGGCGGAGACGATGCAGAGGCCATCAAGGCATATTGGGGCTATGATCTGCTCCACATCAACGAATATCTGTATGAATACACCGGCAAGCTCCCCGTAGGTGAGAAATACAAGCTCCAGCTCGCCAACTCGATCTGGTTCACGGAGGATGAACGATTTACGGTGAACCGGGAATTTCTGCAAAAGGTGAAGAATTACTACGATGCGGATGCCTATCAAGTTCCCTTTAACGAGAAGACCTTGGGGGACATCAACGAATGGGTGGAGCTGAAAACCGACGGGATGATCAAGGACATTTTGGATCAGATCCCCTCCGACGCAGTGATGTATCTGGTGAACGCCCTTGCCTTTGAGGCGGAATGGCTTTCTACCTATGACGAGACCCAAGTGCGGGAGGGCACCTTCACCAAAGCGGACGGTACAAAGCAAAAAGTAGACTTCATGTATGACTCGGTGAACCAATACTTTGAAGACGAAAAAGCCACCGGCTTTATGCGGTATTACAGCGGTATGAAGTACGCCTTTGTGGCGATGCTTCCGAAGGAAGGGGTCACCCCCGAGGAATATATCGCCTCCTTGGATGGAAACGCCCTGCATACCATGCTGAAAAACCCGATGCACACCTCCGTGGTTACCTCCATCCCCGTGTTTGAGGCGGAATACGATCTGAATCTGCGGGAGGTTTTGGACGCGGCAGGTTACCCGGTGAACGGATCCTTTAGCGGAGTGGGGATCTCTGCCGAAGGTCCCATCACCATCGGGCGGGTTCTCCACAAGACCTACATTCAGGTAGGTCCCCAGGGTACGAAAGCCGGGGCGGCTACCGTGGTGGAGATGTTGACAGAAGGTGTCGAGGACATCGAGCAGGAGAAGCCCAAGGTGGTGCATCTGGACAGACCTTTTGTGTATATGATCATCGATTGCGAGAACGCCGTTCCTCTCTTCATGGGGATCACCCACAGCGTTGCGTAAGTTTTTTGCGGAGTCGGGTTTTGAAGCTCGGCTCCGCTTTGCATTTAAGCGTAAAACTTGGGATTAACCCTTGACGGATGGGGAAAACTATGGTAAACTAAGACCATCAAACAAAGGTTGGGAGGGATCATTTTTGCGCAGACGCGTGGGCATTCTTTTATTACTGCTCGCGGCAGTTCTTTGCCTCGGGGCAGTTCCCGTTCATGCGGCGGAAAGTCATCCCTTGCTCCCGGAGAAGGCCTTTTGGCGCGGGTTCCCCGAGGGGGGCTCTTACCTGCTTTTGCAGGAGGACATGGGAGAATTTTTGTTTTACAGCAGCGGAAAGAGCGGTAAGCCCGCCACCCAGACCCTTTACCAAGCGCCTATGGAGTTTTCCGCCGAAGGGAACTCCCTGGTGTACCACTTTACGGTGGAGCGTGGCAGCTGCTCCCTGGAGCTTCTTTTTGCAGGGGAGGACGGCGAGACGGTCTATCGCTTTTTAGGGGATGCCTTACAGCTGGGAACTATGCAAGGTGCGGGCTCTTTCAAGGGCGTTTTGTCCCTTGAGGCCTTTGGGCAGGGCACCCTTTCCTTTTTGGGCGTGCGGATCACCTGCGCAGACGGGGGTAAGCTTTCCGTTAAGGCGCTCTCCGTGATGCAGACGGCAGAGGTCCCCGAGGATGCGTGGGAAGCCGTTTCCTCCGAGGAAAGCTCCGCGGAAGAGTCTTCCGCATCGGAAAGCTCCGCAGAAGAAACACAGCCCGAGGAATCCTCCCGTCACTCCATCTTTATGCCCAAGGAGGAGACCAGCTTCACCCAGGGAGAGTTGATCGCGTCCTTTACCATCATGACGGCGGTGTCCTTCTTAGCCATCTTCTTGGGGATCTTTATTTGTGTATCCTTGTTCCGCAGAAGCCGCCTTGATTGATCCAAAAGCCTTGACAAGCAAGAAATTTAATGGTAAAATACAGAAAAAGAAAACATTTCACGGAGGTTCTACAAAGTATGAAGCGTATTTCTATGATCGTGCTGGCTCTGATCTTCGCGATGGTTCTGGGAACCGTTGCCGTTAGCGCAGAGACCGAGCTGAAAACTCTGATCCCCGCTAAGGATGCTACTTGGACCGACATCCCCCACGGCGGTGTATCCGTTACCACCGATTACAAGGATGACGGCACCGTTGTTTTCGCAGGCTCTGTTGTGGGCAGCTGGCCTTGCATCGAGCATTGGTATGCCACCCCCATCGTTGCCAACGTTGAGACCGATTCTCTGGTAGTTGACTTGACTGTTGCCGGCGGCAACACCAACATCAACCTGTTCTTCACCGATGCGGCCGGCAACGTATACGGTTACACCCTCTGCAACTCCATGTTTGCAGACCGCAACTACGACGCAGGCAGCGGCGACCTGATGCCCGATGATTACGTTTTGACCATCTCCCTCAAGGATTTCGTTGCCACCACCAAGCTGTTGGGCGGCACCGCATTCCCCGCAGAAGCTTACGCTGACGGTAAGCTGACCTTTGCAGGTATCCAGGTTTACTCCGTAAACGGCGCAGAGGTTACCGTAAGATCTTTGGCCATCGAGTCCGAGGTCGTAGAAGAAGAGGAAGAAAAGCCCGTTACTCCTCCCACCGGCGATGCAAGCCTTCTGGTATTTGTTTTGATCGGTCTGGTTTCTCTGGCAGGCGTTTCCTTTGCCGCTAAAGCACACAAGGAATTCTGATCAATTGTAAAATTTCGCCCCGATGGTCTCCATCGGGGCTTTTTCTATTGACAAGGCAAGGCGGATACGCTATACTGTTTTCAAACTGATTTTTTGCGAGGTCGATATGAAAAGAATTCTTTCCGTTACCCTGCTGGTGTTGATGCTGTTGCCCACACTGCTTTGCCTTTGGCCTGCCGCGGCGGCAAAGGTTCCCACCGCAGAGGATCTGTGCGGCTACGAAAACGTTTGCCTGACCTATACCTTCCGCCGTTCCGGCGCTGATAACGGCAGACATTACGAAAAGGATCTGTTGCCCTACACCGGATATTTGGATACCGCGGGCAACGTCAAGGATTTCTTCTTTGACAGCTACCTGTTCCTGCCTTGCATGGACTACGGCCCCTCCGGTGCAAGAATGCACTTAGACGAGGCAAACCCCACCAAGGCCATCGACTGGACTTCTTACGTGGACGATACCTTTGCAAAGGGTGCTAACGTAGATGCCCTGGAGAAGGCCTTCGGTACCACCAAGGCGGCCTTGGGCAATACCGATAAAAAGGCCGGCGTTTTCTTCACCCTGCTGTACCCCGGCAAGGGTGCTACCAATTTCGGAACGCTGGGTGGCAGAAGCTTGAATTTCTCTAAAATGGAGGACAGAAAGTTTGCCGTTAAGTGGATGATCGACGAGCAGATGGCACGCTTTGAGCAGGCAGGCTACCAGCATCTGGATCTGGTGGGCTTCTACTGGCTGGAGGAATACATTGCCGCAGGAGATGATGCGGAGATCTTGAAGTATGCCGCAGATTATCTCCACTCCAAAGGCTTGAAATTCATTTGGATCCCGTGGTACCAGGCAGAGGGCTACCAGCGTTGGGAAAGCTTTGGCTTCGACGTGGCCTGCATGCAGCCCAACCTGATGTGGATCGGCTACAACGATCCCGCCCGTGTGAAGAACAGCGTTGCACTGTCCGAAAAATACGGTCTCTCCATGGAGATGGAGTGCGACGGCAGAGTTTATACCGACGAATATTTTGCCAGATACCTGAACTATCTCGACGGCGGATTGAATTCCTCCATGATGAACGCCGTGAAGATGTATTACCAGGACGGTAAGACTGCGGTCTACTACCAGGCCTGCTATTCCAAGGATAAGCAGTTCCGTATGGTATACGATCTCACCTATAAGTATGCCACCAAGACCCTCAAGCAATCCGATATTGATTCCGTTCGTCCCGAACAGATCGAAAACGGCTACGTGGTGGTGGACGATATCGGCAGAAATTCGCTGAAGGAAGACGGTGTGGATTGGATCTCCATCGGCAAGAAGTACACTGCCAGCACTTCCTTTGTGGACGGCAACGGAATGGACTACCAGAACGTGGACGGCAAGGAGCTTACCGATGGCATCATTGCAAGCAAGGCGCTCAGCACCGATTGGCACGCTTACCATCACTCCCTGCTGGACAGAGACGGCAAAATGAGCGTTACCGTTGACCTGGGCGAGGTGCGCAATGACGTGACACACATTTACGCCCACTTCGACAACCGTCTGCAATCCGGTATCGGCTCTCCCGCGGGGATCACCATTCGTGTTTCCGACGACGGCAGAATTTTCCGTGCATTGCCCAACCCCGTGCTGATCATGGATGACACGGATTCCTGCATTAAGCTCGTAGCCGAAGAGCCTATCACCGCCAGATATGTAAAAATGACCTTTGGGGTCAGCGGCGGCGCCTTTGTGTTCTGCTCGGAGTTCCTGGTTGGCGTTAAGGAAGGCACCGTGGTGGAGGAATCCAAGCCCGAGGAATCCAAACCCGAAGAATCTATCGAGCCGGAAGAATCCGGCGAGACGGAAGAATCCGTCGAAACGGAAGAATCCGTTTCTGAACAGTCTGTTCCCGCCATCTCCCAGGCAGAAAAGCCCGCGGAAGAGGGACCCGGCCTTTGGCTGTGGATCATCCTTGGCGGTGCCGTGGTGATCGTTGCGGTGATCGCGGTCTTGGCAGTTCGGAAAAAGAAATAACAGAGAACGAGAATAAGAACCTTTCTTTTCGAAAAAAAGAAAGGTTCTTATTGATCTCCCAAGAAAAACCGGTGCCGACGGGCAGCGCCCTACATAATTGACAAAGAAAGAAGTTTGTGTTATACTGCGGGTATAGGAGGTGTCTCTGCCATGACGCATTTCGTTAAACTCAACGCTGCCCCGTCTCCCCTGCAGGAGCATGCGGGCAAGGTGATCTCCGCGGCTCTGCACGCCGCCATGCCCGACACCGCCGTCAAGGCGGCACTCCAAAAGCTCCCCCAAACGGAGGGAGAACTGCTTTTGGTGGCCATCGGCAAGGCCGCATGGCAGATGGCTTCCGCGGCCCATTCCCTTTTGGGAGACAAGATCTCCCGCGGGATCATCATCACCAAGCACGGGCATTCCATGGGTGCCATCGGCAAGCTGACCATTCGGGAGGCGGGGCATCCTGTGCCGGACGCTCACACCTACGCCGCTACGGAGGAGGCTCTTGCCATGACGGCGGGGCTTACCGAGAAGGATCGGGTGCTGTTCTTAATCTCCGGAGGCGGGTCTGCGCTGTTTGAAAAGCCCTTGCTCCCCTCGGAGGAGATGGAGGCTGTGACCCGGGCTTTGCTGGGGTGCGGCGCGGACATTACCGAGATCAACACGATAAGAAAGCGGTTCTCCGAGGTGAAGGGGGGCAAGTTTGCCCGTCATATCGCCCCTGCAAGGGTGTTCTCAGTGATCCTTTCCGACGTTTTGGGAGACCCCATGGATATGATCGCCTCCGGGCCTGCCTATCCCGACAGTGCCACGGCGGAGGATGCCATCGCTATCGCAAAGAAGTATTCTCTGCCCCTCTCAGAGGCGGCGTGGAAGCTTTTAAGAGAGGAGACACCCAAGGAGCTGCCCGGCGTGGAAAGCTACGTAACGGGTTCGGTGAAGGTTCTTTGTGAAGCCGCTGAAAAGGTTTGCCGTGATCTGGGTTACGAGACGGTGCTTCTCACCGATACTTTAAATTGTGAGGCGAGAGATGCGGGAGCGTGGTTTGCATCCTTAGCCCGGGAAAATGCCGGGAAGGGCAAAAAGGCCTTTCTTGCCGGAGGCGAGACGGTGGTAAAACTGAAGGGCAATGGACTGGGTGGCAGAAACCAAGAGATGGCTCTTGCCGCCGCCATCGGTATGGAAGGGCTGGAGAACGTATTGTTCTTCTCCTTAGGCTCAGACGGCACCGACGGCCCCACGGACGCGGCGGGCGGATGGGCGGACGGAAGCACGGCGCAAGAAATCAAAAAGAATGGGTTTTCCCCCACCGATGCTTTGGAAAACAACGACGCGTATCACGCGTTGATCGGTTCCGGCAATCTGTTATTTACAGGCCCCACGGGCACCAACGTCAATGATGTTTCCGTTTTGTTGATAGGAGAATAAGAATGAAAAAGACTTGTTTCAACTGTGCGTATTATTGCTTTGAGCTTTGTAACCCCCAAAATCCTGAAATGCATTTTCACAATTGGTGTGAAAAATGGCAGACTTTTGTCCCCGATATGGAAATTGCAGGACAATACGACTACCGCGAAGATGTCTTCAATACCGATTTGGAGACGGGAGATGCTGTGTGCTTTCTGTTTAAGCCCGTGAAGACTCCCCTTTACGACGATGCTTGGTTTGAAAACAACAAGCAGAAAAATCTGTCCAATCGTGTAGAGGATACCGATACCCATTGAGGATATTGTGAGCGAGAAAAAAGAGCGATCTGAAAAAGATCGCTCTTTTGTTTACGTATGGAGATTATCTTCTGCCTCTGTTGAGCATCTCGATGATGTCCTTAATGTCGGACT
>JAEIGA010013057.1_pt1 | contig 12635 bp, 12 predicted proteins | sample 9270691 | NCBI WGS metagenome assembly JAEIGA01 (sample SAMN17057246, study PRJNA624740) | gut metagenome | biome: biome; isolation source: fecal sample | host: Bos grunniens | place: China: Xizang | collected 2019 | reverse complement strand
TTGGACGAAAATCCACCGCCACAACTGACGCTTTTCGATTAGGGGGGCTTGTAAATCGCAAAAAAGAATCTCAACCGCATTAAATCTGCGATTGAGACACTATTTTTATGCTTTATTGATTTTTATCGGACACCAATAATTATATTTTTTGAAAATTATTTTTAGCATTAAGTTACATTTGCTTTTAATCAATTCATTTGCTATTTCACGGAAACGCTAATCCCTAATAGAGGCAACTATAAAAAGCTTTTGAGTTATCAAAAAAGCAACGTTATCTTTGAATTAACATATTACTTTTGCCACAAATATCTATCAAAAGGAGATCGCACTATCGACCAAATGGTTCAGGCTGTGCGAAGTGGCAAACAAAATATCATTGAAGGCTGTAGTGCATCAAGCACATCGGCAAAAACTGAAATAAAGCTATTAAATGTAGCAAAAGCAAGTCTATTGGAATTATTAGAAGACTACGAAGATTATTTGAAAGTAAGAAATCATCGCCAATGGGAAGATGGATGCGTTGAAATAGAAACTATGAGAAAATTGGGCATTGAGCATTCCGATGCCGAATATTTCATGAATTTAGCCGAAACTCGTCCTCCCGAAACGGTTGCCAACATGGCAATAGTGTTAATAAAACAGGCTGATTATCTTTTATATCGTCAACTACAACGATTGTCAGCAGATTTTCTTACAGAAGGAGGCTTCAGCGAGAAAATGACACGAATGAGGAGGAAAAATCGAGAAAAGAGATAATGACTAATTGCTGATTTGGCATAAAAAGCATATATTTATCGTAATAAAACGTAGTTTTGTCTATATAAGCGAAACTTCGTTTTTATTTTCACGTCATTTTTTCGTATCTTTGACCTATTGTGAAGTATTACGTACTAATACAACCCATTAATCATAGAAAATAACAACTAAATCAATTACCTATATGAAAAAAATTTTACTCCTATTTGTTGCAATTTCTGTAGCTTTTTCGATTAAAGCAGTTAACCCATCGGGAACTCTTCCTATTATTTACATTACTACTCAAAACAAGGCAGAGATAACCTCAACCGAAAATTACATTACCGCGGCATTCTACATTGATGCCAAATCATCGGGTTATGCTTCATTTGGTTCGGCAGCAAACCAAACAGCGATGAAGATTCGTGGGCGTGGGCAAGCATCATGGACCGACTATGATAAGAAACCTTATCGTTTCAAGCTCACAATAGGTGCACAACTTCTTGGCATGAGCAAAAGTAAAAACTACGCATTAATGGCATACGCTGATGATACTCACGCTTTCTTACGTGCCACTACCGGATATAAAGTGAGTCAATTAATGAATCTCGCATATACCCCCAATCGTCGTGCAGTGGAACTTGTGCTTAATGGCGACTACAAAGGGTTATACTTTTTGACCGAAACAGTGCGTATCGACAAAGACCGTGTTCCTATCACCAAACAAGATGACAATGCTACCGATGCAAATATTATTACTGGTGGTTGGCTTCTTGAGATTGACAATGTTGATGAAGCCGAACAAGTGTCAATTACCGAAAGTAATGGAGCAAAAGCTCGTTTCTCGTATAAAGATCCTGAAGAACTATCTTCTCAACAAGAAACATATCTATTGGGGCAATTAAACGCAATGGATAAAGCCATTTATGCCACCGACAAAAATTCAACTGCTTGGCAAGAATATATCGATATCGACACACTTGCCCGCTACTACATTGTTCAAGAAGTAATGGACAACTACAAGGCATTCAATGGTAGCACATATCTATACAAAGACCGTGGAGCGACATCAAATTGGAACTTCGGTCCGGTGTGGGACTTTGGAGACGCATTTATGCGTGATGGGCAACAATTCATCTACGTAAACTCTCCCAAAACTCCACAAATATGGATTGCAGAGATTGCGAAATTCCCTGCTTTTCAAAATAAAGTAAGAGAATTATGGCCCAACTTCTACAACAATCAATACCCCACTATAAGTAGCTACATTGATAATTTTATCAATTCTATCAAAAGTGCTGCGGCTTGCGATGTGCAACGTTGGCCTCAATATGGCACAACCGACCCGGCTGCAAAAGCCACCGAATTTAAGGCTTTTCTTGACGCTCGCGTAAAATGGCTCAACGAGCAATGGACCGGAGCAGGCATCGAAGCAATCAAATCTATCGAAAATGCACCAATTGAATATTATAACCTTCAAGGCATCAAAGTAGTGAACCCTAATAATGGCATTTACATAAAAGTGCAGGGTGGAAACGCAACAAAAGCATATATAAAAGATTAGATTATTAACAACCAATAGCAAAGAGACGCATCATAAATCAAAATGATTCGTCTCTTTTTCATTATATACCCTCACAAAGCAAAAATTCTCAATCCTCAATCCTTAATTCTCAATTCTTTTGGTTATCTTTGCATCTTCAAATTGATTAATAATAACTTAAACATATAGTAAATGGCACTTCAATGTGGTATCGTGGGACTTCCCAACGTGGGCAAGTCAACTCTTTTCAACTGTCTATCAAACGCTAAAGCCCAATCGGCTAACTTCCCATTCTGTACAATCGAACCCAATGTGGGCGTAATCACCGTTCCCGATGAACGTCTTAACAAATTGGTTGAAATCGTTGAACCTAAAAATGTGGTACCGGCAACAGTTGAAATCGTAGATATCGCTGGTTTGGTAAAAGGAGCGTCAAAAGGTGAAGGTCTTGGCAACAAATTCCTCGCTAATATTCGTGAAACTGATGCGATTCTCCATGTACTCCGTTGCTTCGACAACGATAATATCACACACGTCGACGGTTCGGTTGACCCTGTGCGCGACAAAGAAATCATCGACTACGAATTGCAACTTAAAGACCTCGAAACAGTAGAGGCTCGCATAGCTCGCACTCAAAAACAAGCTCAAACCGGTGGCGACAAAGTTGCAAAAATGCAATACGACGTATTGAAACAAATCAAAGACGCACTCGACCAAGGTCTTCCTGCTCGCTCGGTTAAATTTGAAACTCCCGACGAACAAAAATTTGCTCGCGAACTGTTCCTTCTCACAAGCAAACCAGTAATGTATGTATGTAATGTAGATGATGCATCGGCTGTTAATGGCAATAAATATGTAGATGCTGTGCGCGAAGCTGTAAAAAACGAAGATGCTCAAATTCTTATCGTTGCTGCACAAACCGAAGCTGACATTGCCGAACTTGACACATGGGAAGAACGCCAAGAATTCCTCGCTGAAATCGGTCTCGAAGAATCAGGTGTTGCTCGTTTGATTCGTGCAGCATACGCTCTTCTTAACCTCCAAACATATTTCACTGCCGGAGTAGTTGAAGTGCGTGCATGGACTTTCCTTCGAGGAAGCAAAGCTCCTCAATGTGCAGGTATTATTCACACCGACTTTGAAAAGGGATTCATTCGTGCCGAAGTTATAAAATATGAGGATTTCGTATCACTCGGTAGCGAAGCTGCTGTTAAAGAAGCGGGTAAAATGAGTGTGGAAGGTAAAGAATATGTGGTACAAGATGGCGACATTATGCACTTCCGTTTCAATGTTTAATCAATCACATTGCGATGAAACTATTTAATAGAGTTGTATTAACCACATTTGTTGCAGTTGCATTGTTTTCATGCAGTTCCAAAGAAGAGCAATTTATAGGCACATGGGTAGCTGAATGTGAAGAAGAGGTAATGGGACTAACATTCCTCTCTCAAAAAGAGTCTCTTACTCTTAACAAAGATAATTCATTTACTCAATGCTTCACATATTTCAATGATGACTCGTTATACGATACACTTGCAACAACGTCGATTAATGGTTCTTGGACGATTAACAAAAATTGCCTTGAAATGGAATACGACACAACTACCATTGTCGTAACGTGTGAAGATGAAGACATCAAAGACATATTTTATGACAACTTATTAGGCAATGTTGTTTTTGCCAATGACGAATTAGCAAAAGCTCACAAAGAAGACGCTCAATATGGCATTCAAAATGCAGTAGTTAAAGATAGTGTCCTTATTTCAAAGGAAAATATAGAAGATGAATCAGGCGAAGTGATATACACAAAAGCTCAATAATACAACATTTCCTCTAACTATAGATAACACAAAAGGCTCCAATCGGAGCCTTTTGTGTTATCATTTATATTATGTATAATGATTAGAATGCTGATGGTTTGAGGCGAAGACCTACTCGTTCATGAAGCCCAAAGAGGAGATTCATATTATGAACAGCTTGTCCCGATGCTCCTTTTACAAGATTGTCGATAACCGATGTAACGAGCAATTTGCCATCAACTTTTTCAAGATGAATAATACATTTATTAGTATTAACCACATCTTTCAAATCGGGTGCCTTATCGGTTACAAATGTAAAATTATGGTCATCATAATATTCTTCGTATAGCTTCTTGATTTCGTCAAGCTCGATTGGACAATCCATATACACAATTGCCATAATACCACGAGAGAAACAACCACGCACAGGAATAAAGTTTATATCAGAATTAAAACTATTTTGCAATGATTTGAGCGATTGCTTAATCTCGGCAAGGTGTTGATGCTTGAATGGTTTGTAAATCGACACATTGTCATTTCGCCATGAGAAATGCGAGGTTGCCGATGGCTTAACCCCGGCTCCGGTTGAACCCGTAATAGCAGTAACATGAATATCACTGTTTAGCATCAAATTCTTTGCCAATGGCAACAAAGCAAGTTGAATTGCAGTAGCAAAACAACCGGGATTTGCCACACGAGTAGCTCCACGCACAATGCGTTTGCGATTCAATTCAGGCAAGCCATACACAAACTCATGCGTTCCATCTTCGATGCGATAATCGGTAGAAAGGTCTATGATGCGAAGCTCTTGAGGCACTTCATGACTTTCCATAAATTTACGAGTTTCGCCATGAGGAGTGCAACAGAAAAGCACATCGATTTCTTCCCAAGGAGTTTGGTCGGTAAACACCAAATCGGTTTCTCCGATAAGACCTTGATGCACATTTGCAACTTTGTTACCTGCATTACTACTACTATTAACCCATTTAATTTCCACATCGGGGTGATTTAACAACAATCGAAGCAATTCTCCGGCTGTATAACCAGCACCTCCAATTATTCCGGCTTTTATCATAATCAATCTTCTTCAGGCATTAATAATAACAAAACTATATATACCAAAACCCCTGAGAATGCAGTACATATACTTAATAGCGTGTATGCAATACGCACAAGAGTTGAATCAAGTCCAAAATATTTAGCTAATCCTCCACACACTCCACCTATCATTTTATCGTCGGGTGTGCGTCTTAGTTTCTTTTCACTCATCTTTTATCGCAATGAAATCTCTTAAATTTGTTCATCTTTATGGTTAGCATAATAAGCACGTAGTGCAGTAGCCGACACTTTGATAAATCCTTTAGCATCATCGGCAGTCCAACCCTTTTGAGTTTCGCCATATTCGCCAAGTTTGTTCTTTACCAAATCATCTTTACTTTCAACACCCACAGTAGAGAACGCGAGTGGACGAAGTTCGAGGATAGCAGTGCCATTAACATTGCGTTGTGAATTTTCGAGCATAGCTTCAATATCACGCATCACAGGCTCGAGATATTGGCTTTCGTGAAGGAACATTCCATACCAAGTAGCAACTTGATCTTTCCAATACTGTTGCCATTTACTCAATGTATATTTTTCAAGGAAACGGTGAGCACCGATGATGAGCATAGGTGCCGCTGCTTCAAAACCCACACGTCCTTTGATTCCGATAATCGTATCGCCCACATGCATATCTCGACCAACGCCGTAGGTTGCTCCAATTTCTTCAACTTTTTGGATTGCCTCAATAGGATCATCGTAACGCACATCGTTAACAGCTTTCAACTCACCTTTTTCAAAGGTAAGACGAAGTTGTTCGGTCCCCTCTTTTTCACAATGTTTGAGATAAGCACTTTCAGGAAGACCTTGTGCCGAGTCAAGGATTTCGCCACCACAAATAGAGGTACCCCAAAGGCCTACATTGTAACTATATTTAAGTTTTGTAAAATCGGCAGCAAAACCATTTTTATTTAAGTAGTCAATCTCTTCTTGACGTGAAAGATTATTATCACGAGTAAGTGTAATAATTTCCACTCCCGGAGCCATCACAAGGAAAGTCATATCGAAACGAATTTGGTCATTTCCGGCACCGGTTGATCCATGAGCAATGGCATCAGCACCAATCTCGTTTGCATAACGAGCTATGGCGATTGCTTGGAAGATGCGTTCAGAGCTTACCGAAATTGGATATGTTCCGTTACGCAACACATTGCCATAAATCATATATTTTAGGCTCTTCTCATAATATTCACGAGTAACATCAAGAGTTACATATTTTGTAGCACCAAGTTTATACGCGTTTTCTTCGTTTGTGGCAAGTTGTTCGGGACTGAAGCCACCAGTGTTAGCACATGCTGCATAAACTTCATAACCCATTTCTTTTGCTAAATACATCACTGTATAGGAGGTATCAAGACCTCCACTAAATGCTACAACTACTTTTTTCTTTCCCATTTTATGTTATTGTTTTTCTTATTATTCTACTTAATCTTCATCGTCTATTTCAGTGAGACTATAACGATGATATTGTGTTTCGTTAGGGTCATACAACAATCCCACACATAGACATTTATGACCACCATTACGTTGTAAAATATCGAAATTCACACAACTTTCACAACCTTTCCAAAATGCAGGATCGGTAGTAAGTTGATCAAATGTAACAGGGCGATAACCTAACTCAAAATTCATTTTCATCACGGCAGCACCTGTTGTCAATGAAAATATCTTTGCTTCGGGATATTTCTCACGTGATAGTTTGAAAATGCGACGTTTGATACGTGTAGCAAGACCTAATCCTCTGAATTTATCAGCAACAATAAGGCCTGAATTGGCAACAAACTCCTTATTACTCCAACTTTCTATATAACTAAATCCGGCAAATTCGCCATTACATAGAGCAATCACTGCTTTGCGTTCAAGCATTTTTTGTTTCACATATTCAGGAGAACGTTTAGCAATACCTGTTCCTCGCACTTTTGCAGCACGATTAATTGTGTCGAGAATTTCATCGACATATTTCACATGTTCTTCAGAGGCGACTACTACTTCTATTTTATTAGAGTCTTCCATTTTTCAAATATATACTATGTTCAGAATATAATATTACTTTAATAACCGTTATTCATCGTTGGCTTCATCGCCAAGGAATTGATATTTTGCCGATTCAAGCACCGATTGTGGCAAAAACGACTGAAAGAGATTGTATAAATCTTTGCGACTTGATGACTCATTTACCACAGCAAACACAGTATCAGCTCCGGGAATTGTACCCAAAATATGATGAGATTCAAGCATGTCAAGATCGTATGCCAATCCACTTGCATAACCATTTCGGGTTTTGATTACAACCAAATTACCCGACACGCTCAACGACAATGCAGCCGGGTGTAACGACGATTGCACTGTGTTTTGTAATTTGGCAAATGGCTCATTACTCACGCGATTAGCATCAGCAATGACATATCGATACCCCCCCATATCAGTGGCTATTTTTGTTGTACGCAACATTTTCAAATCACGCGACAATGTGGCTTGTGTAACTATATAACCACGAATAGCAAGTTGTTTTGACAACTCTTCTTGACTACCTATGCAGTTGTGTGTAAGTATGTCAACAATAACCGGCAATCGAGATTTTCTCTTTTTCATAATAACGACTTTTATTTCTATGCAAAGATACTATTAAATATTGAATAAAAATAAAATTCGCATATTTATTTAATATATTCTCACAATATATTCATAAACAATAAGGGGATAGAGTCTTCCCTACCCCCTTATTGTTTATACTATTATCAACTTTTTAATCCTTCTTGATATTTTCCACCCCAGCAAGAACACGTTTTACGGTTTCTTCCTTACCAAGTAATTCGGTAATGTCAAACATGTGTGGGCCTTTACATTCGCCTACCACAGTGAGACGGAACGCATTCATCACATTACCCATGTGATAGCCTTTTTCAGTTATCCACCCAAGTACTGCAGGCTCAGCTACTGCACATGAGAAATCTTCAAGACCTTGAAGCACCTCTACGAGTTCATTCATCAATGCAGGAGTATCCTCTTTCCAACGTTTTTTCACTGCCTTTTCCTCATATTCGGTAGGAGCCACAAAGAAGAAACGAGTTACGTCCCAAAGATCACGCACAAAGTTCACACGATCTTTAACCATAGATACAACACGAGTGATATATTCGTCGCTATAATTATTGACATCTACGCCGTTTTCAACCAAAATAGGTTTAAACATCTCTGCGAGAAGTGCATTATCTACCTCTTGTATATATTTATGGTTAAACCACTTACCTTTTTCAAAGTCAAATTTCGCACCCGATTTTGAACAGTGATCAAGCGAGAATTTTGCGATAAGATCTTCCATCGACATGATTTCAGTATCATCACCGGGATTCCAACCGAGCAATGCAAGGAAGTTAACTACTGCTTCGGGGAGATAACCCGACTCACGATAGCCCGATGATACTTCGCCACTCTTTGGATCGTGCCATTCAAGTGGGAACACAGGGAAACCAAGACGGTCGCCATCGCGTTTGCTCAATTTACCCTTTCCGTCGGGTTTAAGCAACAATGGAAGGTGTACAAAAGCCGGCATAGTATCAGCCCAACCAAATGCTTCATAAAGCAACACGTGCAATGGAGCCGAAGGCAACCACTCTTCTCCACGAATCACATGTGAAACGAGCATCAAATGGTCGTCAACAATATTTGCCAAGTGATATGTAGGAAGATCATCGGCACTTTTATAAAGCACCTTATCATCTAATACATTCGAATTAATCGTAACCTTACCACGAATCAAGTCATTAACTACAACATCGCGACCAGGCTCGATTTTGAAACGCACCACATATTTTTCGCCATCGGCAATCAATTTATCAACCTCCTCTTTTGAGAGAGAAAGAGAGTTACGCATTGAAAGACGAGTTGAAGCATCGTATTGGAAGTTTGCCACCTCTTGGCGTTTTGCATCAAGTTCTTCGGGAGTATCAAAAGCGATGTAAGCCTTGCCATTGTCAAGCAACATTTTCACATGTTCACGATAGATGTCGCGACGTTCACTTTGCTTATATGGACCGTATGCACCACCTTCGCTCACACCCTCATCAATCTTTATGCCGAGCCACGCAAGAGATTCATTGATATATTGCTCTGCACCAGGCACAAAACGTTGTGAATCGGTATCTTCGATGCGAAGAATCATCTCGCCACCATGTTGACGTGCAAACAAATAGTTATATAACGCAGTGCGCACACCACCGATGTGCAAAGGCCCCGTAGGCGACGGAGCAAATCTTACTCTTACCTTTTGACTCATAGTTTCGTACTTTTAATTATCGCACAAAGTTACACAAAAATCACGGAATTATCGCATAAACACGTGATAATATAATCAATAAACACAACTTGCAATCCGGAGGATTGATTTTTTGCGTAGCCGGGTATTGGCTCGAAGAGGCAATGCCCGGAAAGGATAAGAATGATTGTGATTCTGAAAGAATCATTAATTCCCTCAAATAATGAATCTTCCAGATTCTAACCTGGCTCAATAACATTACCGGGCTTATCCACTGCGTGGCTAAACCCGGCTACATACTAATCAACCCTACGGGTTGCATTTGCTCTTAATTTTTTGATAATTATATACATGATGACACTTGCCTTTGTGTCAACTGACACGGCACGCCGTGTCCCTACATTGCTCATTCAACAAAAAACTACCACACAATCCAACGAATAATAGCCTTATACTTCTATTTATTTTTTGTACAATTCTAAAATTGGATTTTATTTTTGCACAAAGTTTGTGTAATTTGAAAATTCACTAATTTTTAATTAAAATTTCTTTGCAGAAAATAAAAGTATTTATTGTTACGGAAAATAGATGAGCAAGTAAGGTTGGCTTGTGGATTTTCGCTAACTTTGCATAATAAATTCACATTATTAAAACTATAAGCCAAAAGAATATTATATCATGACTTACAATTTCAAAAAATCTATTGCCACATTGGCAATTGCTCTCGCAACAACATCAGTAGCAATGGCTGATGTAAAAGTTGCATCTCCCGACGGAAATATCGTGGTTACTTTCGATGTTGAAAATGGTCGCCCCGTGTATTCGGTTGACTACAAAGGCAACCAAGTTGTCGCACCAAGTTATCTCGGTCTTGAACTCGATAGCGAAAGTGGGCGTAACGATTTCAGCAGTTTTTCAATGGATAAAGCCGGTGCCGACAAACTTTCACTTTGCAACGGTTTTGAATTGACCGATACGCAAACTTCTACTTTAGACGAAATATGGACTCCTGTTTGGGGAGAAGAATTGGCAATTCGCAATAACTATAACGAAATGGCCGCCACATTGACTCAAAAGGCTTTTGACCGACACATCGTGGTGCGTTTTCGCGTGTATAACGATGGCATGGGATTGCGTTACGAGTTCCCTCAACAAAAAAATCTAAACTACCTCGTAATAAAAGAGGAGAAAACCCAATTTGCCATGACCGGCGACCACTATGCCTATTGGATTCCCGGCGACTATGACACACAAGAATACGACTATGAGAAAAGCCGTTTGAGTGAAATTCGTGGCAAGATGGATGGTGCAATGCGTGATAACGCCTCTACAACAACATTTTCGCCAACAGGTGTGCAAACATCGCTTTTGATTAAAACCGACAACAACGTTTGGTTAAATATCCACGAAGCTGCATGTATCGACTACGCTACTATGCACCTCAACCTCGACGATAAAAACCTCGTATTTGAATCATGGCTTACTCCCGACAACCAAGGCAAAAAAGGCTATCTCCAAACACCTTGCACCTCACCCTGGCGTACAATTCAAATAACTGACGATGCTCGCAACATTCTTGCATCACGTCTCATCCTCAACCTCAACGAGCCTTGCAAAATTGAGGATACTTCATGGATTAAACCAGTGAAATATATTGGTGTGTGGTGGGAAATGATTACCGGCAAAGGTTCTTGGAACTACACCGACGATGTTTATTCGGTTCAACTCGGCAAAACCGACTACACAAAAACTAAACCTAATGGCAAACACTCTGCAAACAACGAAAAGGTGCGTCGCTATATTGACTTCGCTGCCGAGCATGGATTTGATCAAGTTCTCGTTGAAGGTTGGAACGAAGGTTGGGAAGATTGGTTTGGTCAATCAAAAGACTACGTGTTTGACTTCGTAACCCCCTACCCCGACTTTGACCTCAAAGCCCTCAACGCATACGCGAAAGAGAAAGGCGTGAAACTTATGATGCACCACGAAACATCATCATCGGTACGCAACTACGAGCGTCATCTCGACAAGGCTTATCAATTTATGATTGACAATGGCTACAACTCAGTGAAAAGTGGATATGTGGGCAACATCATTCCTCGTGGCGAATACCACTACAGCCAATGGCTCAACAACCACTACCTTCACTGCGTAACAAAGGCTGCCGAATATAAAATCATGGTAAACGCTCACGAAGCGACTCGCCCCACAGGCATCTGTCGCACCTACCCCAACTTGCTCGCCAACGAGTCGGCTCGAGGCACTGAATATCAAGCAATGGGTGGCAGTCGCATGAGCCACACTTCAATTCTTCCATTCACTCGCTTGCAAGGTGGACCAATGGACTATACTCCTGGCATCTTCGAAATGGATATCACAAAACTTAACCCAAACAATAAGTCAAACATTCAATCAACCATCTGTGGACAGTTGGCACTATATGTAACAATGTATAGCCCATTGCAAATGGCGTGCGACCTCCCCGAAAACTACGAACGTTTCATGGACGCATTCCAATTTATCAAAGATGTGCCTGTTGAATGGGAAAAATCACTCTATCTCGAAGCCGAACCAATGGAATATGTAACCATTGCTCGCAAAGACAAAAACTCTGAAAATTGGTTTGTGGGCAATACTGCCGGTGAAGCCGATTATAATTCTGTAATTAAACTCGACTTCCTCGACAAAGGTGCAAAATATGAGGCAACAATCTATGCCGACGCAAAAAATGCCAACAGCACCAACAACCAACAAGCCTACACCATCACAAAGAAAAAAGTTGACGCAAAAACCACCCTCAAACTCCGTTCAGTAGCCGGTGGCGGTTACGCAATCACAATCAAGAAATTATAGGAAATAGACGTATGCTAAACGTAGGGACACGGCGTGCCGTGTCCTTTTATATTATGCAAAATTAAAATCACAAACAATGCCTATACCTCAACGAAAATCGCCATGTGCAAAGTGGTTGGAATATAACGAAATAGGTTCTTCGGCATTGTTGCCTACCAAACCTATCTGCAAGTCATTCTCGATGACCTCTTTTAGTCGAGAACCAGGTCGTGCTTCGCACGACCTATCCCCCTCCCGGCTTCGCCGTACTCCCCCTGCACAAGTGCAAGGGGAGAGCTGAGGCTGACGCATTGAAAGTTGGCTTTGCATGAGGTAATGCTTTTTCACCTGAAAGTTGGCTTTGCCGTACGGC
>JAEIGA010013056.1_pt1 | contig 12635 bp, 26 predicted proteins | sample 9270691 | NCBI WGS metagenome assembly JAEIGA01 (sample SAMN17057246, study PRJNA624740) | gut metagenome | biome: biome; isolation source: fecal sample | host: Bos grunniens | place: China: Xizang | collected 2019 | reverse complement strand
ATGCCGTGATGGTATCCCCGTTTCCATTTTCGTGCGATTCTATATTTATGTGCAGAACGATGTGAATCGTCCGCTTCCGTGTTTTTTCATATGGCAATAATTGATTATGTTGTTAATGGTGACCACCCCTGCAGTGAGGCACGGGTGGTTGTTTTATGATGGCGGGCCGTCATCGTCCTTGAGGAAGAAGAGGACATCAATGAGCCGGAGCATCGCATCGGGGTTGTTCTCGATCCGCTCCGCTTCCAGTATGTCCTCCGGGTTTACGGAGATGGGCCGTTCTATATTTCCTTTCGGAGATTCATCCATAATTGGTGTTTAAAGTTTGGTATGGAACGGGGACGCAGGGATGCGCCCCTTTTCTTTTGTAAACTGGCAGAAAACGAGAGAATTACTAATGCGTTAACAAAAGGTTAAGGCGCAAGTAATTGACTTCCAAATCCTTGCTTTTTTTCGTATCTTCGCGTTAACAAAAAAGAACCTACTTTAAAGACATCACCATCAGGACGCGATACCATCCGCGGATGAACTCGCGTGGTATGGTGTATGACTGGTAGGCCGGGTTGACGGACACGCATTCCACGATGTTTGGATCGTCCGTCTTCCTCACTCTCTTGATGACGGCTCCGTTGGGTGTGTCCAGGACATAGGTCTCGTTCCACGCCACGAACTGTTCCGGGTCTATCTTCTTGATGAGGACGCGGGAGCCGGACGGGTACTCCGGTGACATTGAATCGCCCGTGACCTCCATAGCATAGTCGGCCCCCTTGATAGGCGAGACGATCCTCTCGCAATCGTATTCGTGTACTCCCTGCACGAAGTCCCCGATGGTTCCACCCCTCGCTTCGTAGGGGATGACGAGGACGGTCTCTTCTCCGTCATTGTTCATTTCCTTGACGGGAACATCCTTCGCCTGGGTCTCTTCCAGACCGTACTCAATAGCGAATGCACGAACCTTCCTTATAAATGACTTTGTAAGGTATTTCTCGCTTCCATTCATTGCGGAGGAAACACCGGATCGGTTCGTCTCCAGTTTCTCCGCGAACTCCGTCACCGATGAGCAGATGCCACGGGAGAATGCCTCCCGGTAGATGGCGTTCACATAATCTTTGTAGTCCATAATCGTGTCTTTTTTCACAACACCCATAAGGGCCGTTGTTGTGTAAGCATAAATTTTTTCGTAAAACTGTTGGAATTTCAAAAAACTTGTTGTAATTTTGTGCCGTAGGAACATACAAAGATAGATAGAATGTTTTAAAATACAATATTGACCTTTTAATTCAACGCCTTATGAAACAGTATCAAGCAATACTCCTTTCGTTGCCGGAGACCTACAAGACCAAGAGAGAGGCAGAAAGCCGTGCGGCATACTTGAGAATCGGAACATTCGCTCACTCCTATGTGGAGAAGGTCAGCGGAGGTTACCGGGTCATCAAAGTCAAATAACCACCCAAGCAGAATCGGTGGCTATAAACACAAGTTTTTGGGAACCCGGAGCGGGTGCGAACTCCCTCCGGAATCATAAAATGGGAGGGGTGGGTGTTCCGGCAACGGACACCAGTCACGAAACTCAAAATGCCTGATGACCCTGGGACACCCCCCCCATTTTTAAAAAGAAATTCAAACAAATATAGATATGACAACCAACAAGAACTCGCTCCGTGCGAGAATCATCCAGATGAAGCCGGGGAACACCATCGCGGTCTCCCTTGCGACCAACAAGTCCGTCACGGTCTACAACTACGCCTCCTTCCTGGGGCGCGAACTGGGACGGGTATACTCCACTCGCTTCGACCGGGATGCCCGTGTCATCATCGTCAAACGCGAATCCTAACTCAACACGCCTTATGAAACGAATTGCCAAAACCTTACTTGCTTGCCTCTGCTTCGGAGCGGTCATCCTCGCAGGATGCGAGAACCTTGACGGAAGCTGTAACATCATCTGGACACTCTCTTGGATTGCGGTCGCATACATCTCCGGTCGGGGACTCAAACGGTTGGAGGAAGTGAAATGATAGACTACGAAACCGAAGACGAGCGGGAGTCCGTGGAAGAGTACTTCCGATCCGTGGCAGAACTGGAAGCCGAAGACCGTGCAATGGAACGGTACTACGAAGAGAAATACCAATAACACCTTTAGATTATGGTTGAATCAAAGAAATCGGTCTTTATGACCTTGAACTCCGTCAACTGCAACGAGCATACGGAGAAGAAGAACGGCCTCACCTACCTCTCCTGGGCGTGGGCGTGGGCAGAAGTCAAGAAGCGGTATCCCACCGCAACCTACACCATCTACGAAACCCCGGAGGGCCGTCCGTACTGGGATGACGGACGCACTTGTTGGGTGAAGACCGGGGTGACCATCGAAGGCTTGGAGCATATCGAATACCTCCCCGTGATGGACTACAAGAACAACTCGATCCCCGTGGACAAGGTGACCTCCTTCGATATGAACAAGGCCATCCAACGGAGCCTTACGAAGGCAGCCGCCCGCCACGGACTGGGACTGTACATCTACGCGGGGGAAGACCTCCCGGAAGACGCGGAGCCGGAAAAAAATTCCGAACCGAAACCCAAGCAGACCTTCGCCAAGGCCAAGACCGTGACGGAAAAAAATTCCGGCAAGGACAATTCCTCCCTGCTTCCCGGTGGATCGGACTATATGAAGGTCATCGCGGCATACGCAACTGGCAAGGTGTCCAAGTCCGGTGAGGACTACCGCACCGTCTGGTCGAAGATGGTCAACGCCACGGAAGAGATGATGTTCGCCTTCGACCGGGATGTAACCTCATATCGTTTCGACCATAAGATTGAACCAGTATTCTAAACACCAAGCATTATGGACTACAAAGAATTGCAAGACATTCTATCCAGTCTGGACTACGCGTCCTACAAACTGGAGCAGACCTACGCAGAGAACGAGGGCGAGGTCACGGACGAGACCGAAATGATGGAGGCCGAAGTCACCGCCCTGCGGACTCTGCTCAACACGGAAGGAGTGGACTTCCTGGGCCGTTGGCTCAAGGGCAAGGAAGACCGCAAGAAGACCCTCAAGGCAGAGAAGGACTTCGTGACCCGGCAGATCGAGGCGGTGGACAACACCATCGCATTCGTCAAGGCGAAGATTCGCGAGGTTATGGATGCAACGGGTTGCGAGAAGGTGAAGGGTTCGTTGGGTTACAGCTTCGCGACCGCCACCTCCACGAAGACCGAAGTGGACAAGGACATCCTCTGCGACCACTACCAGTCCATCGTGGAAGAGGCCCTGAATGACATCCTCCCGGACGATGTGACGGTGACCCTCTCCGCGTCAGTCTCCAAACTGGCAGAGGGTGCGGAACTCCCGGACTACTACCACCGGACGGAAACGCCCACGATCCGTTTCACCAAACCCCGTGGCGCGAAGGAGTAAGTTTACACAAAAATGCGATTCGATATTTGAGTAGCAGATAGGTTGCTGGTACCAACCTCAAAGACATTTACTGACCTGCTACAAGTACGCATCCGGGTACCAGACGGTGCGGAAAGTGGCGGGTCATTTGGTTTACACGAATGGCAGATTGGTTCTACATCGTAACTGGTTCAATGCTTGCCCTCGGTCTGCGAGGAACGGAATTGGCCGTGTTCGCAGTCCTGAACGGGTACTCGCAGAAAAGTTCCGGCTGCTTCTTTGGTACAAGGCAGACACTTGCCGAAAGATGCGGGGTGACATCCAAGCGGACGATTGACTCCGCTATCAACGCCCTCCTTGAGAAGGGATTCATCCGCAAATACCACATCATCCGGGACGGGAAGGAAATGGTTGCCTATGAGGTCTGCGAGAACTTCGTCCAGGATGTTGAGAACCTCCCGATAGGGGTGCAAAATCTGCACGGGGAGGGTGCAATTTCTGCACCGGGGGGGTGCAATATCTGCACGGGGGGTGGTGCAAATTCTGCACCTATGGAAAATAAAGATAGAAAACAAAATAGAAAACATCAATCGGCAGATGCCGATAACGATTATACCGATGCAGACTTCAAGGCCGACCTCATCCAACTGGGCGTGACGGAGCAGACCGCCACCGACTGGATGAAGGTACGGAAGAAGAAGGGCGGGGTGAACACCCGCAAGGCGATGGACGGCATCGTCAGGGAGATCGAGAAGGCGAAGGCATACGGCTACACCGCGGAGGACTGCATAAGCAAGTCCGCGGAGAAGTCCTGGATTGGCTTTGAGGCCGGATACATCGTCCCCGAACTGTCCACGCAAGTCAAGAAGGTCGAGAAGTCTTCGACCAAATTCCAGTCTCAAATGAAAATCAACGGACTATGATAGACGATAAGACCATACGGCAATGGTGGGAGATATTCCATTCCGAACTCCCGCTAACCGAAATTAGAATCCTCTCCGGTGGAAAGAACTATTCGGGGTACTTCACCGATCCGGAGACCGCCATCGCGCAGATGAGACAGTACGATGGTTGTGGCATCTACGCCACACTCAACGAAGTGAAGGAGGCTTGCTATGACCGTTCCCAACACGATGTCATCATTGCCAAGCCGAAGTCCACCACCAATGACAATGACATTGAGCGGAGGCGGTGGATACTGATTGACTTCGACCCGGAACGCCCTTCCGACACCAACGCAAACGATGCGGAGAAGAAGGAGGCAGAGCTGCGGATGCGGGCCGTCTGCAAGTTCCTCCGGGACGAGGGTTTCAACTGGCCCGTCATCGCGGACTCCGCGAACGGATACCACCTCTACTACAAGGTCAACCTTCCGAACGATGAAGAGACCACGAACTATGTGCGGGACTTCCTCCGCGCCCTGGACGCACTCTTTTCCGATGACAAGGTCAAGGTGGACATCTCGGTGTTCAACGCATCCCGGATCGTGAAGGTGATAGGCACATCCTCCAACAAGGGGACTGGCACGAAGTCACGCCCGCAGAGGTTGTCCTCTTTCATCTATGTCCCCCCGTTCGTGCTTGAGACCGAACTCGCCTACATCAAGAAGGTGGCGGGGATGTACCCCAAGCCGGAGGCTCCGTCCAGGATGAACGGATACTCCACGGAGCGGTTCGACCTTGACGGCTTCATTGAGAAGCACGGCATCAAGGTCATCAAGCGGAGCCGGTACAAGGAGGGCGAGAAACTCGTCCTTGAGCAATGCCCCTTCGACCCGAACCACAAGGATGCGGCCATCCTCCACCTTGACAACGGGGCAATCGGCTTCAAGTGCTTCCACAACAGTTGCTCCCACTACGGTTGGAAGGAGTTCCGGATTCACTACGATCCGAACGCATACTCCCGAACCGACCGCGAGGAATACCGGAACAAGAGGTCATACTACGGGATGAAGAGGCCGACCAACCCGGAGCCGGTGGTGGAAGACGCGAGGGGCAAGTTCTGGTTGTCTATGTCGGACATCAAGTGGGTGGACTCTTCCTCCATCGTCCACATCCCAACGGGCCTCATCCAGTTGGACGGCAAGATAGGCGGTTTCGCTTTGGGGGATGTGACCGTAGTGTCCGGACTGTCCGGGGCGGGGAAGACCACCATCCTCAACCAGTTCGCCCTCTCCGCTATCCAACACGGGTACAAGGTTGCCGCGTGGAGTGGCGAGTTGCAGGGGCAGAGGTTCCAGTCCTGGTTAGACCAGATGGCCGCGGGCCGTGACCTCGTCAAGCGAAAGACCACCCCCTATGAGTTTTTCTACGCACCGCAGAATGTATGCGCGGAAATCCACAAGTGGCTTGACGGCAAGTTTTGGTTGTTCAACAACGAGTACGGATCGGAGTGGGAACTGTTGCAAGAGAAGATTCGTGACATCGTGAAGGAGCGGGGAGTGCAGCTCATCCTCCTTGACAACCTGATGGCCCTTGACCTTGACGGCCCCTCAAGTGACAATGACTTGCAGACCCGGCTCATCAAGGACTTGAAGGAACTGGCGAAGAAGGAGAACATCCACATCCTACTGGTGTGCCACCCGCGGAAGGAACAGTCCTTCCAGTTGCTCCGCAAGGAGTCCATCGCGGGAACGGCCAACCTCACGAACCTCTGCGACAACCTACTCATCTCCCACCGCGTGGGCCGTGACTTCGAGAAGCGGGCGAAGGACTTCTTCGGTGAAGAGGATGTGCAGCGGATGATGCAGTACGATGCCGTCCTTGAGATTGCGAAGAACCGGAGCCAGGGCATCGTGGACGAGGTCATCTGCCTCTACTACGAAAAGGAGACGAGGCGGTTGAAGAACGATCCCGCGGAGAACATCATTTACGGGTGGCGGGAGACACCCACGGAGGCTCCCATCTTCAAGGAAGACCTCCCGGAAGACCTCCCGGACGATGCTTGGTACAACAACTAATGGTCAATGAAATGGAAAGGTTCAAGGCAGGGCAGATGGTATTCGGAGTCATCGGTGACGATGTACGCGAAATCGAACTGGAGTTTGACCTCTGCGATGAGGAAGTAAAGTTCTACTGGGGCGTTGATTCCGTCTTCGACAACATTGCGGATGCCGTCTATCACATCAACAAAAATGCTATTGAGCGATGCCGGAAGACCCTCTTGAAGACCGACAAGATAATTAGCGATTACTATAACCTTTAATTCAATACAGTAATGAAACAGTCAAACTTTGAGACCCTCATCCGCGAACTGCGGAACGAGGCCCAGACCCTCCCCGCGGGCAAAAAGCGGGATGTGCTTAACAAGTTGGATCGCATCACCCTCCATTTCCGTGGAGACAAGGCGAAGGCCCCGGCAACCAACTCCGTCACCGAAGAGGAAGCCGAACGGTTCTCCACCCAAGCGATGACCATCTACAACTACCTTATGGCGGGGAACACCCTTACCTCTATGGATGCGCTCCGAATCTTCGGTGTGGCCCGTCTTGCCTCCCGCATCTGCGACATTGAGAAGCAGGCCGGAATCACACCGAACCGCAAGCGCATCCAAGTGACCAACCGCTTCGGCAAGGAGGTCTATGTGAACGAGTACTGGATCGAGCAGGGGGAGTGACTATGTGCAGGGAAAAGAAACTCATAGACGAAATCAAGCGGATGTGCGAGATATGGCGCGACTATTCGGAGGAAGGCCTCAAGAAGATGAAGGGTGACAACTACTGGGTCGGCTACCACAATGGGCAGAAGCGACTCGCGGAACACATCCTCAAGAAACTGGAGGAAGATAAATGAATCCGAACCGTCCCCCAATCAACTGGACACCGGAGAAGTTAAAACTCATCCGGATGTATTACCCCACGATGATGAACTTCGCCCTCGCCAAGTGGATCGGATGCTCCAAGCGGAGCCTTGAGAGGAAGGCAAGCGAACTGGGACTGGCGAAGGTTGACAACTTCAACCAAATCCGTGCGGATGAGATTTCGCGGTTGTTGTCGGAAGCCGTCAAGAAGGCGTATGCCGAAGGCCGTCTGGTCTCACAGTTCAAGAAGGGCGTGAGCAACAACCCCGACTACGAATTCAAGCCGGGCCACAAGTTCTCCGAAGAGATAGAGGAAGAGAGGAAGGCGAAGATTCGGAGAACCTACCGGAAGAAGAAGTTACTGGCGATTTATGGTTTATCAAAATGACACACGCGAGTGTATTTAGCGGAATCGGTGGCCCGGAGGTGGCCGCGAAGATGATGGGGTGGGAGAACGCATTCCATTGCGAAATCAACCCATTCGGACGGGCCGTCCTGGACTACTGGTTCCCCGAATCAAAATCCTATGAAGACATCACAAAAACCAGTTTCAAGGAGTGGCGAGGACGCATTGATGTCCTCACCGGAGGCTTCCCTTGCCAACCTTTCTCCTATGCCGGAAAACGGGGGGGGCGAGAGGACGAGCGTTACCTCTGGCCGGAAATGCTCCGCGTTATTGACGAAGTCCGGCCCACTTGGGTTGTCGGTGAGAATGTTGCTGGAATCACCACTATGGTGGAAGGAGGGGTATGTGCTGACCTGGGAGGCGAAGCCACTTTGTTCGCGGAGGGTGACGAACTTCACCGATACGAACTTGACCAGTCCTACACCATCGAACGCATCTGCAAAGACCTTGAGCATCTCGGATATTCCGTCCAGTCGGTGCTTGTTCCGGCTGCGGCTGTTGGCGCACCCCACCGAAGAGACCGGGTCTTCATCATCGCGCACGATGATGTTAATCACCCCGACCTCGGTGCAGATGACCGACCCTCCGGAGAAGATGAAGGAGCGGAAGCAGAAGAACGGCTACCGGAACGGGACAACCTACACCTCGTTGGAGACTCAAGTGAAGTACGATCCGAAGGTGCAGGGACTGATACGGACACCGTCCGCGATGGACGCAAGGAATTGGGAATCAGCGGAATACACCGGGGGGGGGTACTTTAGCACAAGAGATTATGCAGAACGAGAAACTCAAGGGGTTGCTTCCGACACCGAATGCGGGGGAAGCGGAACACTACCGGCTCAAGTACACTCCGGGGTCGCAGATGGGGACGAGCCTCACCGCGATGGGTGCGTCAGGTCTTCTACCCACACCGACAGCGCGGGACGAGAAGAACCCCAGTCCTCCGGACGGGGAACGGATAGCGAGGAAGGTGGAGCAGAAGTACACGATAGAGTTGAACGATCTCGCGGCTATGGGAACACTCCCTACTCCGTCCGCGAGGGACTGGAAGGGGAAGACGAACCCAGGAGTTACGAAGGAGGGGAGCGGATGCACCTATGGGGAGACCCTTCCGGATACGATTGGGCGGGTCTGCTCCCCGGAGCAAGATGGGCAGACTTCCCGACTGTCCCCCCTATTCACCGAGGAAATGATGGGATTCCCATTCGGATGGACAACATTACCATTCCTTTCACAAAGTGGAGAACCGAATCCCTCAAAGCCTACGGGAACGCAATAGTCCCGCAAGTGATGTACCGCATCTTCCAAGCGATAGAGTTCGCGGAAGCAAATTCAAAAACTGACCTCAATTCTTAGAACAACACACAACTTATTCAAAACTACTATGGCGTATATCAATCAAGTACAACTCATCGGTGCGGTCGGCAACGATCCGGAAGTCCGCACCTTCCAGGGAGGCGCGAAGGTCGCTTCCTTCCACATCGCAACCACCGAACGGTACAAAGACCGGGACGGAAACCAAAAGGAGCAGACCGAATGGCACAACATCACCGCCTGGAACGGCAAGGCCGACTTCGTGGAGAAGTATGTCAAGAAGGGCAACAACCTCTTCATCTCCGGCAAACTCAAGACCCGCCAATGGACTGACCAGTCCGGCAACAAGCGGTACTCCACCGAAGTGGTAGCGGACAACATCCAGATGCTTGACCGCAAGCCGAAGGACAAACCCGTCATTGACGAAGACCTCCCCGACTTCCTCCAGTAACAATCCAAACACAAAGCACTATGGCAAACAACCGTATCAAGGTAAACAAGGCTTCCGTCAAGGAAGACCAGTCGCAAGCAATCCTGCGGGCCATCGCGATGAAGCGCGAGACCTACTTCCAACTCATCCTCGCCAACCTTTTGCACCAACAAGGTATGGGGCCGAAAGAGGCGGCAGACCTCGCCCTTGAGGGCGCGGACTATGTGATCGAGAAACTGTACCCTATCAAGAAGGAGGACGAGTAATGGAAGACAATGAACCCATCGTCACACTTGACAAGGTACTTGGCATCATCATAGCCATCTTGTCCATACTTTCCGTCCTCGCCCTCATCTGGGCGCAATGGCGGTTTCTCCAATGGTGTGTCACCCTTGACCTCTTCGCAGTCCTTGCGGTGATGGTAATCCCTGCGGACAAATGATAGTCATCGGTATAGACCCCGGAATGCACACGGGACTGGCGGTGTGGGACACAACCTCCCGCCAGTTCCTTGACATCCGTTGTTCCGGCATCGTCAACGCGATGGACTACCTTGATGACCTCGCCTTCAATCGCGGGATCGGACTTGTGGTTTTCGAAGACGCGAGGCAACGCACCTGGATTCCCCGTGAGAAGGACATCCGGCAACTCAAGGGCCGTGCTATGGGGGCCGGTTCCGTCAAGCGGGACTGTTCCATCTGGGAGGAATGGTGCGAGGCACGGAGCATCCAGTACATCGCATCAAGGCCCAAGACCGGGATGACGAAACTCACCGATGCCTACTTCCGTGGCATCACGGGTTATGACCGGAGAACTAACGAACACGGGCGGGATGCCGCGATGCTCGTTTTCCAAAGGTGAACCTAACTATATTTTTAACCGTGACGAAGATGGAGATAATTGACCAACTGGCCCGCGAACGAAGGGTGGAGACTATGTTGGCGAACATAGCCAAGAAACCCGTCTCCGGAACCCTTGAGGACTTGTGCCAGATGGTCTACCTGATTCTCTTGGAGTATGACGATGCGAAGATTGAGGACTTGTGGGAACACGGGCAGATAAACTTCTTCATCGCACGGATTCTCTTGAACCAGTACCGCTCCACGAACTCGCCCTTCTACAAACTCTTCCGAAAGTATGAAAGCAAAGCGACCGACATCGAAACCCTCCGGGAATGCTGAAGAGGCGTACCGCGAGTTCAAGGACATAGAGGCCGACTACCTTTTCGATCCTTCGGTGATGAACGAGGACGAGGCACGGGTGCGGACTGTAAAATGGATTATTGACAACAAACTCAACCGGGTGGACAAGACCCTCATCCTCTTGTACGCGGACTGCCTATCGTTCCGCAAACTGGGCAAGAGGATGGGGTTCTCCCACACCACGATGCGGGACGAGATAAAGCGCATCAAGGGTGTCATACTGGAAGAGTACGCAAAGCTGCAATCAAATGGAAGTACAGTTCAATGAAAAACTGATGGCTATGGCCAAGAAGGTGCAAGAGGAAAGCAAACTGGAGACCACGATATACAACTCCCTCTGGAGTGCGTTCCGCGAGAAACTCCGCGAACTTCCCCCGCCCCCAATAGGCCACTATTACTTTCCCGTCTACAACTCCGTGAAGTTGGAGAACGGGAACTGCGAAATCACGATGGACATCGTCCTCAAACCCATTATCTCCGTTGAAGAATGAGCAACAGTCTTGTATGTCCGGGCGATGCTTGCCCGCTCCGCTTAACTTGCTTGAGGTTCCACGCGTGGCTTGACAAAGAGGACGATGACCGATGGTTTGAAATGGCTCCAAACTACCGTCCGGATTGCCACGGATATTCCTGCAAAGACTACATTCAAAAAGAATTCTACGGACAATGAACGAAATACCACATCCGGGATTTGACAAGCCCGAAGATTACGAAACATTCACCTTGACGAATGGCCTTGAAGAAGCGGCAGAGAAGGAATATCCTTGTGATAAGTCTTGGATGACACCGGATATGCTTAACTTGAATGCACATAAACAAGTGGCATTTCGTAAAGGAGCGAAATGGCAGAAGGAGCAGATGATGAAGGAGGCGGTGGATGCTAAAATCTATGGGTATGATGATGGTTCATACGAACTAATCGCAAGTTGGCTTGATTTACCGAAAAGAATCTATAAGGACGGAGATAAGGTTCGCATAATCATCGTAAAGGAGGAAGTATAATGAACCCATACACCGACATACTCCTACTATCCCTCGTTGTCATCTGGATAGTGGATGTCTCCGGATTCACCCAGTCTTGGATGGATGCGCTTTCCCGGTGGCTCAACCGACAAGTCCGTCCCGTCAAGCCGTTCGCTTGCTCGTTGTGTATGACCTGGTGGACGGGCCTCGCCTACTCACTCATCACCGGAAACATCACGATACCCATCATCGCGTACTGCGCCCTGCTTGCCTATCTCTCGTTTCCGATTTCACAGTTGATGATATTTATTCATAGCACCTTGTTGAGATGGATGTCACCGAAATAATGGACAGCATCAAGGCCCTACCGATGTATGAGAAGAAAGACCTCGCCTACAAGGTCATCCGCGAGATAGACCGGATCGAGAAGATGGAAGGGGTGACGCAGAGGTGGGACACAGTCCTCTACACCGCCATCACGGTCACGGGGAAACGATACACCACCGGCTCCCGCGATGCCCAGTCCGTCCTAATCAGGACGGTGGCCGTCTGGAGGATGATGGACGAAGGATACTCCTACACCGACATCGGAAGGGCGATGGGCAAAGACCATTCCACGGTGTCCTACTACGCAAGGATGAGGAAGGACGCGGTCTCCATCCCGATGGCGTTCCGCGAACACCTCACAATGTATGGCAAATTAGTACTCGCACTCAACGAAAATGACTGACGAACAATTCAACGCCCTCGCACAGTTCGAGGACAACTACAAGACCGCGATAGACCTTGGGTACTCCCGCTATCCCGGTAGGGCCGGGGTTGACACGATGTTCAACATCTACCGCGACCTCACGAACACGCGGGTCAATATGAACCGCTCCTGCTCCGTCTGCATCCTGCACCTCGTCCAGAAGGTGGGCAAGCTGTACCTCGCGGAGAAGGCCCGCAGGGAGGAAGAGGCACGGAAGGCAGAGGAACTCAAGAAGCAACCCGTGGAAGAAGAGAAGACCGAACCCAAGCCTAACAAGGCAAAGAAGACCTCCAAGAAGAAATGACCTACAACCTCGCAAACGATTTCCATCGCAAACAGTTCCTCGCCCGGTCGGAAAACCTACTGGACAAGGGGGCCGT
>JAEIGA010013055.1_pt1 | contig 12636 bp, 13 predicted proteins | sample 9270691 | NCBI WGS metagenome assembly JAEIGA01 (sample SAMN17057246, study PRJNA624740) | gut metagenome | biome: biome; isolation source: fecal sample | host: Bos grunniens | place: China: Xizang | collected 2019 | reverse complement strand
GTACCTCTCAGTGACGTTCAGCAGGCTATGCGTATTATGAGAAGCCGTGAAGATCTCGGCATCACTCATATCGGAGTAATGGGATTCTCAGCAGGCGGACACCTTGCTTCTACAGCCGCTACACATTATGTGGATGCCGCTACTCGTCCTGACTTCCAGATTCTCGTCTATCCTGTGATCACATTCGAGAAGCCTTATACGCACAATGGTTCTGTTGAGGGACTTCTTGGAAACAACCAGACTCAGGAGCTGATCGACCTCTATTCAAACCATAAACAGGTTACAAAGGACACTCCTCCTGCGTTCATCCTCGCAGCGACTGACGACTTCCTCGTTCCAATCAAGAACAGCCTTCTTTATTACGAGGCTCTTGTAGAGAACAGGGTAAGCGCAACAATGCATATCTACCCTTCAGGCGGTCACGGTTTCGGTTGGGGTGACAACTATATCTATAAGACCGAATGGAGCGAAGAACTCGAAAAGTGGTTTGACACTGTAGTTCTGAAATAACTATCTGATAAAGGGGAAACTTACTATATATATTGAATACACACCGCCCGGCAAAATCACTTCGCCGGGCGGTTTTCTGTTCGTTCAGTATTTATGTCTAACTAACTAAAAGTCGTTTGGTGATAGAGCATATACCATGCCATAGGTGTATCGTTCGTTAAAAATCCCATCCTATCGTGAATCTCACTGCACCCATTGGGGGAGTGCTGGTGTTGATGCGTGTGCTGCTGACCAGGTCTGTACGTCTGTAGTCTTCTGCAAGTCCAAGGGTCAGGATTATTTCGGCGGCGTTGTTCTCTTTCTTCTCTGTATTGTATACCTTCTGCCTATAGACATGATGTGACATGAATATGGTGAAGTCCAGGTCAAGTGCGAGGAAGAAGCGCTCTGTCACGAAATAATTTGTCTGCAGTCCTATTTTTCCTGCAGGGATGGTGTAGAATGCACCGATGCCCTCCTCGTATGAAGGAAGTATAAGGACAGCCTGCGGAGAAGATGAGTCTCCTCCGGTTTCATTTCTGTAGTACCTGTTCCTCTGATACTGATATCCCGCCATTCCGAATCCGACTCTCGGACGGAAACTCCACCTGTTGATGTCATGGCGATATACGCAGCCGACATAGGCTCCGGAGACAAAGCGTCCCTGAGTCGAGTTGCCAAGCTTGAACAGGCTGTATGTGTACCTGCCTCCGTCAAGTCTGTCAAGTTTGCCGAAATAACTTTTTCTGGATGCGGAATTGTATGAGATGTCTCCCTCGAGGAAGACGCCCCAGTTGTCGTCGATGAATCTTGTATATCTCATCGAGAAGTCGATGCCTTTTGCAAATACGCTTTCGCCTGGATATTCATACATGCCTACTGGTCCCATGTTGAGTCCTGTACCCCAGTCTATGGAGTTTCTAAACTGCTTTTCTGCGCCCATCGATAGGCAGCAGTTCAACAGGAATGCGCCCCAAAAAAGAAATATTGTAATTTTTCTCATAATTTTAATTTAGAAAATTTCCAAATTAGAAAATTAGTATTATATTTGCATTCGAAAGATAACAAAAAACGTCAAATAATTAAACAACAACGATATGAAAAGTGTAAAAGGCACAAGAACCGAGCAGAACCTGCTCAAGTCATTCGCAGGCGAGAGCCAGGCAAGATCACGTTATACATTCTTCGCGGAAGTAGCAAGAAAGGAAGGTTACGAGCAGATCGCAGGAGTCTTCATGGAGACAGCGGAGCAGGAGAGGGAGCATGCTAAGAGATTCTTCAATTTCCTTGAAGGAGGTGAGGTTGAAATCACTGCTACATACCCTGCTGGAGTTGTGGGTAGCACCATGGACAACCTCCTTGCTGCAGCGAAGGGCGAGAACGAGGAATGGGATGTTCTTTACAAGGAGTTTGCTGAGGTTGCTTCAGAAGAGGGCTTCCCTGCAATCGCCGCTACTTTCAAGAATATTGCAAAGGTTGAGGCAGAGCATGAGCGTCGTTATCTCAAGCTTCTGAGCCGCCTTACAGACGGAGATTTCTTCAAGAGGGACGGCAAGATATGGTGGCAGTGCCGTAACTGCGGTTACATCGTGGAGGCTGAAGCTGCGCCTAAGACCTGCCCGGCATGTCTTTTCCCTCAGGCTTACTTTGAGCCGATGAAGGAAAACTACTAAATTTTTTATAAATTTGTGGGCAAGTAACCAACTTGCTCGCAAATCTATGGAAAACGGATGTTATAAACTCTCTTGGAGAGAAAGGATAGGCTTCAGCAGCGGAGATCTTGCTCAGAATCTCATTTATCAGACTGTAAGCATCTGGCTTCTCTTCTTTTATACAAACGTATACGGACTCAAGCCAAGCGTCTCAGCAGTGATGTTTCTTGTAGTCCGTATTATTGATGTGATATGGGACCCTGTCGTGGGTGCATTCATCGACAAGGCGAATCCGCGATGGGGAAAGTATCGTTCCTGGCTTATATTTGCCGGCGTTCCTCTCGCTGCATTTGCCATTCTCTGCTTCTGGAACGGCTTCAGCGGTTCGCTGCTGTATGCCTATGTCACATATGTGGGCATGAGCATGTGCTTTACCCTGATCAATGTTCCGTACAGCGCCCTGAACTCATCTCTTACCCGTGATACCCATGAAATAACCGTCCTTACAAGCGTCAGGATGTTCATGGCTAATCTCGCCGGTCTGATAATCAAGACTTTGCCTCTGGTCATCGCAATCTTTGCACCTAAGGCCTATAATGCCGATACGGGCAGGATGGAGGCGGTTTACAATACTCCTGAATCCGCAGGAGCATGGTTCATAACCATGAGCATATTTGCCCTGACCGGCCTGGCCCTTCTGGTCTGGTGCTTCTTCGAGAGCAAGGAGCGCATCGTGATGGATGCCAAGGATACGGAGAATGTAAAGGTCAGCGACCTGTGGATGGAACTCGTGCGGAACAGACCTCTGCGTGTATTGTCATTCTTCTTCATAGTGGCCTACACTACAATGAGCATCAGCAATGCCGCGGATTCATATTTCATGACATATAATATCGGTGCCACTCCGTTCATGACCACTGCATTCATGTGGCTCGGTACTATTCCTGCCTTCATCTTCCTGCCCCTTGTTCCCGCAATCAAGAAGAAGATCGGCAAGGCGGGGATGTTCAGGCTGTTCCTTGGCATATCGGTCGTCGGAATGATACTTATGTATGCGGTAATCTCTGTTCCGGCCTTCAAGTCATGTTTCCCTCTGCTCTGCGTGGTTCAGTTCATAAAGAGTGCGGGAGTCCTTGTGGCGACCGGTTATATGTGGGCTTTGGTTCCTGAGGTGGTGACATTCGGAGAATATACCACAGGTCGTCGTGTGGCGGCCATAGTCGGCTCCCTGATATGCATATTCATGAAGGCGGGAATGGCTCTCGGTGGCGTGATCCCAGGCCTTGTGCTTGCTTGGGTCGGCTTCGATTCTGCTGCAAAGATACAGACTCCTCTTGCCGAGCAGGGTATACTCTGGCTGGTTACGCTCATACCGGCAGTACTCTTCGTGCTGGCTATATTCATAATCGGAAAATACGAACTCTCCGATGAAAGGATGGACGAAATCAATATGGAAATTGCTAAAAGACGATAATCATGAAATACTCATCAAACCCAGACACAATAACACGCGATTACTTTGATTCTCTGCTTCTGGAGACCCGCTATATCGATTCGGAACTGCCATCTACGAAGATGGAACTTTTCGGAGAGGAATTCGATACTCCGATAATGACAGCCGCACTTTCCCATCTGCACAATCCTGCTGACGGCATGGCGATATATGGCAAAGGTGCTGCCCTGGCAAATGCCGCCCATTGGGTCGGAATGGGCGAGGATGCCGAGCTTGAGAGCGTCGTAGCGACAGGGGCAAGGTCAATAAAGATAATCAAGCCTCATGCTGACAACAGGGAAGTCTTCCGTAAGATCGAGCATGCCGTGAAGACCGGATGCTTTGCTGTCGGAATGGATACCGACCATGCCTTCAACTCTATCGGAGACTATGATGATGTGTTCGGACTTCCTATGAAGTCGAAGAGCGTTGAGGAACTGTCTGAATTCGTCCAGGCAGCCGGAGTACCTTTCGTCGTGAAGGGAGTCTTGAGTCCTCGTGATGCCGAGAAATGCGTCAAGGCAGGATGTGCAGGACTTGTCGTTTCGCACCACCACGGAATGGTGGATTATTCAGTGCCGCCACTGATGGTGCTGCCGGAGATCGTAAAGGCGGTAGGAAATGAGATTCCGGTGTTCGTGGACTGCGGAATCATCAGTGGAATGGATGCATATAAATGCCTTGCCCTCGGAGCAAAGGCTGTTTCTGTAGGCCGCCATCTGATGCCTCTGCTGAAGGACGGACCGGAGGCTGTGGCTCAGAGGATATACGAGATGAACGCGGAACTCGCCGGTATCATGGCGAGGACCGGCGTGAAGTCTCTCGATGATATGGACCCTACAGTAATTCATAGGAGGACATTCTGATGCTGCTGGGTATATCGTCACAACTTGAGCATACGTCTCCTCAGGATTGGGCCTCGAAGCATGTCGCACTCGGTCTGAAGTCCGTCAATTTTCCGGTCTCATATACTGAAGGCGAAGAAAAGTTCATGGCTTATAAGAAGGCAGCTGATGAGGCTGGTCTCGTGATTGCCGAAGTCGGGGTGTGGAGAAACACACTTGCTGCCGATCCTCAGGAGCGCAGAAAATGGATTGATTATGCAGTCGGCCAGTTGAGGATGGCGGATGAGATAGGCGCGAAGTGCTGCGTAAATGTGGTGGGTACACCATGCGGATCGAGATGGGATGGCGGATACCGAGGCAATTTCAGCCCTGAAATATGGAAGGAGGCTGTGGCCATGATCCGCGAGATCATCGATACTGCCCGCCCGAAAAACGCGAAATTCAGCATCGAATCGATGCCTTGGATGATTCCGAGCAGTCCGGATGAATATCTCCGTCTGATCGAGGATGTGGATCGCCCCGAGTTCGGCACCCATCTTGACGTGGTGAATATGATCACGTCTCCACGGAAATATTTCTTCAACGATGAGTTCCTTCACGAATGCTTTGAGAAGCTCCATGGAACCATCTGCAGCTGCCACCTGAAGGATGTCAGGCTGAAGGAGGAATATACCTTCCAGCTTGAGGAATGTGCCTGCGGAATGGGAGCCCTCGACCTCGAACTCTATGCCCGTCTTGCAAACGCCGAGAATCCACAGATGCCTATGATAATAGAACACCTCACAACCGACGACGAGTATGCCGCCAGTGTGAGGTATGTCAGGGAGAGGTTGGGTCTATTCCTCTGATCCTTCCTCGCCAGGCTGATATTCAAGGATATCTCCCGGCTGGCAGTCCAGTGCTTTGCAGAGGGCTGACAGCGTGGTGAATCTTACGGCTTTGGCCTTGCCTGTCTTGAGGATGGAGAGGTTGGCCTGGGTTATTCCTATTTTTTCTGCCAGTTCTCCAGAGGACATCTTCCTCTTGGCCAGCATTACGTCTACGTTTACTATGATCGGCATGACTGACAGGTTTAGATGGTTAGACTGTTTTCTTCGCTGACCTGTACGGCGATGCGGTAGATGATTGCGAATGCACAGATCACTATCGGTACGAATACTTCAGCAAAATCAAGATGAATGGCCCTTGTTCCCTGAAGCAGGTGCATGTTGCTGTTGCAGAAAAGCGAAATGAATGTTGCTGCTGCGCATCCGTAGAGGATCCTGACGTTCTTTCTTGGGAAAAGCGTTCCGTCCTTCAATGCCTTGATGCAGTTGAAGATGAATGAGGTGAGCAGGATGAAGAATGCGAGGGCTCCTGCGAACTTGAAGATGATGACGAAGTTCTGGAGGAATCTGATGTCTTCCGACCAGCTTACATGACTTGGGTTCGGTGTTCCGAAGAGGAAACTGCATGTCTGTACGCCAAGGAAGACGAGATAGAATGTGCCGAAGAAGATGATCAGTCCGGCAAGCCACTTGAGGGATTTTGTTGAGGTCTTTTCCATAAAGCAATAAGTATTTATTGTTTTTCGATATGCAAATATAAAACCGTTTTATTGAAAAACAATAAATTATTGCGGAAATTTGATAAAATTTCTGTAGCCTTATAGGAAGGCAGGAAGTATTGCAGCAAGAAAGACGAAGATTCCTCCGGAGATTCCCCATGTCAATCTGGAATTCCTTACGCTTTTCGGATCCAGTTCCTGTTCGTTGCTCTTGACCTTGTAGCAGATGTCATCACTTCCGATAAAGAACTGCTTGTAGATCTTGTCGCTGCTTACAGTGGTTGTGTAATCTGGATCGAAATATCCGAAATGCGTATTGACATCGGTCTGCGTTGTGGTAGTAAACTTTTCATATACCGCGATGCTGCCGTCTTTGCCGTCAGGCACTATCCTGTCCGGAGCGCCGAACTCTTCTACGATTTCCGCATAGCTTCTGCCCGTCCATGTCTTGTTGTATTCTTCCTCCAAAGCCTGATATCTAAGGAGTGAACATGATGAGGCCAGAAGCGTTATTATGAGAAGGGAGATGATTCGTGCTTTCATGTCAGTGTCGTTTTATGATATCCTTATTATAGATGCGTAAAGTTACAATTTAGTTGCATATATGACGTAATATAGTTGCGAAAGTACCATGCATTAGATAATAATTTGTACTTTTGTCGGGTATGGCGGTCATGATGACAAATAACAATGTGGATTTCGAGAGTCTGTTCAGTTACAACTACAGGCCCTTGTGCATCTATGCCCTGCATTATCTTTCGGATGTGGATGCTGCGGAAGATGTGGTGCAGGAATGCTTTGCCACATTATGGGAAAAGCTGCAGCAAGGGACTGAGATCGCCAACCGCAAGTCCTATCTTTATACGACTGTCAGGAACAGATGTCTTGATCAGCTCAGACGTAAAGGCGTTCCTACAGAATCCCTTAAGCCTTACGATACATATGGAATCATCGATGACGATGATGCCCAGGAACGTTCGCAGCAGGAAGCCAGGATGTGGACTGCGATTGATTCCTTGCCCGAGAAATGCCGGGAGGTCTTCATCCTGAGCAAGAGGGACGGACTCAAGTATGAGGAGATCGCTGAAGAACTCGGACTTTCCATCAACACGGTCAGGAACCAGATAAGCAAGGCCCTGAATGTACTGAAGGAAGGGGTGAAGAAGATATATATGTGGATTTTTGCATAATTTTTCAAAAAAAGATAGTACTATTTCCTTAAACCTCCGTCTTAATGGCGGAAACAGATTTTTATCAACGATTATGTCACACTCTGAAGACAGACATCTGGACTTTGTGCTCAGGCATTACAAGGAAGGCGCATTCGATACGCAGAAGGCTATCGGACGCTTCCGTGAATCCCAGGGCATGAGACCTGTACGCCGTCGATTGAATTTCGTCAGGATTGGACTTTCAGCTGCAGCTGCCGTTCTTCTCGGAGTATTTCTGTTCATGAATCACAGGTCCGGACAGTGGACTGAGGTTACCGCATCATCCTTGCAGCATGGCGTAGTGCTGCCGGACGGTACTGATGTCACCCTCACTCCAGGTTCGAGCATCAGATTCAGAATGAAGGATGTACGAGAGGTGAAGATGGATGGAAAGGTCTATTTCGATGTTGCTCGCGACGAGGCCAGACCGTTTGAAATCGAGACTGACGGAGCATTTGTCAGGGTTCTCGGTACGGAGTTCATGGTCGACGGTTCGGGAGAAAACGTGGTAAGGGTCTATGTCGATGAAGGAAAGGTCCTCTTTGCAAGGAACAGCAAGACTGAAGGTGTCATCCTGACTGAAGGAATGGCCGCAAGCCTTGAGGGCGGTGATGTCATGCCGGTGGTGGATGAGGATGCCGATGCGAATGCCATTGCATGGCAGAGGGGAACATTTGTCTTCGACCAGACTCCTTTGAAGGAGGTCCTTGACTGTCTTTCAGACTATTACCATGTGTCTTTCGCTGCAAATGACCTGTCTAAGCAGCTCAGTGGAGAGTTCGTGACCGACGACCTTGACCTTATCATCGAACTGATAGAGTCGGCTCTTGACGTGACCATAATCCGTAGATAGGATCATTAAGGACTTACAATGAAGCACGTACTGATTTATTTTGCAACTATCTTTCTTCTGGCCTTTGTTTCATGGCCGGATGCACTGACTGCCTCTGCCCAGGAGAAAAGTCAGACAGTCTCTACGCTGAAGTCACAGATGGAGCTTCTTCATTTCCGTCATGATGTGAATTTCATTTACGACTCATCCCTTGATGTCGAGGTACCTTATACCGGACCCGAGATGAAGGTATCCGATCCTCTTGAGACCTGCCTTGAAATTCTTTTTAAAGGCACGGGCATCCAGTATGAGGTGATGAGGAAATATGTGGTTCTTACCAAGGCGGGTGCGAAGAAGAAGCCCAAGGACTACACGATCCTGATCGAGGAACAGCATGATACCATCAATGAATCCATTGTCACAGCTGTCGTCGATCCCAAGAGAAACAGCACCCAGACAGGTCTCAAGCGCATCGACAGCAAGGACATAAACTCCGGTTTCGCCTTGTTCAGCACCCCCGATGTCATAAAGACCCTCCAGCTTCTGCCGGGAGTAAGCTCCGGAACGGAACTCCTTTCCGGATTCTATGTCCATGGTGGTGACGGAAGCGACAACCTTTTCCTGCTCGACGGAGTGCCCATCTATCAGGTAAGCCATCTCCTTGGATTATTCTCGTCATTCAATTCGGATGTGATCGGAAGCATGGACTTCTACAAGAGCGGATTTCCTGCAAGATACGGCTCGAAGATGTCTTCGGTGGTGGATGTGACTACAAGGCATGGAGACTTCAACGAGTATCACGGACTTTTCTCTCTCGGCCTCATCGACGGACGTCTTCAGTTTGAAGGACCTCTGTGGAAGGGCAGGACATCGTTCAATGTCGGACTGAGAAGGACATGGACCGAGACGCTTACGATCCCTGTCTTTGCAGTGGTCAACCATATCAATAAGCCTGACAGAAGCGGTGGCCGTTACGCGTTTTCCGATTTCAACGTGAAGGTTACTCATAGGTTCAGCGACAGCAACATCCTGTCTGCCAACTTCTATTCCGGCAGGGATGTGTTCAAGGCGAAGATGGACAACATATACAAGGACTATCAGAACTATGAGCTTCGCGACATCATGGATGCCTCACTCGCGTGGGGAAACATATTGGGATCGTTGAACTGGGACTATGAGTTCAATGACAGGATGTCGATGAAGAACATCGCATATTACAGCGGCTCGCTTTCCAATCTCCTGTTCTCCGTGCGCGAGATCGACAAAGAAGAAAATACTGATTATACATCCGGACAATACAACCATTCCAATGTCCATAACATGGGCATAAAGTCGGATGTGTTCCATAAGGTAGGGGACATGCAGAAGTTGAGATATGGTGCGACTGTACAGTTCCATATATATGCTCCGAATGCGACTGCCAAGACAGATGTCTCCCTTGGCGGCAAGACATACACCAATGTGGCATATGCTGATTCTCTCAGGTACAATACCGTAGAGGCCTCTGTGTATGGTGAGGATGAAATAGCTGTGACAGAGGACCTTTCGGTCAATGCCGGACTCCGCTACAGCATATATGGAACCGGAGAGAAGGTATGGCACTCCCTGGAACCGCGACTTGCGATGAACTATTCGTTCAATGACCGCATCTCAGCCAAGCTTTCATATACGGAAATGAGCCAGCCGAGCCATCTGGTTTCATCCCTCTATCTCGACCTTCCTACGAATTCGTGGCTTCCGTCCACGCCGAAGATCAGGCCTTCGCGTTCGCGTGAAGTTGCAGGTGGCGTGTACACGAACCTGCCTCGCCACATGCATCTGAATGTGGAAGGATGGTATAAGAGGATGTACAACCTCATCGAGTATGCTGGAGTGTATAACATATTCCCTCCGTTGACAGGATGGGAAAGCAGTTACCAGACAGGTTTGGGCCGTTCATGGGGAGCAGAACTTGATTTTGGATATGATGACGGAAGGACTGAGGCGAATGTGTATTATACCTTGTCATGGAACCAGAGGAAGTTCGATGATTTCTTCCATACATGGTATCGTGACAGGAACGACAACCGCCATAAGCTCACCCTCATGGCAAAGCATAAGTTCGGAAAGCGTCTCGAGGTATACGGCGCATGGAACTGGCATAGCGGAAGCAGGGTGACGATGGCGACACATGGTGTAGACGGTTGGGACGGTAATCTCTATACCGAACCTAATAATGTAAAACTTCCTGACTATCACAGACTTGATGTGGGACTCAACTTCGTGAAGACCACCAGACGAGGCAACACAAGCATCTGGAACCTGAGCATCTATAATGCATATTCAAGGACCAATCCGATTGCTGCTGACGTATATGACAAGAGCTTCAATGGAGAGACATTCGCTTATTATGGAGTCAGCTATGGCATAATCCCGATCGTGCCGACATTCAGTTACACACTTAAATTCTAAGAAGATGAAGATAGGAAAATACATATTGATGCTTCTGATGTCGGTTTCATGCCTTTCATGTATGGCACCATTTGACATGAAACTTGAAGATGAGCCGATGATATTCCTGGAGTCATTTCCGGGAGTGGAAGACGTGATCATCTTTGATGTCCAGCCGGCATATTCATACTCTAATTCTGCGCTCAGGCCAGAGTTCAAGCCGGTCATAACGCTCATGGTCAACGGCACCAAGGTGCCTGTGGTCAGGAATACAGGATTCTGTGTTTCCGATAAGTATCCGGAAGATATGTATATCGCAGACCATAAGCCTGTGCCGGGAGAAGAGATGACGGTTGAGGTCTCTTCAGAAGGCTTCGTGTCGATTTCCGCATCGACCAGCATTCCTCAGCCTTTCCCTGCAAGGAAGGTGGATTACAGGGTTCATGAGGTCGGTGAAAGGGAATACTATATGATCCATGTGACATTCATGGATGATGGACATGTGGATTGTGCGTACGGTCTGCAGGTCCTGAACGAGAGGAAAGGTACGAACATCAATGGAGAGTCTTATACAAATATCTATAAGTACGGCGGTTCGCAGATCAGGGATGACTATGACATGGCTCCATGGTCAAAGGACGGAATGAATGTGAGGTTCAACGGATGGTCGGTGGATTCCTACTATTACGAAGATCTCGCAGTCTGGGATGACGATGCCATCGCCGGCAAGGAAGCGACCCTGTCCATGACTGTAGATGCCTATACGTCAGGAATGGCGCCTGCCTATGATTCGTTCTTTGAAAGAGAATATGTCAATGAATACCACGATGAGAACGGCGAGGTGGTTTCCTCGGAAAGGGTACTAAGCCATAACAAGATCCTCCTCTATACTTTCAGCGAGGAATTCTATAAATATGTCGTGGCGCAGGAACTTAAGGATGAGAATGCGGATTTCTTCGCTGGAATCGCACCGTCAAACTTCTGTTATACCAACATCAGGAACGGCTTTGGAGCATTTGCCGGTGTAAGCCGTCAGGAAACGGATTGGATAACCCCCGAATTCATTGAAAAGAACAGATGATCATGAAGAAGCTTATATATGCTGCCGTTGCAGCCTTGATGATATTGAGCGGATGTGAGTACCATCCGTATTACGATGGCCAGGAATTCTTTGTCAATGACTCCATGACCAACACTGTCATCGACAAGAATGGTGAGGACATCATAATCTCATTGCAGTATGATGAACCATACGTCCTGGAATGTTATGGAGGCAAGGGAAAGAACTATACGATTACGGTTTCCGACCCGGATTGTCTGGGCTACTCATTGAGTAAAAGTGATGTCAAGACACCTCCTTTCGATTTCAATGCAGTTCCTGCAAGCGTTACACTTCTTCCGAAGAAGCTCGGAGATACTTCGATTACGATAAAGGATGATGATACGGGTGAATCCATCCAGCTGAATGTCCATATCCACACAGGCTACCATGTCCTCCAGCTTTCTGAAACTGAATACTTCTTCAACGATACGGTCTTTGCGTTCATCTATGGAGGAGAAAACGATGTTCTGAAGATATGTAAGGGAAGCATCTACACCAGGGTAATCGAACCGGTAGTTGATGGAAGATATGCCTTCGTCGACATAGACGGCATGCTTTATTTCGAGATGACCTATCCTGCAGACGAGAACGGAAGGCCTCTCGAAGGGGGAGAGGAGGCCTTCCGTAGGTATCAGGTCCAGTTCTATGACTGGTGGGGACAATATCTTATCTATGCCCCGTCTGAAATGCTGGCCGAAATGAACCTTCAGGATATCAGGCCTGTGACAAAGGAAGCGGTGATTCCTGAGATAAAATATGAGAACTTCAGGTTCGTGGATGTCACTGATTATGAGGGCTCGTTGTCTGAATATGTGGAACCATACAATCCGGAAAGCCCTTCATCTCGGAAGTTCAATTATTTCTATACCCAGAGTGCCAGGCTTATCCCTTGGATATATTAGACTATTTCATTCTGTCTTTCTGTGAGGTTCCTGCACCGGTTCCCTTGTACTTGCTCTGGGTGGTGTTGAAACTGTATCTGACCGTGATGCCATAGGTTCTCATTGACTGCTTGCTCCACTGTTCAAGAGAATACT
>JAEIGA010013054.1_pt1 | contig 12637 bp, 10 predicted proteins | sample 9270691 | NCBI WGS metagenome assembly JAEIGA01 (sample SAMN17057246, study PRJNA624740) | gut metagenome | biome: biome; isolation source: fecal sample | host: Bos grunniens | place: China: Xizang | collected 2019 | reverse complement strand
TTTTATTTGCATTAGCATATATAATATTTTATTTTCTAGTATAAAAAGGTATCTAAGTATTACTTTTTGGGGATTTTTGTAGTAATTTTTTATATTTCTTAGAAGTATTTTTTCAGCCATTTGCAAATGAAAATTAGTTCATTTTTTTTAAAAATTTTTTTCTACTAAAAATGCAATATGGTCTTTTTCGTAAGGTTCTAGTTTTACTTTTTCAATAATCTTAAAGCCTTTCTCTTTCAATTTCTTCTCTTGTTCCTTGAATATCTTTTTAGGTTTTTGTACTACATCGATACTTCTAGCTTTTATCATTAAAAGGCCAACACTATCATCCTTTGCAAATAAATTCATGTTTTTCATAAACAGTTCACTTTGTGTTGGTTGAGCTACATCACAGTAAACTAAGTCAACCTTTTCAACAATATTCAAATATCCTTTCGGTTTGGTTGCATCTCCTAAAATCGGAGCAATATTAAGTCTTTGACGTGAAAGTTGAACTAGTTTTTTAGCTGTTGTTGGTGAAAATTCAACCGCATATATTCTTCCATTAATTACAATATCTGAAATATGGGAAACGGTTGTTCCAGTTGATGCACCTAAGTATAGCACTTTTGAAGTATCTAGAATCTCTAAATTTTCTAATCCATTTAAAAGGGCTGCTGCTAATTTTGAACGTCTAGGATTCCATATCCTATATTCTTCATCTTCTTTGATTAACTCTTCCCCATAAACTGAAATTCCAGGAGTTAAATTTTTAGTGGCAACATTTCCATCTTTAAAATAAACATTCATGCTTTATCTCCTTTTCTTTCTTTTTTTACCTTTTCTCTTCTTATTTTTTGATTTACCTTTTTCTTCTTTTCTTTTTTTAGTAGTTTTAGTTGGAAATGGATTATTTTTTTCAATCTCTTCTACTCTTTCGGTAAAATCATTAAATGCATTTTCATCATATGTTTTTGTGAAAACATCTCTTCTAACGGCCAAAGATATTTTTCCTGCAAGCATACGGGCAATTTTTCCACGATTCCACCATTTTGCACCTCTTACTTGTGGATGCTGATATATTAACCCATATTTTGGTGGACGTTCTCCACTTTTTAAATGTCTAAACAATGCTTTTTCAGCACCCATTATTTGAACGGTACTTGATGGATAGGTTGCAAGTCTTTTAAGACCTCCTGCATGAGAAATTAACTTAGCTCCTAATGATGATCCAACAAGTAGTCTTAAATTGGGCGCAATCTCTTCCATTTTGCTGTCAATATATTCTTCAATCTCTTTTCTTGTTTTTTGAAGCTCAAAAATGGAATTTGCATATTTATTCATGATTTCCAAATCAAGAGGATTAATGTCATCTTCCAAGTCCAATACATTGCTTGGAAATGCATCTGGTTTTGCTTGCATGATATTTTCTTTACTTTTATTTTGAGATATTAATTTGATATAAGTCTCATTATTTTTAATAACGTCCATTTCTGGGAAATACAAAGCATACCATTCTCTAATTCTTTCAATTAACTTAGAAATGGATTCGTCAATTTCATCAATGGAATTGATGGCTTGAATTAAATGTTTATCTTCACTTGCAGATTCTTTTTTGATTTTATAAATAGCCAATCTCTGATAAATGTCTGTAATGTCTTCATTATCCAAATCAAATTTATCATAATTGCTTCTTAAATAGTCTCCTGCCTGATTTGGAGTTTGTATTTTAATGTTAAATGGAGAATAATCTGATAATCGTTTATTGGATTCTATTATTATTTCACTGTAATCTTTTGAAACTTCTTCAATAATTTCCATTTCTTCAGCAACAATTTTTTTATCATCAATATCAGCTAATCGGTTAAGTATTTCATCTTCTGGAAATAATTTTTCTGCAATTAATTCATTTTCATTGTTGAAGGCTAAAAATCCTTTTACACAGTAGGTAATATAACATTCCATAAGATAAATTATTCATTTTATTTTTAATAAGTATTTTCTATACTCTATTGATTTAAAAATATTTTTAGGATGAACTTTAAATTATAAATTTTATGTCTCAAGAAAATTTAGATGATTTAAGATATGAATTGGAACTTAAAAATGCTGAAATTGATGAATTGACTATGGAACTTAATGAAAAAGTTGAAGAAATTAATAAGTTAAAGCTATACTCAACCAAGTTAAAATATGAAAAGAAAAACTTGGAGGATAAGCTTGACACTAAAATTGACTATGATAAATCCCGAATGAAAGAATTGGATGATTTAACTGAAAAATTAAAAGAAAAAGATTCAATTATTGAGGATAAACAGGACCAAGTCAAATATTTAAGATCTTTAATCGATGATTATAAATCTCAACTAAATTCAAATACTGAAAACCTTGAGGTTCAACTTAGAAAAATAACAAAAACATATGAAGAGTTACTTAAACAAAAAGATGTTATTATAGAAAAACAAGATGAAGAACTTTCAAATTTAATTAAATCCCGAGATGAGATTATAAAATCCAATAAAACTAATATTATCAGCTTAAAATTACAAAATGAAAAATATCAAGAAATCATTGATAAATTAACAAAAACTAATTAAATAATTAATTACAAAGATGATATCATGTTGAAAACAAATGTTTGTGGAGTAGAATTTAGAAATCCATTAATGTTAGCTGCAGGCATTATGGGAAGTAATGCTTCATCTATGAATTGGATTTTAAAATCAGGGGCTGGTGGAGTAGTTTCCAAATCATTTTCTTTAAATCCTCATCCAGGTTATCCAAACCCGACAACCGTTGCAGTTGAAGGAGGAATTTTAAATGCAATTGGACTTTCAAATCCTGGTGTTGATAATTTTAAGGAAGAGTTAATGAAAATTGAAAGGGAAAACAATGTTGTTATCGCTTCAATTTATGGTGCTACACCTGATGAATTTTCAAAATTGGTTAGTGAAGTTCAGGAACATGTTGATATGATTGAGTTAAATATTTCATGTCCTCATGCAATGGAAGGTTTCGGTGCATCAATAGGTCAGGACTGTAACTTGAGTCATACTATTGTATCAGCTGCAAAAGATGCTTCTGAAATCCCAGTTATTGCAAAATTAACACCAAATGTTACTGACATTACCGAAATTGCTAAAACTTGTGAAGATGCGGGAGCTGATGCATTGTCTCTCATTAATACATTGGGTCCTGGAATGAAAATTAACATTGATGTGGCTCGACCGGTTTTATTCCATAAATCCGGTGGAATGAGTGGAAGAGCAATAAAGCCAATTGCAATTAGTAATGTTTATTCTGTTTATGAAGCGGTTGATATTCCGTTGATTGGTGTTGGTGGAATTTACACTTTTGAAGATGTTGTTGAATTTATCTTTGCAGGTGCAAGGGCAGTTCAAATAGGTACAGCTATTATGGATGAAGGTGTCACCGTATTTGATCAAATTAACAAAGGATTGGAAGAATTCATGAGTCAAAAAGGATATTCATCAATTGATGAAATGGTAGGTTTAGCACATAGGGAGTTGTAAAAAATGATAAATGAACCAAAAATAGTGGAAATAAAAGAAATTATTGAAGAAACTCCTACAATCAAAACTTTTAAATTTAATTGGGATTATGAAACTCTTGGAAAACCTAATCCTGGTGAATTTTTAATGGTTTGGAATTTTAAAAATGAAAAACCAATGTCTATTTCACAAATCAATGATGATGAATTAGCTATTACTGTAAAAAATATCGGAGAGTTTACTTCCCAATTGCATGATTTAAATGTAGGTGACCAAATAGGTATTAGAGGCAGCTATGGTAACGGTTTTAATAATTCATTTGAAGGTAAAAATATTTTAGCTATTGGTGGTGGAGTAGGTATGGCTCCAATTAGTGCAATAGTCGCTGATTTAATTAAAAAAGGCAATAATGTGAGTGTCGTATCAGCAGCTCAAACTAAAGATGAATTATTATTTGTTGATGATTTGGAAAAATTAGGTGCAAATGTTTATCCATGTACTGATGATGGAAGTTTTGGATTTGAAGGATTTGCAACAGATTGTACTCTAAATTTACTTGAAGATTCCAGTTATGATTATGCATTTGTTTGCGGACCTGAGATAATGATGAAAGGATTGTTTGATATTCTTGAAGATGCATCAATACCTGCGCAATATTCTCTTGAAAGATATATGAAATGTGCTCTTGGAGTATGTGGTCAATGTTGTGTTGATAGTGAAGGTTGGAGAATCTGTGTAGAGGGTCCTGTTTTTGAAAATGATAAAATAAAACAGATTTCTGAATTTGGAAAATATAGGCGTGACGCTTCCGGTGTAAAATATTAATTTAAGGTGAAATCATGGGAGTTGAAATTAAAGATTACTTGAACCCTCCAGTATTGCTGGTTATTTTCTTATTGGTAATTTCATTAATGTTCATATTCCCAGTTTTAAACATGATCCTTTTAGGAGCAATCCTGGCTTATCTTGTAAAGCCGGTAGCTAATAGGATACAATCAAAATTAAAATTTTCATCTGTATCTATTTTACTTGCAATGGTAGTTGTTTTAATACCGTTGATATTGCTTGTAGTTTATATTTCATTTGAAATCGCTTCAGCTATTACTTCAATGATGGCAAGCCAGTATTATTTTGATATTAATCAATTTATCTCTCAGTTACCGATAGATACAAATTCCATTAATTCTTCAGTCAACTCATCAATTAATGAGATTGGAAAATATGTATTAGGGTCAATTGTAACTTTCCTAAGCAAATTCCTAAATCTTAGCTTGGATTTATTTATTTTAATTTGTTCAGTATTTTACTTTGTTCGTGACGGGGATAAATGCTTACAGTTTATGCGCGATTTTGTTCCGGATGATTCCAAGAATTTTTTCGACAGGACTGTTGAATCTGTCAGGGATGTTTTAAGAAGCATATTTTATGGACACTTTCTAACTTCAGTAATTATCGGAATTTTTGGAATAATCGGTTATTCTCTTTTAGGATATCCATATGGTGTATTTTTAGGTGTTTTAACAGGTATTTTACAGTTAATTCCAATATTCGGGCCTTGGCCAATATACTGGGCATTATTCTTTATAGATGTGTTCTCAGGAAATTATGTAAGAGCTGTCATGGTATTGCTGTTTGGATTTTTCCTAAGCACAATTGATATGTATATAAGGCCTGCACTTTCAAGCCATTATGCTGAAATACATCCTTTGATATTGCTTATTGGATTTTTATCAGGTCCTCTAGTTTACGGAATTGTCGGATTTATTATAGGGCCTTTAATATTAGGAATAACATATACAGTTCTGGATAATTATAGAAAAGAGTATATTCTTGGAGATGAGTAAATGCAGAGAAATGTTGTTATTTTAGACATTGATTATGTTACTTTTGAAGATAAACCTGTCATCAGGCTATTTTCAAAAGATGGAGATAAAAACATAGTTTTACTTGATGACACATTTGAGCCTTATTTATATGTCCTTTCCGATAATCTGGATGAATGCAAAGATGAAATTGAAGAAAACTTAGATGTTGTTAGAGTTGAGAAAGTCACAAAAAAGGACTTCCAGATTGAAACGGAATTTTTAAAGGTTACATTCAAACATCCTCAGGAGCTTGCAAAAAACAGAGATAGCTTAAGAGATTTGGAAAATGTCATTCAAATAAGAGAATTTGATATTCCATTTTACAGAAGATATTTAATGGATAGGGATGTAATTCCAATGACCGAAGTTGTTGCTGTGGGTGAAGAAATCGATTCCTTTTTAAATTTAGATTCCAAAAAGCACGATTTGACTATCATTAAATTAACCGAGGACTTAAAACGTGTTGAACAATATCCTCAAAAATTTAGAATATTAAGTTTTGACTTGGAAGTAAGAAATCCTCATGGCATGCCAAACTCCGATGAAGATGAAATTATCATGATTGGTGTGGCCAGTAATTTTGGAATAAATAAGGTTATTTCTACCAAAACAAACTCAGATAGCCGTGAAGATTTTGTACATCAAGTTTCATCAGAGCGTGAGATGATTCAAGAATTTGTAAAGATTATTAAAGATAACAACATTGATATTATTGTTGGATATAATTCGGATAATTTTGACTTTCCATATCTTAAAGACCGAGCCAAGCTAATGGGGGTTGATTTAGATATTGGAATGGATGGATCTGATGTAAAGTATATTAGAAGAGGTTTTGCCAATGCCGCTTCTTTTAAAGGTTTGATTCATGTAGATTTATACTTAGTTATGAGGCGTTACATGTCTCTAGAGCGATATACATTAGAGAGAGTTTACTACGAATTGTTTGGTGAGGAAAAAATCGATGTTCCTGGTGAGAGAATTTGGGAGTTCTGGGATAACGGCGGTGAAGAATTAGATAATTTATTTGACTATTCATTAGATGATGTAATATCTACTTTAAAAATTGCTGAGCAGACATTGCCGCTAAATTTAGAACTTACCCGTATAATTGGTCAACCTTTATTTGATGTTTCTCGTATGGCAACTGGCCAACAGGCTGAATGGTTTTTAGTAAAACAAGCTTATTTTGATGGGGAAGTCGTTCCAAATAAACAGGGATCTAACTTTGCCGACCGTGCAAATGCAGAAAATAATGAAGGAGGATATGTAAGAGAACCAGAAACAGGTCTGCATGAAAACCTTGTTCAATTTGACTTCAGAAGCCTATATCCAAGTATAATTATTTCAAAAAACATATCTCCTGATGTAATGTTTTTAGGGGATGTTGAAAATGAGGAAGATTATAACATTTCTCCAGAACATGGTTTAAAATTTAAAAAATCTCCAAAAGGATTTATTCCATCAGTTATTGATAAAATCCTACAAGAAAGATTCAGAATTAAACGTGAAATGAAAGCATCAGATGATCCTCAACAAAAAAAGGCTTTAGATGTTCAACAACAAGCTATTAAAAGATTAGCAAATACAATGTATGGTATTTATGGTTTCCCACGTTTTAGATGGTATTCATTTGAATGCGCAAAGGCAATTACTTCCTGGGGAAGACAATATATTAAATCATCAATAAAAAAAGCTGAAGAATTTGGTTTTTATGCAATATATGCTGATACTGATGGTTTCTATGCGAAATACAAAAAAGAAAAAGAATAAGAGAAAATAAATTCTCTTAAATTTAGGTTTTAGTTATTTTTATAGTGGATGTAGCAGATTTTGCGGATACATATTTGTTTCCAGATGTAATCACTACTTTGTGACTTCCAACACTAAGGGCTTTTGATGAGATTTTAGCAATACCTTGTGAATTGGTTGTCGCAGTATAAGTTTTGACATTTTTACCGGTGTATACTTTAAATTTTATTTTAACTCCAGTAATTACTTTTTTAGTTGCTGTGTTTTTAACAGTAACTTTAAAGTATTTATCTGCTCCTTTTTTAGCAGTTAATTTTGTAGGAGTTATTTTAGCCGGTGCCTTTTTCAAAACAATTTTTGTAGTAATTTGTTTAGCTGTAAAGTTTTTATTATCTGCTGAAGTAACTATAACTTTGTAGGTTCCTGGTTTGAAGTTTTTAAGGGTAATTCTTAATTTTCCATCCTGTCCAGTTTGTCCATTGTAGTCATAGTAACTTCTTGAGTTTGGAAATATCTTAATATTAAGTTTAGCAGCATAAATTCCTTTATTATTTTTGGTATTTTTTAAAGTAATAATAAGATTTTTTCCATCTTTATAGTATCCATTAATTTTATTGCTACTTAGTTTAGCAGTTGCTTTTTTAACGTTAACAGATTTTGTTACAGAAGGTGCAGTATATCTTGAATCTGCCATACTTATAACAATTTTATGAGTGCCAATAGAAGCTGGTGCATAATTAACATTAATTATTCCTTTTTCATTAGCCTGATAAAGATATCCTTGTGATTTTTTACCAGTGTATACTTGAACTAAAACAATTGCATTAGCTGCTGCTTTACCGGTGGCCTTATCGGTAATTTTGATAGTTGCCATAGTTCCACTATTGTAATAATAAGTACTTGGAACTGTCACGGTCATTTTAGTTTCATTTGTTAAAATGGTTATACTTCCATCAACACTTTTCTTTTTCATGTTTACAGTATCGTTATTGCTGACTGTATATGGGTATACTCCAGGAATCAAACCAGTTACATTAATTTCTGCAATTCCATCTGTGGTTGTTTGGAAGTAATAATCTTTTTGAGTTGTATTTACCATGTATAAATGAAGGATAATTCCACTCATTGGAGCACCAGTTTTAGCGTTGGTTACATTAATTACAACTTTTTTATTGGATCCATAATGTTCTTTATATGGATTAATTTTAATGTTGATTGTAGCTTGTGTAACTGTAAAGTCACTTTTAATTTCAGAAGCTTTTATACTGGAATCGTCTCCTTTCATACTAAACGCTTGTTTTCCAACGTTTATGTGACCTTGAGTTGAAATGGTATTATTTTCAAACTTATAAATAGTTAATTTTGAATTATCTACTGTAGCTATTCCATCAGCATCTGTAGTTACAGATCCACCAGTATTGATACTGCCGGTTAGGATGGTGTAAGATAATTTTTTATTGCCTAAAGTTTTGTTAGTGTCTACATCAACGAGTTTAAAAGTAAAAGTACCACTTGCATATTCCGCTTCAAGATTGAGCGGTATTATTTTTGCATTGTTTACTTTCTTTAAAGCAACATTTTTAGTCAAGGTTTTGTTTCCTTCAATGTAGTTAATTGTCACATTACATGCTGTTACATTTAAATTATACTGGAAGAGTATATTTCCGTTATTAAGTTCAAATTCACTAATTTTTTTGTTAATGGTATTGTTACCATCTTTATATGATACAATTAAATCTAAATTATCTTTATTAATATCATAATAATTTACATTATCAGTGAGTTTTATAGGAATAACTGCTTTTTCAGTACCATTTACAGTAATAGATTCAGGCACTTCTAAAGTTTTATCTCCAACAATTGATAAAATAATGTTTGCTGAAGATTTAGCGTAATTTTCATTTCCTAAATAATTAATAATTAAGCTATGGTTTCCAGCATTTAATGTATCTTTAATGGTAATTATTGAATTATCATAATCTATTTGCATTGTTTTATTACCTTCAGTAACATTTAAATCTCCTTTTACAATACTAATGGCTTGAGATTCATTATCTTTTACTGTTACTGGAATTTCTTTAGGGTCATCTTTAGATACAACGACATTTTGTGAGTCTACAGTTGTCTTAACTGGTGTAGCAGTTAAAACATCACTAGTTGCATCTGTTCCATCTGCAAGCACATCAGCATCCATTGCAGCATCACTTGCACAAACAGACCCGATACCTATCAATAGAAATATGGACATTACTATCAATAAGATATAAGAGTTTTTAAGTTTCATAACTTTTTATCCTCCTTTATAAAAGAAAATTTTTTTCGAAAAATAGTTAAATTTTCTAGTATAATACTTTAAGTATTTTTTTACATATATAGTTTTATATTAATTTTTACTTTAGCATTTGTAAATTTGACTTCACAAATTTAAATTTTGCTTTATCGTGAATTATAAAAAAAGAAAGTGTGAAGAATAATAACTATTCTTCTATGTAGGAATCTATGTCAATATCTAAGTTGTCACAGATTTCTTTTAATTGAGTATATAATTTTTCATCAATTGGAATTCCATTGGCTTCTGCTTCAGCAATTCTTTTTACTTCTAAATCACCCGGAATTGCAACATTTTCACCAGTAGCTCTAATTTGGCTAACAAAGTCTTCGGTATGTTCAACAAATTCGCCAAAGTCTCCAAATTTAGATGGATCAATTACAACATATAAATCTCCTTTAGTACAGTCTTTATCTGGTGAAGCAGTACCGCATACTCCATGACCGTAACCCGCTTGGACTAATGGACCTGTTAAAATTTCAATCAATGCTGCAAGAGCATATCCTTTAAAGCCACCAAATGGTAAAATGGATCCTTCTAATGCTTTTTCAGGATCGTTTGTAGGGTTTCCATCTTTATCTAATGCCCATCCATCAGGTAAATCCATTCCTTTTCTTTTTGATTCAATGATTTTTCCACGGGCTGTAATTGAAGTTGCCATATCTACAGTAATGTAAGTTTCAGATGGAATACCTAATGCAAGAGGATTTGTTCCAATTAAAGGTTCACTGCCTCCTAATGGGGCAATAGCCGGATCAGTATTTGCAAGAACAAGTCCGATACAGTTTTCTCTTAATGCTAAATCGGAATAAAATCCAGTAACTCCAAAGTGGTTTGAATTGTGAACACCTACGCAGGCAATACCCATTTCTTTAGCTTTTTTAATTGCTATTTGCATAGCTTTGTATGATACTGCTTGTCCAAATCCACTGTTACCGTTGATTAATGCCATGGCAGGAGTTTCTTTTTCAATAGTAATATTTTCATCTAAGTTTATTGTGCCTGCTTTAATACTAATGAGGTATTGTGGGAATCTACCAAGTCCATGAGATGTAAATCCTTTTAAATCTGCATCAATAGTAGCTTCCGCCACTAGTTCTTGGTCTTCTTCACTAGCTCCTAATTTCTTTAATATTTCTTTTACAAGAGCTATTTCTTTATCTTTCATTATCTTCATTTTATCACTCCTTATTAGTAATTAAATCAGTATTCAATAGCTGATCCTTCAAAAGCTTTAACTGTAATTTTTTCATCATCAGTTACTTTACCAATTATTTGACAACTACAGTAGTCATTTAAAGTATTCATAATTTTTTCTGCTTCGTTTTCATCACAGATAACAACAAAACCGATACCCATGTTGAAAACTTTATACATTTCTTTGATGTCTACATCTTGTTCATAAATTAGTTTGAATATTTCTGGAACTTCTGGAAGGTCTGTAATGTCATATCCCACACCTTTTTTCAAACGTCTAAGGTTGGTGAAACCTCCTCCAGTAATATGTGCGAGTCCATTAATATCATATTCTTTTTCAAACAATGCAACAATAGGTTTAACATAAAGTTCAGTTGGTCTTATTAGTTCTTCGCCAATGGTGGTTTCTCCATTTGGCATTTTATCATCTACAGTAAATCCAGCATCATCAAACAATGCTTTTCTAGCTAAACTATATCCGTTAGAGTGTATACCGTTACTGTTAATACCAATCAAAACATTTCCCGGTTGGATATTTTCTCCGGTAATGATTTTATCGATATCTACAAATCCGATACCGGTTCCTGCAAGGTCGAAATCTTTGATAATTCCTGGAAGTGAAGCGGTTTCCCCTCCAATTATTGCGATTTTAGATTCTTCAGCACCTTTAACAAGACCTTCTGCAATTTCAGAAGCTCTTTCAGGGTCAGGTTTTTCAACAGCAAGATAATCAACTAAAGCTATTGGTTCAGCGCCAACACATAAAATATCATTTACAACCATTGCAATACAGTCAATTCCTACTGTATCGTATTTGTTCATCATTTCTGCAATCAATATTTTACTTCCAACACCGTCAGTACTCATTGCAATAGCTTTATCTCCTAATTTAACTAAAGCAGCATAATGTCCACTATCTGTAATAATATCTCTAAATGATAATGTTGACTTAAGTTTATCAGCTAATTTTGAAACTGTAACAGCTTCAAGGTCTATGTCAACACCAGATTCTGAATAAGTAACCATTTTTACACCATATTGTTTATTTAAATAAAATTAATATAATGTTGTATACAATACAACATTATCTAATATGTAATACTTTGTAGTAATTACTATATATTATTAATGAATTCTTACGCAATCTAAATTGATTGGTGTTTTTGTTTCAATTTTGTAACTTCTATGTATTGAAGACGCAAGGTCTACTGTTTTGTATGGGTCTCCGTGACAAGTAATGACTTTTTCAGGTCTAGGATTAAGTCTTTTTACGTATTCCATAAGTTGTCTTCTGTTAGAGTGACCACTGAATCCATTAATTGTTTTAACTTCCATTTTAACACAGAATTGTCTGGTTCTTCCATCATCATCTTCAAGAGGTATTTCTTTCCATCCTTTTTGGACTCTTCTACCCATTGAACCTTCAGATTGGTATCCTACAAAGATTAATGTGTTTCTTTCGTCTTCACATAACCATTTGAAGTATTCTACAGAATTTCCTCCGGTTAACATACCTGATGTGGATAAGATGATTGCTGGTTGTCTGCTTTCAACAATTTCTTTTCTTTGATCGTAGTTTTGAAATTTTTCAAACATTTCTGAAACAAATGGATTTCTGCCCATGTGGAATATTTGGTCTCTTAAGTCTTTACTTAAGTATTCTGGTCTTGCAGTGTGTATTGCTGTTGCTTCCCAAATCATTCCATCAATATAAATAGGTACTTCTTCAATTAAACCATGTCTCATGTATTCTTCTAATACGACCATAAGTTCTTGTGCTCTTCCTACTGCAAATACTGGAACTAAAACTTTTCCGCCACGTTTAAGTGTTCTGTAGATGGTTTTCATCATTTCTTTTTCAGCGTTGTTCCTGGATGGTTGAACATCTTCTCTTCCACCATAGGTACTTTCCATAATTACAGTTTCGGCACGTGGGAATCTGATGGTTGCAGGTTCAAGTAATCTTGATGGTTCGTATTTGAAATCTCCGGTATACACTAAGTTGT
>JAEIGA010013053.1_pt1 | contig 12638 bp, 13 predicted proteins | sample 9270691 | NCBI WGS metagenome assembly JAEIGA01 (sample SAMN17057246, study PRJNA624740) | gut metagenome | biome: biome; isolation source: fecal sample | host: Bos grunniens | place: China: Xizang | collected 2019 | reverse complement strand
TGTTGCTGGAGATACTCTATCCTTTCTATACAATCATCAGTATCGTAGGCGGTATCTTCTCTCGCCAATGGTGATTACTCTGCGATTGGCTCTTCAGCACCCTCAAACTCAGGTACTGCTTGAGCAGCTTGCTCAGCCTCGAAAGCCTCTTGCACTTGCTCAGTAATGGCGCTACCTTCTTCTACTTCAGCTCTTTGACCTTTGTCCACACCTACAGCGAGGATACTCAAAGCCAAAATGATACCAATCAAAGTCCAACTTGCTTTCTCCAAGAAGTCAGCTGTTTTAGGCGCACCCATCACTTGGTTGCCACTTGAGAAACCAGCAGCCAAACCACCACCCTTGCTGTTTTGAACCAACACCAAAAGAATGAGCAATACTGCTGCAATGACAATCAAAATAGTTAATAGTACGTACATAATTTATTATTTTAAAAATTTATTATTCGGTTAAAAGATATCAGAAAACGGATATCGGGGTGCAAAGGTACAACTTTTTTTTGATATCACCAAATTTTTTACCATTTTGCTACCGTATCGTTGTAGATTTGGTCTGCAATCTCGGCAATCATCGTGTTGCAAAGATCATCTTGTACATCGGTGAGCATTTGCGAAGCATCAAATGTTTGATACGCAGTATAGGTTTTCTCAAAACTCTCCTCTGGTGCTACATTGTTGGTAAAGCGCACTTTCACGGTGATAGTCAGTTTCGTTTCTGCTGCATAGCTATCCGCCGAAACCGCCATAGGAGTTAGGGTGTACCCTGTGATTTCGCCTTCTAATTCGAGGTTGCCCCCTCGTTTCACCTGTTCGAGTCGAGTTTGGCGTTGAAATAAATCGCGAATACCATCCGAGAGGTTACTAGATAATGGTGCATACACCAATGCTGCTACGTTAGGAAAATCAGCAATGGAGATGGTTTTGGTCGTGGAATAGTCAATGGAAGCACCATTGAATTTGTAGGAAATAGTGCACGAGTTCAGTAACAGTGCAACTGCTATGAAGAGTATGGCATGGTGTGTTGTTTTCATAAGCCGTAATCTTTAATTTTGCGGTATAGTGTACGCTCGCTCAAACCTAATTCTATCGCTGTAGCTTTGCGATTGCCTCCATTTTTTAGCAATGCTTTTTGTATCGTATCTCGCTCAAGATTAGATAGTTTTAAGTCTGTTGCTTTTTCTGCAACAGGTCCTTCTGCATCTTCGTCAGCTACGACGGATACTTCATCAATATCCAGTACTTTTTTCTTTGGTTCCCATTCTACGATGTCCTCTTGGATATTATTGTGTGTGTCTTGTTGTTGCAGGTTAGCAAGTTGCTCTTTCAGCATATCCATCTCGCGTTTCATCATACCCATCATATTGTAGAGCATCTTCAATTCTTCCACAGGTACGCCTTGTTGATTGGAGCGTTCTACCAATGCTAATCCTTTGTGCATCTGGTGGTTGGGTAGATATTGACTGAGAATATCAGCTGTGATTTCGCGGCGAGATTCAATCAGACTGATTTGCTCTGCTACGTTCTTTAGTTGACGTACATTGCCTTGCCAGTAATATGATTTTAGCATCTCTGTGGCCTCGTCTGTCAGGCGAATCGCAGGCATTCGATATCTATCTGCAAAATCAACGACAAATTTGCGGAAAAGCAGAGGAATATCCTCTTTACGTTCGCGCAAGGCTGGTACTTTGATCTCAATGGTATTGAGTCGATAGTACAGATCCTCGCGGAATCGTCCTTCTTCGATTGCCTTAGGGATGTTGAGGTTGGTGGCTGCTACTACGCGAACGTTGGTTTTTTGCACCACAGAACTACCCATTCTAATGAATTCTCCCGTTTCTAGCACGCGTAGTAGGCGTGCTTGTGTAGAGAGGGGCAATTCGCCAACTTCATCCAAGAATAGGGTTCCCCCATCTGCTATCTCAAAGTAACCTTTACGCTCGCTCTTCGCATCGGTGAAGGCGCCTTTCTCGTGTCCAAAAAGCTCACTATCAATAGTCCCTTCAGGAATAGCGCCACAGTTGATAGCGAAGTAAGGACCATGCTTACGGGCTGAATATTGATGTATAATTTTTGGGAAGTGTTCTTTACCAACACCACTTTCACCCGTGATCAATACACTTAAATCAGTCAGTGCCACCTGCACTGCAATCTCAATGTCACGATTGAGTTGAGCACTATTACCAATAATGCTAAACTGCTGTTTTATGCGTTGCAAATCTTTCTGTTCCATAAGTATAACTGTCAAAATGGCAGCCAAAGGTCATTATTCTTCTGAGAAATGAACTAATACGTGGCGGTATGAATTGAAAATCTTGGATTTAGATACAAATCCGAGGTATTTTTTATGCTCATCTACCACGGGTAGGTTCCAAGCTCCTGTATCTTCGAATATTTCCATCACTTTGCCCATAGGCATGGTATTGATCAAAACGGCTTGAGGCGAGTTCATCAGTTGCTTCACTGTGAAACGCTTGTACAAACGGGGCTGAAACATGATATTACGCACTTCATCCAATAGCAGGATTCCCAAGAGTTTACCGTTATCATTCACCACAGGGAAAATATTGCGATTACTTTGTGCAATGACCTTTACCAATTCACCCAAGGTCATATCTGGATTGAGTGTTCGGAGATCAGTTTCCAACACGTTTTCCATCTTCATTAGCGTAAGCACAGAGCGGTCTTTGTTGTGGGTGAGTAATTCACCTTTTTGCGCTAAACGCATCGCGTAGAGACTGTGGGGTTCAAAAATCTTAATGGTCAAGAATGATACCACTGCTACTGCCATTAGTGGCATAAATAAGTGGTAACCACCTGTCAACTCGGCAATGAGGAAGATACCAGTCAGTGGTGCATGCATAACGCCTGCCATCAATCCCGACATACCTGCCAATGCAAAATTGGCTTCTGGTACGCCTATGCCAATAATATTCATCAGACGGGCACAGATAAATCCCACAATTGCACCCATAAATAGTGATGGAGCGAATATACCTCCGACGCCGCCACCACCATTAGTGGCAACCGATGCAAATATCTTGAGCAATACAATCGCACTAAAATAACCCACGAGTATCCATGATCCAGTACCGAAACGCTCGAAAGGACTATTCGCAATTGCAGACACTGAATCGCCGTTGATCAACTGTTTGATTACATCGTAGCCTTCTCCATAGAGCGGAGGGAACAAGAATAATAGCAATCCTAGCGTAGTTCCACCTACCAAGAATTTCAACCATGTATTTTGTACATGACGCTTGAATAGTTGCTCCAAGCGGTTCATTCCGCGGGTGAAATAGAGCGATACTAATCCGCACATCACACCTAGTATAATATACCAAGGCAAACGTTCTACAAAGAAGGGCTCACTGTTGGTAAGTGGGAACATAGCTTCTTGACCATTAGCGAGGAAGGAGATGGCTGTAGCTGTAACAGAGGATATCAGCAATGGTGCCATACGCGTCATAGTCAAGTCCATCATCAGCACTTCGAGTGTAAATACCAAACCTGCAATAGGTGCTTGAAAAATTCCGCCAATAGCACCTGCGGCACCACAACCAATCATTAGCATCATCGTCTTTTGGTCAAGACGGAAGAGCTTGGCCAGGTTGCTACCAATAGCAGCGCCCGTCATCACGATAGGTGCCTCGGCACCCACCGAACCACCAAAACCAATCGTCAATGCAGAACCGACCACCGAGCTCCACGTGTTATGCAGTTTGATGATGGACTTGCGTTGTGAGATGGCATATAGAATCTTAGTGATACCGTGTGAGATGTCGTCTTTGACAATGTACTTGACAAATAGTCCCGCCAGCGTAATACCAATCATAGGTGTAATGAGATACCACCAGTGATCTTGCTCAATCAGATAGTGTTCTACCACGTGGTGAATACCATGAATCATCATCTTGAGCAATTGCGCAGCACATGATGCCAACGCTCCCACAAAAAAACTTAATAGTAGTACTAAGTTCTTCTGCGGAATATGCTGTTCACGCCATGCTATAAACCGATCGTATGTATTCTTGTCTCTAAACACTAAAGCTCTAAACTAATCCTCTTGTGTATCCCAACCTATGCCACGATATTTGTCTAAATCCCATTCTTCTTCCACTTCGTTGAGGTAAATGGTATGTGGTTCATCATCATCCTCTGGCTCTTCGTTGCGCTCGATTACCTTCACATCAATTGGGCTATGAGAAATCTCAATGACCTGATTTTGTTCTTTGTTCAGTTCTTCCCACAACAAATCTTTCAGTTCCGTGATACCCATTCCGCTTGCAGATGAGAACGTTATCACAGCAATTCCCAAATCCTCTGCGAGTTGTTTGGTCAGTTTCTCTAAATCTATCTCTGAATCAGCAATATCGCATTTTGAGATAGCCAATATGCGTGCTTTGGTCAATAATTGAGGATTGTATTTCTCTAACTCCGAGAGCAAAATCTCGTATTCTTTTTTGATATTCTCCGTAATTACGGGCACCATAAATAGCAGTACTGCATTGCGCTCAATATGGCGCAAGAAACGCAATCCCAGTCCGCGTCCTTCTGCCGCACCCTCAATGATACCAGGGATATCTGCCATGCAGAACGATTGGTTGTCGCGGTATGATACGATGCCCAGCTGCGGTGTCAATGTGGTAAATGGATAGTCTGCAATCTCTGGTTTGGCAGCACTAACCACCGAGAGTAGGGTAGACTTGCCTGCATTAGGGAATCCTACCAAACCTACATCTGCCAACACCTTGAGTTGTAGAATCACGTTTGCTTCCATGCATGGTTCTCCTGGTTGGGCATAGCGAGGTGCTTGGTTGGTTGCTGTGCGAAAGTGCCAGTTGCCAAGTCCGCCCTTGCCACCGCGGAACAAGATAATCTCCTGTCCGTGATCCTTAATCTCGCACATCCATTCACCTGTGTCGCCGTTGTAAACCACTGTACCACAAGGTACTTCTATGATCTTATCCTCACCATCCTTTCCAAACGAACGCGAAGCACCGCCCTTGCCGCCATCGGTAGCAAAGATATGTTTTTGATACTTCAGGTGAAGCAATGTCCATAGGTTGCGATTGCCGCGCAGGATGATATGCCCTCCTCGTCCACCGTCACCGCCATCAGGACCGCCTTTTGGCACGTATTTCGCACGATGAAAGTGCATACTACCAGCACCGCCCTTTCCAGAGCGGCAGTAAATTTTCACATAGTCGATAAACGAGGATGAAGCCATATATTATTTTTGAATCAGTTTCAGTATGTTGTCAATTTGACTGAAAGTATCTTCCATCGAATAGTTGCCATTAATGGCAAAATAGTTGTGGCGATGGAGATAATAAGAGCACACAGGTTGTGTCTCTTCGTGGAAAATTTGGATACGTTTCTTGATGGTCACGTAATTGTCATCCGCGCGACCACTGGTCTTTCCGCGATTTAGCAAACGCTTAATGATTTCATCCTCATCCACGTAGAGGTCAATCATCACTGCTTTCATATTGCGACGTTCAAGTAGCAATTCCAATGCTTCTGCTTGTACCACTGTACGTGGAAATCCGTCAAAGATAATACCTTTGCAGTCCGCTGGTAGGGCGTCCAAATAATGTTCAATCAAGTGATTCATCTTGTGATCAGGCACAAGATTTCCTTTTGAAATCAGTGCATCAATCTCTTTGCCCAGTTCGCTACCCGACTTGATTTCTTGGCGAAGCACATCACCTGTAGATAGGTGTTGCAAGCCATATTTCTTCACAATCAACTCAGATTGTGTACCCTTACCACTACCAGGAGCACCACAGAGTATAATGTTTAGCATATAGTCCAAATATCAATAGTTAAAAGTGTTATATATTTTTTTTTGACACAAAACGAGTTGCCCACAATGAGCAACTCGTTATATGCGCGAATAACTGATTAGAGACCCAAACCAGCACCAGCTTTAAATTTAGCAACTTTCTTAGCAGGGATTTGAATTTTAGCACCAGTTGCAGGATTAACGCCTTCACGAGCAGCTTTTTCTACTACAGAGAATGTACCAAAACCTACGAGTTGTACCTTCTCACCATTCTTCAATGCACCAGCTACAGCGTTTACGGTAGCCTCAACTGCCTTTTGTGCTTGTGCTTTTGTCAATCCAGCTTCAGCTGCAACAGCAGCTACGAGTTCCATTTTGTTCATAACACTTAGATTTAATTTATTAAACGTTTAATAGTTTATTTTATCGGCGTTTCCGAAAATTTGTGGCAAAGATACTACAAATTTTAGATATATCCAATAGTTTTTCAAAAAAAATATCTTTTTTCTGCCATTTTTTCTTATTTTGGCAGTTTTGCATAGTTTTTGTAGATGTCTGTGTGTGTAAAACATAATTATTAAAGAATGCGTAATTTACCTCCTATTACAAAAAAACTACTTCTCATCAACGTCATATGTTGGTTGGCTTCTATCGTTTTTGAGCGTTATGGTCTTGATTTAAACCGCTATTTGGGTTTGCATTATATCACTGCTTCACATTTCCATTTTTGGCAGCCATTGACCTACATGTTTATGCATGCGGGCTTCTCACATCTTTTCTTCAATATGTTTGCTGTGATGATGTTTGGTCCGGCTTTGGAAGAGCGTTGGGGAGCGCGCCGTTTTGTCATCTATTATCTTATCACGGGCTTAGGTGCTGCGGTGATACAAGAGGTAGTTTGGGCATTGCAGTTGCAATCTATTTTAAATACCCTTGACCCATTGGTGGCTGCAAATTTGGCTAACCGCGTGGTAACCATCGGTGCTAGTGGTGCGGTGTTTGGCATTTTGCTCGCCTTCGGATGGCTCTTCCCGGAGGTGCGTATGTTCCTGATGTTCATACCTATACCCATTCGAGCACGCACGCTTGTCATCATCTATGCGCTCGTTGAACTCTTTGCGGGATTGGTACCTACTGCTGGCGATAATGTGGCGCACTTTGCTCACCTAGGTGGTATGATCTTTGGTTGCATACTTATCCTATGGTGGCAATATGGCGACCTAATCAAAGGCAAATGGCACGATCTTTTTCATCCGCGCCATCCACGTATTAAACGTGAGAAAGATTCTGTAGATTATAATGATTATCACTACCACAAACCCCTATAGTCACCATCCAATAGTGGCGATCACAGGGTAGTGATCTGAATACCTCTCCTTGCCCACACGGCATGCCAGAGGCTTCAGCGCGCGTGAGGTGAAGATATAGTCAATCCTCACGCCCATTCCGTTGCGTTCATAGGTACTTCCATAGCGTCCTACGCTACTTTCTGCATAACAATCGCGTAATCCTATATTCATTGTCCAATATACTGTCGAAAGAGGGATGGCATTAAAGTCGCCCACTGCTATCACAGGATAGGGCGAATGATGGATTGCTTTGCGTACAGAGTAGGCTTGTTGCCTGCGTAATCTACTGGCATAGGTCAATTTGCGATTTAGCGAACTCTCTCGTAAGGTGTTGACTGTCAGTGAGTCTAAACTAAAGTCGCTATTATTTAAACGAAAACTCTCTAGGTGATTCACCACCAATCGCAGCGTGTCTTTTCCTACCACCACATCACACTGACTGCTGATATTTGCCTGTGACTCATAACGTATCGTCTGCTTATTGATCAGTGGATAACGGGAGAATACTACATTGCCAAACTGCCGACGGCTATTGTATACCTTAAAGTCATAATACGTATAGGGATATTCTCGCATGGCTTCACGCAGGTCGGGCAGTGTAAATCGGTTAGGATTCTTGTATACCAACACCTCTTGCAAACACACGATGTCTGCGTCCAACTTCTTCAAATAATTCAGCATGGCCTTCTTATCTTCCTCTTTTTTATCCACCAGCATACCGTTTGTGTTATATGTAACCACGGTCAGTTTGTGCTCTGTCTTCCAGTGCTTTTGCCATGGCATGCGGTGTGATAGTAGTGACCAGCATATCCATAGTATGCTCAGTACCAGCAGACTAATCACTACTCCTCGTATGATGCGCAATGCTTTTTTCATTTAGCTTCTAATGTGATGATTGGTACCAACATCTCCTCCATCGATATACCGCCATGTTGGAAGGTGTTGCGATAGAATTGTGCGTAATAATTGAAATTGTTGGGGTATGCAAAGAAGTCATTGCCCGTGCAGAATACATAGCTGCTGCTCACATTGGGGCATGGCAAACCCACCTGCTTCGGACGTGTGATTTCGAAGCAGTTCTTCGACTGGAAGTTCAGCGATTTTCCCACTTTATACCGAAGGTTGGTGTTCGTGTTCTTGTCGCCTATAATCTGCACTGCATTATCCACATGAGTTGTACCATGATCAGTGGTCAGAATCACTTTGTACCCCAATGCTGCTATCTTGCGAAACATCTCTGCAGTAGGCGAGTGTTTAAACCAACTCAGGGTTAGACTCCGATATGCTGCTTCATCGTTTGCTAATTCGCGCATCATCTTGCTGTCGGTGCGAGAGTGCGAAAGCATATCAATAAAGTTTAGTACCACCACATTTAGAGGTGTTTTTAGTCCCTTAAATTGCTTGGTAATCTTCTCGCAGAATTCGCTTTCGTTCACCTTGTAATAGCTATAGTCATAACGCTTGCGGAAGCGGTCAAGTTGTGTCCGAATCAATGCTTCTTCATTGTTGTTTTTGCTCTCATCTTCGTCCTCGTCTATCCACAAATCAGGATACATTTCCTGTATTTGCAGCGGACTTAATCCAGAGAAAATTGCATTGCGGGCATATTGCGTGGCGGTAGGTAGCAGGGATGTGTACATCTGATCTTCTTTCACTGTAAACCACTCTGACAGAAGTGGTTGTATCACTTTCCATTGGTCGTAGCGGAAGTTGTCAATCACCACAAAAAACACTTTCTCTCCCTCCTCCACCAATGGGAATACATACTTCTTCATCACGTCTTGCGACATAGTTGGACGTGTCGTTGGGTTGGCCCACCACTGCTCATAGTTCTTCATCACAAATTTCGCAAACGCATTGTTTGCTTGTTCACGTTGCATGCGTAGCATATCGTGCATAGCCGACTCCACGTTTTCTAATTCCAGTTCCCAACGTGTCAATGTTCGCTCTACCGCCATCCACTCTTCGATTGTGCTCGCGGTATCAATCATATAGGTGATGTCTGAGAACTCCTGACGATAACTCGTATTGGTGTGTTCCTCCACAATCTCGCGTTGATGAATATGCTTTTTTAGACACAGCAGTATCTGACTTGGATTCACGGGCTTTATCAGGTAATCTGCTATCTTTTGCCCAATGGCCTGCTCCATAATATGCTCTTCTTCGGACTTCGTAATCATCACCACAGGCATTTGGGGGCACGTTGCTTTTATCTCTTGCAGTGCCTCCAGACCAGACAATCCAGGCATGTTCTCATCCAAAAAAACAATATCAAACGCCTGTTCTTGACAAGCATCTATCGCGTCTTGGCCGTTATTCACAGGGGTTACTTCATAACCCTTCTCTTGCAGGTAAATGATGTAGGGCTTTAGCAGATGTATCTCATCGTCCGCCCAAAGTATTCGGTTCATAGTTTCTCCATTTATTGATTAGGTTTAACATGTCTTCTGCCCATTCACTATCAAACTGCATCCTCTCGCCTGTACGTGGGTGAGTAAAGCCCAATGTTTTCGCGTGTAACACTTGTCGAGGACAGAGCTCAAAGCAGTTGTGAATGTATTGTTTATATTTCTGTGTAGGCAATCCTTTCAGCACCTCCATGCCGCCATATTTCTCATCGGCAAATAGCGGATGACCAATGCTCTTCATGTGTACACGTATTTGGTGTGTACGCCCAGTTTCCAACCGACATTCCACTAGTGTCACATACGGATATCGCTCTAGTACACGCCAGTGGGTAATAGCTTCTTTTGCGTTGGGGTTCTCTTCCAAATCCCAAATCCTATATATTGTTCGGTCGCGGTTGTCACGTGCCAATGCACCAGTTATAGTGCCTTCGTTCTCTGCAAATGTTCCCCAAACCAACGCGTTATATGTTCGCTCGGTAGTGTGGTCAAAGAATTGCTTACCCAACTCGGTTTTTGCTTCGGGGGTCTTAGCTATCAACAGCAGACCACTAGTGTCTTTGTCTATACGGTGTACTAGACCAATGTTTGGATCGTTGATGTCCAACTTATCGCGAAAATACCACGCCAATGCGTTCAGCAACGTATGTTCATAGTTGCCGTGTCCAGGGTGTACCACCATGCCTGCGGGCTTATTGATCACCAGCACATCATCATCCTCATACACTACGTTCAAGGGTATATCTTCGGGATGGATAGTATAGTCGTGTGGCTCGTGGTCAAGCAGTACTTGTATGACATCTAGTGGTTTAACTTTGTAATTACTACTCACGGGCTTACCATTTACCCACACGTTGCCAGCATCTGCTGCATTTTGGATACGATTACGCGAAGTACCGGGCATATGTTCTGCCAGATACTTATCCACGCGCTGTGGTGTCTGACCTTTATCGGCCTGACTACGCCAACGCTCCCATACCTCTGATTGGTCTATTTCTAAATCTAGTGTGTCAATCATCCCCTCATTCGAAATTCTTAATTAAAAAAAGTCCTCCTCATTCGCCTCATTATCCGCTGTGATGGTCTTCTCAATATCCATTGACAACTTCAGGTTTACACTAGTACCCTCTACAACTACTGTGCCACTCTCGGGTGATTGGCTAAACACCACATACGCAGCTTGGGTCTCTTCCGTTGGAATGCTGTCGTATTCTACTACTCCGATTGTCAGCATATTGCCTAGCAACCAGGAACGTGCATCATGTAGCGATTTGCCGATCACAGATGGCACACTCACCTCTGCTGTTCCTTGACCTTTGCCCACTACGAGCGTCAAACTTGCACCTTCTTCCAAACGCGTACCTGCCACCAATGAACTATCATTTTGGCGAATATCCAATACAATGTCTTTGTACATAGATGGCTCATAGATTACTTCTGCCACTTTCAATCCTAATCCAATGATGGTGCGTTCTGCTTGTCGTACGCTCAAGTCGTGTAATTCGGGCAGAAAGATTGGGCGACGGAAACGTGCATTTTGTATTACGTATATCGTGCGTCCATTTTTCGCTTTCGCACCTGCTTTAGGGTTTTGTTCTACGATAGTACCGAGTGCGGTTTTGTTGGAGTAGGTTGAGTCTATCACTTCGATTTTCAGACCTTCCGAGGCTGCCACTATATTGGCTTCTTCCAAGTACAAACTAGTTACACTTGGCACCACCACTTCTTTTCCGTGCTGAGTATAGTGTCTTAGCGATAGGACTAGGGTCACTACCACTGCTACTATTACCACCACTGCCATTATCATGTTAATGAGTACAAATCCCCCATTACTTTTCATCCAATCTGTTTTCTTTGCCATAATTGCCTTTAATTCCAATTTTGTGTGCAAAAGTACAAAAAAAAACGCACATATACAAAAAATATTTGCTTATTCGCATTTTTTTTACTACCTTTGCGCTCAGTTACAAATTAGTAAGTGATATATTTTCGAAAAATATATTACTTTTGCACGGAATTTGTTAAATATCGGTTATCGGACATCCGTTATCCGATAAATATTAACTTATTTAATTTTTTAAGTGTTATGAAAAAGATTTTATTGATTGCTGTTGTTGCTTTTTGCGCAGTAAGTTGCTGCTGCAAGAAAGCTGACAAGGGAGAGTGCGCTAAGGAGTGCTGCCCAAAAACAGAGTGTGTAGAGAAGAAGTGCTGCCAAGCTGATAGCTGTGCTGCTAAAGCTGCTTGCGCTACTCCATGCGAGAAAGCTGATAGCTGCTGCGCTGCTAAAGCAGAGTGCCCAAAAGCTGAATAATTTGTATTTAGCCCCAATGGGCTCTAACATGTATTTCGGCAACGAATAACTAATTGAGGGCGTGGTATTCCACGCCCTTCATTTTGAAGCATTGAAATCCTGAAAGTCTTCTACATCATACTTGGCTCGCTCGCAGTAGTGCTCGGTACTATTGGTGTTTTTGTCCCTGGATTGCCTACTACACCCCTAGTGTTGTTGGCATCATGGTGTTTCTATCGCAGTTCTCCTCGTCTAAGAGAGTGGCTGTTGCATTCATTCTTGGGTAAATATATTGAGGACTACACCCGAAAGGGTGGTCTTACTACCCGCAAACGAATCTGTATTATCTTTCTCATGGCTGCAATGGTAGCCATATCCACCATCTTCTTTATAAAAATGCTACCCATCCGAATAATCGTCTGGGTAGCTGGTCTTATTGGTTGTATAGTCGTTGGCTTTGTAGTCCCAAAAGCTAAACACTAGCCTATAACCTTATTCTCCTAATCTCTCCAACTCAACAGTGAAGTGACGCATCAGCGGAGCTTCCTTGGTGATGGCCAAACCACGGGTGATAGTCTCACGGCGGTCATATACGTTCTTCAACGCTGCAGCGATCACCTTCATGTGGTTGTCGGTATATACGCGGCGTGGGATGCAAAGACGAACGAGATCCAAACCAGAGAAGCGGTTCTCGCGGGTCTCAGGATCGCGGTCTGCCAAGATATAACCAATCTCGCAAGCGCGGATACCTGCCTCCAGATACAACTCGCAAGTCAATGTTTGAGCAGGGAACTCCTCGATTGGTAC
>JAEIGA010013052.1_pt1 | contig 12638 bp, 14 predicted proteins | sample 9270691 | NCBI WGS metagenome assembly JAEIGA01 (sample SAMN17057246, study PRJNA624740) | gut metagenome | biome: biome; isolation source: fecal sample | host: Bos grunniens | place: China: Xizang | collected 2019 | reverse complement strand
CTTAATAAATCTAATGAATTGAGAAGAGGATAACAACATGAAGATTGTAATTATTGGTGATGGAAAAGTAGGCTATAAGCTTGCGAAGCATTTATCAGAAGACGATTATGATGTGGTTTTGATTGATAATAATGAGGAGAAATTAAAAAATGCGATTAATAACTTAGACATCAGTTGCTTTTCTGGGGACGGTGTCAGTGCAGCGGTTCAGGAAGAGGCAGGTGTTGCGAATTCTGATTTGGTTATTGCTTGTGCATCCACAGATGAGCTAAATATGCTCAGCTGTCTGATTGCAAGAAGGCTTGGAGCCAAGCATACGATTGCTCGTGTTCGCAACCCAATTTATTATAAACAAATCGATATTTTGAAGGAAGACTTGCATCTTAGTATGGTTGTCAATCCGGAATATGCGGTGGCAAATGAAATCGCAAGGAATCTGATTTTCCCGGCAGCAAGTAAGGTAGAGACTTTTGTGAAAGGTAGATTGGATCTTGTGGAATTCCCGGTCAGAGAGGGAAATCCTTTGGTGGGGAACAAGTTGGCAGATATCTATACGAAGTTCCAAATTAAGATTTTAGTTTGTGCGATTCAAAGAGGGCAGGATGTGGTTATCCCAGATGGTGAATTTGTGATTCATGAAGGTGATAAGTTGCATATTGCTGCAAGTCATAAAGATATAGAGCAATTTTTTGAACGTATCGGTAATCGCAAGAAACGTATCAAAAATGTTTTGATATGTGGTGGTGGACGAGTTGGATACTATTTGGCCCGTAATCTGTGTACCATGGGAATGCAGGTAAAGATTATTGAGATAAAGCAAGATAAATGTGAATTCTTGTGTGAGCAATTGCCAAATGTAACTGTAATCCGTGGTGATGCAACAGACCATGACCTTCTCTTGGAGGAAGGCGTTCGTGAGGCAGATGCATTTATTGCACTCACCAGCATGGATGAAGAGAACATTATTATGGGGCTTTTCGCCAAGAGAGAGGGTGTGCATAAGATTGTTGCCAAGGTAAATGAGGATTCTCGTGCACAGATGGTCGATGGTATGGGACTTGACAGTATTGTTTCAGCTAAGACAGCGACAGCGGATGCCATTTTTAGTTATGTTCGCGCGAGACAGAATTCGCTTACAAGTACGAATGTTGAGGCGATGTATCGTTTGGTGGATGACCGCGTGGAAGCGCTTGAATTTGTCGTGAAGCAGGAGACGGGATATACCAATATTCCGCTTAAGGACTTGAAGATTAAGACGAACAATCTGATTGCATGTATTGGACGTAATCGTAAAATTATCATTCCGAGTGGTAATGATTCTATTCAAGCAGGAGATACAGTTGTTATTATAACAAAGTCAAGAAGGATTCAAGATATCGTGGATATTTTGGAATAGAGGGACAACTATGAATAATAGAATGACAACATATATTTTGAGCAAAATGCTTGGCGTAGAAGCTTTGGTTCTTCTACTTCCGGCTCTTGTATCTTGGCTTTATAATGAGGATGGGTGGAAATATTTTCTCATAACCAGCGCAATATTGACAGTTGTTTATGTTGCATTTGGTATGAAAAAGCCGAAAGATTCAACCATTTATGGTAGAGATGGGTTTATCATCATTGCATGTGCGTGGATTCTTTGGTCAATATTTGGTGCCTTACCATTTTGGCTTTCGGGAGCGATTCCATCTTATGTAGATGCATTTTTTGAGACGGTATCAGGTTTTACGACAACAGGTTCTACGATTCTAACAGATATTGCATCGATGCCAATGGGTATGAACTTTTGGCGGTGTTTGACACATTGGATTGGCGGTATGGGTGTGCTTGTATTTGTTATGGTAATTGTTTCTTTAGAAGATAAGAATTCCATGCATCTGATGCGAGCAGAGGTACCAGGACCTGAGACTGATAAATTGGTCCCAAAGGCGAGAGATACTGCTAAGATTTTATATGGTATGTATCTGATACTTACCATTGCAGAAGTGATTTTCTTGTTGGCAGGTGGCATGGGATTGTATGACAGTATTATTCATGCATTTAGTACCGCTGGAACCGGTGGCTTTAATAATCGAAATAATAGTGTGGCATACTATGACAGTGCTTATATTGACGGTGTGATAACCGTGTTCATGATTTTGTTTGGAATCAACTTTAATATGTACTATTTCCTATTGCTCAAGAAAGTGAAAGATGTATTCAAGAATGAGGAAGTGAGAGCGTACCTTGGAATTATCCTGAGTGCAACAGCGCTTATCACTGTGAATATTTTAAGTGTTTACGAGAAACCGATCAAGGCTTTTCGCTATGCGATTTTCCAAGTGTCATCCGTTATTACAACCACGGGTTTTGCTACTGCAGACTTTAATTTGTGGCCGGAGTTTTCGAAATGTATTTTGCTTTGTGTGATGATTATCGGTGCATGTGCGGGTTCTACCGGAGGTGGAATGAAGGTGTCTCGTATTCTCATTGCTTTCAAATGCGTGAAACGAGAACTGAAGCGTTTGATTCATCCGAAATCTGTTAATATTGTTAAGGTGAATGGAAAAAAAGTGAAGGAAGATACCTTGCAGGGCGTGTATGTGTATTTTATTGCATATGTGATTGTGTTTGTCATATCTGTCTTGTTGATATCTCTTAACAACTTCGATTTTGCAACTACGTTCAGTTCGGTATTAACTACAATCAGTAATGTTGGACCTGGTATTGCGGCGGTAGGACCAGTTGAGAATTTTGCGAATTTCTCTGCGTTTTCTAAGCTGGTGTTCTGTGTGGATATGTTAATCGGAAGATTGGAGATATTCCCATTTATCGTATTACTTTCTCCTAATCTGTGGAGAAAAAAATTCTAGGAGGTTTTTTGTGAAAAATTTGAAACTAAAATTTATCGGAGCAATTGCGCTCATTCTATTTGCGGCAATTTATTATTACATTACGTTGCCGGCTATTAATATTCATGCGTCAGGATTTTGGTTTTTTATTATGCTTTTGATTGCGTTGGTGCTTATAGTATATATTGCTAAGCGACGCTTGCGTATTGAAGAAATAAAACTCTCAAAAACAGTGAAAATACTTGTAGGGTGCCTGCTCGTTGTTGTAGCAGTATATTTGATTGGCTCAATACTTTCATCACCGATTGTGAATGCGAAGAAGTATCAGAAGCTCCTTACAGTGCAAGATGGTGAGTTTACCAAGGATATTGAAGAGTTGTCTTATGATCAGATTCCGCTCTTGGACCGTGCATCTGCGACGATTCTTGGTAATCGTAAGATGGGAAGCATGATTGATATGGCTTCACAGTTTGAAGTAGCTGATATCTATAGTCAGATTAATTATAAGGATAAACCGGTGAGAGTATCTCCGCTTAGATATGCGAGTCCAATCAAATGGCTGACGAATCAGTCTAAGGGGATTCCGGCGTATATTATGATTGATATGGCAACGCAGTCAACAGAGCTTGTTAAATTGGAAAAAGGTATTAAATATTCGACAGCAGAGTATTTTAACCGCAATATATATAGACATCTGCGTTTTAATTACCCAACTTACATTTTTAATGAGTTGAGTTTTGAAGTGGATGAAGAAGGCACACCATTCTGGGTTTGTCCGGTGAAGAAGTTTAATATTGGTCTGTTTGGCGGTGAGACGGTAGGACGTGTGGTGCTCTGTAATGCGATTACAGGTGAGACCGTGGACTATGCAATCAAAGATGTACCACAATGGATTGACAGAGCGTACTCTGCAGATTTGTTGGTGTCACTATTTGACTATTATGGAACTTTGAAGCATGGATTTATCAATAGTGTTCTTGGACAGAAGGATTGTCTGGTAACAACAGAGGGATACAATTATCTTGCTGTGGATGATGATGTGTGGGTATATACCGGTGTAACATCTGTAAGTGGTGACCAGTCAAATGTAGGATTTGTATTGATGAACCAAAGAACAATGGAGACAAAGTTCTATGCAATAGAAGGTGCAACAGAGACATCTGCTATGGCATCGGCAGAAGGACAAGTGCAGAACCTCAAGTATGTGGCGACATTCCCATTGCTTTTGAATATCGGGGGAGAACCGACATATTTTATCGCGCTTAAGGATAATGCAGGTCTTGTGAAGAAATATGCAATGGTAAATGTGCAGAAGTATCAAGTAGTAGGAATCGGTGATACAGTAAGTGAATGTGAGGCTGAGTATCAAGATTTACTTTTGAAAGAAGGTATTCAGGTAGTAGAGGATAATCGTAAGACAGGTACGATTACTGGCGTGATTACGAAGATTGCACAGGGAGTTGTGGGTGGCAATTCACATTACTTTATTATGGTAGAAGGTTCTGAAGAAATCTTCGATATCTCCGTGGTTGAGTTTATTGATATTATCAAATATGAAATTGGACAAGAGATTACGTTGGAGTATAAGATTGGTGAAAAGACCAATGTTGTTACGGGGGTAAAATAAGGAGTTAGACAATCATAGCAGACATCACGTAAGTGGTGTCTGTTTTTTTAAAAACTATGAAACCATCACGAATTTTTGACGAGATATATAGTAAAGGAATAGAAAAGAGGAAAATCACATGCAGGATGAAAACATTGTTGCTCTCTATTGGGAACGGGATGAGTTGGCAATTGAAGAAACAAAAAATAAATATGAACACTATCTTTATAAGATTGCCCATAATATTCTGATGGATTTTGAGGATAGTCAGGAAAGCGTGAATGATACATATCTTGCTGCGTGGAATTCTATGCCTCCGCACAAGCCAAGTATTTTGTCTACATACCTCGGAAAACTAACCAGACGTATATCCATCGATATTTTTCGAAAAAAGAACCGTCAAAAACGTAAGGCATCGGAATATGTGTTGTCTTTGGCTGAGTTGGAGGATTGTATCGAGGGTGGCGGAACACCGGAAGATGATATGGAAGTGAGGCTTCTTGCAGAAGCAATCAACCAATTCCTTAAAACACTACCAAAGGATGCAAGGAATCTATTCATTGGTAGGTATTATTATCTGGATTCACTAAAGGATGTTGCAGAGTATTGTGGCATGAGTGAGAGCAGAGCGAAATCGTTACTTTTCCGAACGAGATGTAATTTGAAAGTATATTTGGAAAAGGAGGGATTTGAACTATGAATATAGACAATCTACACGATGCACTCAATCTTCTAGATGATGAATTGATCCAGGAGGTTGAGGTGTTACGAAGTGAAAGAAAACTGCATGCAAAAAGTCGTAGTAAGAGAGGGTTTGTTCGATATGCGTCACTTGCGGCCGGTTTACTTGTGAGTCTTGTAAGTGTGTACGTAGTGGGAAGTTCTTTGTTCAAAGGTTTAGGAGGAAGTAAGAAATCTGATAGTAGTGAGGCTATCATTGAAGAAAATGAGAATGTAAAGGGTGAAAGCGCGACAATTGAAACGGATCAGGATGCTCTGCAACCACAAGACAGTAGTACGAAGAACGAAAATGCTTCAACAGCAACGGGAGAAAGTAAAACAGAGGCACGTGAAATCAAAGTAGAAGTTACTGCATTGGTACGGGAAGGCTTTGTTGGAATTGTTAAGGAGTCTGTTGATACAGAAATGTATGGCGTAGGAACTGAACTGACGGTAGTGCTTCTGGAGGATAAGTCGTTAGTAGAAGGCGGTGCGGTTGATATGCAGTATCAAGAGTATGTAGCAGATGATGTAGCATTTCCAGTGGGAAGTGTTGTCATAGTTCGGTTTATGCAACAGAATGTGGTTGATACAGAAAGTGAAGAAATTATGTTATATGCGGACTCAGTTACATTTGAAGAAAATGAATGAAAGGATGAGGTGAAATGAAAAAGAGAATCTTGGCAATGGTTGTAGCTATGTTGTTTCTTATCACAGGGTGTTCTACTAAGATTCAAGGTGAGGACCTGATGAGAGATGTACAACAAGATGAAAAACCGGTTGTACAGATGTCAGAGGTGAATAGTGTGGCTCTTACAGATTTCGCAGTCCGTCTGTTTCAATCGAGTGTAGAAGAGAGCAAGAATACTTTGATATCACCTTTGTCTGTACTGAGTGCGCTTGCCATGACTGCAAATGGAGCGAAGGAAGAAACACTCTCGCAGATGGAAGCAGTGTTTGGAATGACTACCGCTGAGCTGAATGAATATTTTCGCAGTTATATGCAGGCGTTACCACAGGGTGAAAAGTATAAACTGAATCTTGCGAACTCTATCTGGTTTACAGAGGATGAACGATTTACCGTAAAAGAAGGATTCTTGCAGACAAATGCAGACTATTACGGGGCAAATGTTTATAAGACTCCATTTGACAACACGACGGTTAAGGATATTAATAACTGGGTAAAAGAAAAGACAGATGGCATGATACCGGAGATTGTGGATCAGATTTCTCCAAATGAGGTCATGTATTTGATTAATGCGCTTGCCTTTGATGCGGAGTGGGCAAGTACATATAAAGGCAGTCAGATTCGGGATGGTATATTCACGAAAGAGGATGGACAGAAGCAAGATGTGGAATTTATGTGTGCTGACGAAAACGTCTATCTAGAAGACGAGAATGCAACAGGTTTTGTAAAATATTATAAAGATTACAAATATGCTTTTGTTGCGCTGCTTCCAAATGAAGGTGTGAGTGTTGCTGAATATGTAAGTGGTCTGAATGGGGAGAATTTAAACAGATTGCTTACGAACTCACTGAATGCTACTGTCAAGACTTCGATTCCGAAGTTTGAGAGCGAATATCTGACGGAAATGTCAGAGGTACTTAGTAAAATGGGAATGGCGGACGCGTTCGATGGAGATAAGGCTGATTTCACAGGACTTGGCACTTCCACGAAAGGAAATATCTATATCAATCGTGTACTTCATAAAACATTTATATCCGTTGCAGAGAAAGGTACAAAAGCGGGTGCAGCAACGGTTGTTGCAATGGGTGAGAAAACTGCGTTTGTTGAAGAAGAGCCGAAGATTGTATGTCTTGACAGACCATTTGTATATATGCTGATTGACTGTGAATCCAATGTACCATTCTTTGTAGGCACCATGATGAATTTTGATAAATAAAACCGATTCTAAGTTGCGAACCAGACACTTGATATAGTATAATTAGTGATATAAATCTTACTATGACAAGGAGGTCTGCAGATATGATTAGATACGAAATTGAAGGCGGTAATCTGCCGGTTGTTATCTGTTATCCGGAGGCGGGTCAGACGCTCTGCACAGAAAGTGGTGCAATGAGCTGGATGAGTCCGAATATGAGGATGGATACTAATAGCGGAGGCGGACTTAAGAAAGCATTTGGAAGATTGCTTTCGGCTGAGTCAATCTTTATGAATGAATATACAGCTCAGGGCGGAACAGGTATGATTGCATTTGCATCTAGTTTTCCGGGTTCCATTATTCCATATCAAGTATCGGAAGGTAATGGAATTGTGGTTCAAAAGAGAGGTTTTCTTGCAATGGAAAAAGGTCTGGAATTATCTGTGTTTTTTCAGAAAAAGTTAGGAAGAGGCTTCTTTGGCGGTGAAGGATTTATTATGCAGAGAATTACCGGATACGGCATGGTATTTCTTGAAATTGATGGATATTGCAAGGAATATAACCTTGGTGTCGGTGAAAGTATTATCGTAGATACAGGATATCTCGCAGCGATGAGTGATACTTGCATGATGGACATTCAGCCTGTTCAGGGTGCAAAGAACATTTTCTTCGGAGGAGAAGGATTGTTCCACACGCGTATTACGGGACCAGGTAAAGTATATATTCAGTCCATGCCGGTGATCAATACGGCACAGGCGCTGTCACCATATTTGAATATAAATAATGGGGAGAGCAATGGAGGCGGAATTAATATTCGTCTCGGAGAATAAAAAATGTGATTGTCTTGTGGAAATGTCATTACTTTGTTGTAATGGCATTTTTTTTATGTTAGTATATTTTTACATCAAGTTTCGGGCATGTTTATTCAAACATATATGTCCATAGTGCATATTCGCATATCTAAATTTTATGGCGAGTCAGCCAAAGATTTCAAGTTGATGAAATTAAAACAAAGGAGTGGTGCGTATGATTTTGGTTAACTATTTTTGCTACTAGACATACGTGTTGATACGTGTTAATATTATAATATTGAAAGGAGAAAATATGAAAACGCAGGAATTGATTAAACTGCTTAGAAAAAACAAATGCTACGTTTTAAGAAATGGAAGTCGTCATGATATTTGGTATAGCGAACTAACACAAAGACAATTTGCTATTCCAAGACACAAGGCTGAAATTCCAACAGGAACCCTCAAAAATATATTAAAAGATGCGGGGGTGAAACAATGATTTTAGGAGGATTTAAAATGGCAAAATATGCATATCCAGCAATCTTTACACCAGAAGAAAAAGGTTACTCTATTATTTTTCCGGATTTGGACGGATGCTATACTTGTGGAGATAGTCTCGAAGATGGACTAGATATGGCGAGAGATGCATTGGCTTTAGTTTTATATGGTTATGAAAAAGATGGTCGCGAGATACCAGTACCTTCAAAGTTGAATTCATTATCAGTAAAAGAAAATGAATTTGTAAATTATGTAGCCTGTGATACGATGAAATATAGGAAAATGTATAATAATAAGGCTGTTAAAAAGACTTTAACAATACCAGAATGGATGAACGAAGAGGCGACAGCTGTTGGTATTAACTTTTCGCAAGTGTTGCAGGAAGCTCTTTTGCAAAAATTAAACTTTCGCTAATTTTTGAACCGTTAATATTATAAATCGAGATACAAAAGAAAGGCAACTGCATTTTTGAAGTGCAGTTGCCTTTTATTCATAACTTATACAATTCCCATAGCAACTTCAACAAGGAGTGCAACGATAACCACTAATGCAGAGATAATAAAGCCATGTATCATCGGGCGAATACCGGACTTTTTCAGATTTGAGAATGAGGTGTTCAGTCCTATAGCAGATAGCGCGCACACCATCAAAAACTTACTTATCTTTTTTGTTCCTGAAACAACATTTGTTGGGAAAGAGAAAACACTTGCCACAATGGACATTGCAAGAAAGCCAAGTATAAACCACGGAAAGATTTTTGCGATGTTAAAGTTGGCTTTCAATTCGTCGCTGTTTTGGCTGTTTGCAAGTGCTTCTTTACGTTTCAAGCGAAGCTGAATGAATGCAAAAGTAATTACAGTCGGAATAATAGCAAGTGTACGGGTTAATTTCACCATCGTTGCAAAGTCACCTGCGCCTTCCGAGAATGCATATCCCGTTGCAACGACAGAAGAGGTGTCGTTCACAGCAGTGCCTGCCCAGATTCCAAATGCTTGGTCAGACATACCCAACGCTCGTCCCATAATTGGGAATAAGACTATCATAGCCATATCAAAGAGGAACGTTGCTGACATTGCATATGCTACATCGTTATCATCGGCGTCAATTGTCGGTGCGATTGCTGCAATAGCGGAACCACCACATATGCCGGTTCCGGCAGAAATTAGATTGGACAGTTTCCAGTTAAGTCCCAACGCTTTTCCAATGAAGTATCCGCCACCAAAACATGTTAATAGTGTGAACACCATTACGGTTAGAGACATTTTACCCACATGGAGTATGGTTGTAATGTTGAGAGATAAACCAAGTAAAATAATCGCAAATTTCAGGATTTTCTTCGAAGTGAATTTTAATCCTGCTGCAAAGAATTTAGTGTTTTTGATATATTGATTCAGGAACATACCGATAAACATAGCGATTACAGCCGAACCAATCAAATGAATTGGAAGAAGGCTCTCAATCCAGCATGATAAAAGAGCAATGCATGCTGCGAGTAATATTCCCGGAATAGTCTTTAAAAGTTTCATAACATGAATCCCTCCTATGTTAAATCACTAAAACCATTATACAGTTTTTGGGAATGGATTCAAGGTGTTTTTGTACATTGACAAGAGTTATATACTGTTATATACTGTTTATAAGAAGAGGTGATAACATGAATATCATAATTAATAACTCATCCATGCAACCTATTTATGAACAAATAGTAAATCAGATTAAAGCATCTATTATGAAAGGAACTTTAAAAGAGGAGCAGATGCTTCCTTCCGTGCGCTTACTTGCAAAGGAACTACGAATCAGTGCGTTAACGGTTAAAAAGGCATACGACACACTAGAAGAACATGGTTTTATAGTAACGGTACATGGTAAGGGTAGCTTTGTATCTTGTGCGAATCAGGAACTGATGCTGGAAGAGAAACGCAAAGAAGTGGAAACCGATATTGAAATGGCACTTCGAAAAGGCAGAAGCTGCGGCATGAGTAATGAGGAACTGAAAGACTTGTTTATGCTTATATTGGAGGAATAATTGGATGCTTAGATTAGAAAATGCGCAAAAGCATTATAAAGAATTTGATTTGAACTGCTCACTAGAAGTCAGACCGGGACAGATTACTGGATTGGTTGGTGAGAATGGAGCAGGAAAAAGCACCACATTTAAAATAATCCTTGGTTTGATCCGTGATGATGGTGGCACGGTTGAGGTGTTTGGAAAACCAATTCAACAGATGACACAGAGAGATAAAGAAAATATGGGCGTCGTTCTTTCTGATTCAGGATTCAGCGGATATGTGACTGCGAAGGATTTATTGCCTGTTATGTCATCTCTGTATTCAAAATTTGATAAGAAGTCTTTCTTGAAAAACTGTGAGAAATATAAGATTCCGTTGGATAAGAAAATCAAAGAGTTTTCTACAGGGATGAAGACAAAACTTAAGATGCTGGTTGCTATTTCGCATGAGGCAGACTTGTTGATTCTTGATGAACCGACAGCAGGTGTAGATGTGATTGTAAGAGATGAATTCATGCAAATGTTGCAGGAATATATGGCGAATGGTCAACGTTCGATTTTGATCAGCTCTCACATTTCTACAGATTTGGAGAATCTATGTGATGACTTGTATATGATTCACGATGGTCGAATTATTATGCATGAGGATACAGATGTGTTACTCGGCGAGTATGCGGTTTTAAAACCTTCGGTGGAACAGTATGAGCAGTTGGATAAGCAATATTTGTTAAAGGTGAAAAAGGAGTCCTTTGGATATCGTTGTTTAACGAATCAAAGACAATATTATGCTGAGAATTATCCTGACATGGTGATTGAAAAAGGAAATATTGATGAAATGATTCTGCTTATGGTAAGAGGTGAAAATGTATGAAAGGATTGTTGATGAAGGATCTTGCGTTTGTAAAATTACAGGCGAAATCTATGATTTTAATATTTTTATTAGTTGTGTTCATGCTATTGCAAGGTTCGAATTTTGAATTTGTTATTGTATATGCCAATATTATCTTTACAATGTTTGTAGTCACAACGATTAATTATGATTATTTTGAAAATGGGTGTGCATTTTTAATGACCTTGCCGATAAGCAGAAAGATGTATGTTAGTGAAAAATATGTGCTAGCCTTTTTGGCGGCAGGTTGTGGTCTCATTGCTGATGTTATTTTCATGCTGATTGCCCATTTTTTAAAAGAAGAGTATGTTTTTGGAATGGATAATTTTGTTTTTGCGTTGGCGTATGTACTAGGAAGTCTTATTTTTGTAGCGCTTATGTTACCGATTGAATTAAAATACGGCCCAGAAAAGGCACGAATAGCTATGATTGTTGTTGTGGCTATTATCTTTGCAGGTGTATTTGTGTTTACTGGAATAGGACCGTTTGATTTGTCGGGTGCCACAATAAAGCTGTTGTCTCTTGAAAAAATTGTATTATTAGGAATCTCGGGAGTGGCTGTTGTTATAGCGTTAGGTATTTCGTATCTGATATCCTGTAGAATTATGGAGAAGAAGGAGTTTTAGACTCCTTCTTCTTTTTAGAACCCTATCTTTTGATTTGACAATTCTGAATTAACAAATTTTTCTTTGTTCGTGTAATAAGACACACACATGATTTCGCTTAATGTGTCGCTTGCTTTGATGAATTTTATTTCACAGGAAATTCCGTCTAAGTCGGCACTCCATACTAAGTCTTCTTCCGCATCAAACTCTTTTAGAAATGCATTATATACACTATATTCATCTTCAAAGCTTCCGAATAATCTTGTTGTAAGTACAATTGCTTTTTCTTTTTCTTCTTGTGTCAACGTTTTATCGTCATCAAATCCTAAAAAAGATCCTGTTAAAAATCTGTCTTCATCCCAAGCACCACTTTTAATTCCCGCATATAAAAGTCTACTTTCCAATGGGCGAATAGAATAACTATTCCATTCATATTCCCATTCTCCTTCCGGAACAACCTCTGATTCTTCTACGTTAGCGACAATTTCGAATTCTTCAAGTAAATTAATAATGGTCTCCATGTTGAGTGGGTATTCAGGAACTTGTAATTTATCTGTTGATTTTTTTACTTGACAGCCACACATTAAAAATAATGTTGATAATGCAATTATTAGAAAGCAAATTAATTTTTTTGTCATACAAATGTCCCTCCTTTAATTTACAAAACATCTGAGTATTCATACTCTATATAGTTCTTTACTAACTTTATTGTACAATTATTCGGGGAAAAAGTAAATAATGTCTGATAATTAACGGTTAAACTTTTTTGAATTGTTATAAATAGGGTTACAATCTTGTTGTTTTTTG
>JAEIGA010013051.1_pt1 | contig 12639 bp, 24 predicted proteins | sample 9270691 | NCBI WGS metagenome assembly JAEIGA01 (sample SAMN17057246, study PRJNA624740) | gut metagenome | biome: biome; isolation source: fecal sample | host: Bos grunniens | place: China: Xizang | collected 2019 | reverse complement strand
TGCAACAGTGCAACAAGTGCAACGCACTTTTCCTATATTCCTTATAGTCTTGTAAAAATACACTATTTCTCCAAGACCACGACTATTTCTTGAAATCCTTGTTGCAGTTGTTGCACTGTTGCAGTTAATATGAAAAACCCTTATTTTTTGATGTTTTTAATGATTTTTTAAGCATTTTTGATGATTTTTAGTGGTTTTGACTATTTCGGGGTGCAACAAGAATAGCCAAAAGTGCAACGACACAGAAAACCTTGTTGCACCTACTAAGGCTCGTAAAGTGCAACGACATTTTTCTTGTTGCACTTCCTTGTTGCAGCTTGCTGCATATACAAAAGTGTAGTTTATGCATCTTTTTGGGTATAAAAAAAGAGCCCTTGAAAGGCTCCAGGGTTGTGTGGTTTTTGGTGGGGTATGCAAAATGCATAAATCGAGCGGTTGATTTTCGTGTAGTTTGCGGTCTGTTCAAATTACCATTTTTATGGTAAAATAAGTTATAAAAAATCCAAAATTAGGAGGGTTCGAGTATGAGGAAAAATAAGCACGGCTGCCTTTGGTGGCTGCTGATTGGTTGGTGGTGGGTGCCGGTCAAGTGGATAAGCTCATACTTCTTCGAGCTCATAACTCGGCACGCTCATGTCTACAGTTCCACCGCTCCTGAACCGCCCAAGGCTGAGCCTGCTCCGGCTGCTCCTCCAAAGAAAACAGAAACACACCGCCTCGCTGGTGAGGACTATTATCTTGACTCCATCCGGGATTTGATGGATGAGAACTCCGCGTATTCATTCAGTAAAAAAGAACTAATCGACTACGGCTACATCGACGAGCGCATCTATGAGTTCGATGTCTATTCGGGTGTGGCTGTGTTGGAGACTGAGCCTGATAATCCTCACGATCCGAAGGCTATTAAGGTCGTAACCGACGGCGTCCATATCGGCTATATAAAGGCAGGGTCTTGCGCCCACATACATAAGCTCCTGCGGGAGGATAAAATCGAGACCGCTCGGGTTGAGATAAAAGGTGGCAAGTATAAAATTCTTTCCGAGGACTACGACGACTACTCCGAGAAGAGCACCTACACTCTTGAGCGCGACTCCATCCCGATTTCGGCGGTTGTCACCTTAACTTTGAAATAACAAAAAAGCCCCCAGGTTTTGATGCCTGGAGGCTTTTCTTTATTCTTCTTCGGGGTTCTCTTCGTCTGGAATGTCGAGCAGCTCGGTCATCTCGACGCCGAGTGCTTTTGCGATTGCGTAAACCGTCAGCGCGGCTGCTTGGTTTAGGTCTCGGGCTCCTCGCTCGAGGTGTTGCAGGGTTCTCAGGCTCATGCCAGTTGCCTCTGCGAGCTCTCTTTGCGTGAGTCCTTTTGCTTTGCGGACTTGCTTGAGCTTTGTTTCTTTTTCGTTCATGCGTTTCTCCTTTTTTCCTTTACCATTTCACGGGCGTTCTTTTTGCGCCAGTACTCGTCGTATCTGCCGTCCAGGTTCAGGCGGCGTTCTTCATCGATAAAAACTGCGATGCCTACAAATGGGTCTGTAATTGCCCACAAAATGCGCTTGAAAATGTTTACTTTTTTCATTTTTCTATTTTTCTCCATTTACCTCTTGACTTTTTTGCCTTACTGTGGTATAATGGAGGGCGCCGAGGCAAGGCTCTCGGTGCGCCCTCTTTTTTCGGTAGTCTGGGGGCGGTGGGTTAGCGGTTACTTTGGTCAGTTGGCGCTAACCCTTTTTTGTTGCTTTGGTTTATGTAATCGAAGCAGTCTACAATCTCATCGGAGTTGTGGCCGTTGGCTCTCAGCCATTCGATCAGCCGTCTGGTTTGGTTCTCGGTCATTCCTTCGTTCATTCCTTTTTCCTTTCTGCCTTACTTACTCGCTGAGGTTCCCCTCAACTGTATCTATATTATACCACAAAAGTGGTAGTTTGTCAACCCCTTTTTGGAAACTTTTTTGAATTTTTTCAATATTTTTTCACCTAAAAAGCCCCGGTTTCCCGAGGCTTTTTTTAGTTGTATCTCGCTATGAGTTCCTGGCAGGCTTGCTCTGCTTCAGGTGTTGTCGGTGGGCAGTCCCAGCCGCGGTCGTAAAAGGCCCAGCCCTTTCCGCCTTTCAGGTATAGCTTCGATATTTTGCCGTCGTTGATTCCGTAGTCCGAGTCCTCTGTGAAGTATTTTATTTGGTATTCAAATCCGTTAATTTTTCCGTATGCCCACATTTTGTTTATCTCCTTTTTATAAGGGGCGGTTTCCCGCCCTTTTTTAGTTTTCCTTTTTTGCCTCTGCGCGTCCTAATTCGTAGGCTTCGGCTAGTGCGTCCTTTAGTTCCCATACCGCTGCAGAGAAGAAGTCTTGCCAGTCGACGTTTCGGCTCTCAAGGTCGCCGCGTCCTCTTAGTTTGTAGATGTTTTTCTCTGCGATTTCTGCTAGTGCTTTTTCTAGTTCTTCTTTGTTCATTTTGTTCTCTCCTTTTGCGGTTTGTCCCGCTCTTTGTATCTTAACTATACCACCATTGTGGTACAATATCAACAAATACTTTCCGATAATTCAATCTATTTTTGTGCACTATATATTTCCAAAACCCCTTGACAAAGTACCACTATTGTGGTATAATATAGACACAATGAAGGGGGCGAAAACCTCCGAAGAACGAAAGGAAAAAATAAAAAAAATGACAAGATTTGAAAGAGACCTTAAAGATGCGCTTGAGGGTAACGAGATCGAGGTTCTCACGAGAAGAAAGGCCGAGATTAAAAAGCTCATCGATGAGGGTAAGACTTGCAAGAACAGCTTCAGACGCACCTGCATCGCGCAAGAGGTTGTCCGCCTTCAGAGAGAATACGAAGCGATCAGCGAGAACTTCTAATACAAGAATTGTAAAATCGATATAAAAAACCCGGCGATCATATCTCCGGGGCAGAAAAGGAGAATTGATATGAAAAATCCGTACCTTGCAAAAATGCGTGAGTGCCGAGGCATCAAGGATAAGAAAGAACGGAGCCGCGCCACCTTCCTGATCTTGCAGGAAGCGTCCCGGGACGAAAGCCTCACCGCCAGGCAGTTTGACATCTTGTACGCCGAGCGAAAAAAAATCAACGCCTCGTGAATGAAACCACCCACTTAAAATCCATGAAAACAAAAAGCCCAAGAGCTGAGGGGTGCTCCTGGGCTTTTTGGCTGAATTTCTACTACATCCATACTACCTATACTTTATCTTGGCAATTTTGGCTGAATTTCTACTGCATCCATACTACCTATACTTTATCTTGGCAATTTTGGCTGAATTTCTACTACATTCATACTACCTATACTTTATCTTGGCAATTTTGGCTGAATTTCTACTGCATCCATACTACCTATACTTTATCTTGGCAATTTTGGCTGAATTTCTACTGCATCCATACTACCTATACTTCAAAATAAAAAAAGCCCAAGAGCTGAGGTGCTCTTGGGCTTTTCTCTTATTTGCCTATTGCGTCTGCGATGGCTTGGGCTATTTTGTCCGCGCCGAGTTCCAGGTATCGTTTACGATCCGTGTAGTTATCAAGGAAGAACAGCTCTATAAGTATCGCCTTTGCGTCCGTGTTTCGTACCACGTATAAATTTCGGCCGTCCTTGATGCCTCGGTTCCTGAAGCCTAATTTAGCCATATTGGCGCAGATGCGCTTGGCTATGGCGTGCTGTGCTCCTTTGTATGTCCAGCACTCGACACCGTGCCCTGTGTGGGCTGAGGATGCGTTGCAGTGGATGGAGATGAAGAGTTCCGCGTCGCTCTTATTGGCGGACTTGACAGCTTCGCGGAGGTATGCTTGGCTCGTTTCGGCTTTGTCCACTGTGGAGTTGTGGACGGTATGTCCGAGCTTCAGCAGTCGGGGAATTAGGGCACAGGCCACGGCGCGGTTGATTTCACTCTCACGGAAGCCTTTATAAACGGCTCCGTAGCCTGCGCCTGCGTTGGTGTGTCCTGCGTTGATGCTTATCTTAATGGCTCACACCTCCTCTCTGCTTGTATTGTCTCACGGGCGTGTGTTCCATCGCATTCCATCTAAAAAGGGCACCCTTGCGGATGCCCTCGTTGGTTATAGGTTCTTAATCTTTGCGAGTGCTTTGGCGTGGATGCGGTGGGTCTGCGTCCACTCGTAGTGGATTGTGGCTGCCACCTCTGTCCAGTCTGCACCGTCTATGTATCGTAGGCGCATCAGCTCTCGCTCTGTGGGGTTCAAGGAGTCGATTGCCGCCTCGATTTTCAGTTGACCGTCGATTAAACTGCCGAGCTTTTCTCGGTAGTTGTCTCTGAGGGGTTTCGTGAGGTCATCGTGGCCCAACCGCTCAAGCTCGGCGATTCTGCGCTCGATTTGACAGATTTCGATTTTTGTGCTTCGGTATTGTCTAAGTTGTTCCTTCGTCATCCTTTTTCTTGACCTCCAAGTCATCATTTCTGTGTAGATAACAGGTCCATGAGCAGTAGAAGATGCTTCCTTTGCGGTAGATATGCTCTGGGGCGGGGATGAACAATTTACCGCACTTTTTGCAGTGCTTTTCAGGGATTGCTTTTTCTAAGTTAATTTTACCCATACCATTATTCCTCCTCCGGTGCATCCACCAGTTCAATCTTTCCGATGAGGCTGTCCATGAATTCCTGCGGGTAGCCATCCTTCTTGAAAATCTCAGCCATTCTTTTGTTCAGGTATTCCAGCTGCTCTCCTTTGTCAACGAGCCGATTCTGGCGTTCAAATAACCGCTTGTGGTTTGCTATAAAGTATGTAAGCCGTTGTTCTCCAAAGCCGAAGGCGTCGTGCAGGACGCAGCATACCATTTTCATGTATAAGTCAAGTATGATTCTGCAGTCGTGCTCCTCCTGCTTCATAGCGGCGGTGGTGGCGACCTGGACGAGGTAGTCCTTAAGGCGTTCCTGTTGCCTGGGGCTCAGGCTCGCATATTCTCTCGGTATTCTTGCTTTCATATCATTCACCGCCTTTCTCGGTTGGTTGGTCTTGTTTATCCATTTCAAAAAACATATCCATTAACTCGTTGACCGTTCCTTCGGGATAAATCTTTGAAAGAATTTCTTGTAATTTTTCGGGTGGTAAGTTTTTACTTTCCCGTCTTTTCAAGTCAAAGTTTCTTTTCATTCCGCACCGCCTTTCATTTCCTTTGCTACCTCTCGCAAAATGCGTTGGACATACTCTTTGCCGAGCAAATGTGTATGTTTGCCCATTTTCGTGTTTACTTTCTGCCTGTATTCCTCTATGACCTCGCTCTGCTGGCAGTATCCTGCGTTGTAAAGATATTCCGCGATCTTTATGGACCCGTCGTGCTTATCACATCCAATCGATGCGCCAATGAACGGGCAAGCGTAAAGTACTCTCGCCATTTCTTCAATATTACCCGGCACTTTCATCGGTTGTCCTCCGTTATTTCTTTCTTTATGCGTGCAAACTCCACTTGAATTTGCTTATCGGTGTTATCGATAAATTCGAGTAAATCCGCCCGCATTTGGTCTATTGACCTTTGAGCCTCGCGGGCTTGCTTAGGGCTGCTGCAGGTAGTAGCGGCGATGTAGCTTTCGTGAAATGAAAGCATTGATGCCATTGCTGCTAATCTCACATCAAGTCTTTGTAAGAATTCTTCTTTTTCAAGATTGACCATCGTTCACCCCTCCCTCAATTTCCGTATGCAAAGCCGCATAAAAATGCACCCATAAAACTTCCAAAAATTAGCCAGTATTTTCCGGTTTTTGCGTGGATGCCTGAGTCGGTCAGTGTTACGCTTAATAGGGAGCTCAGTGCTAAATAAATTACAAATGCTGCTTCTTTCATTTTTTTACAATCTCAAGCCGGAGAGCCTCCAAGGCTGCGGCCTGTCCTTTCTCTTTTCTTTGGAGGGCTTTTAGCACCCTCTCATCGTGGGTTCCTTTTAGGATTAGGTGGTAAATGCGGCAGACGTTCTTTTGTCCTGGTCGGTTCAGCCGTTCGTTTGCTTGCTGATAAAGCTCCAAGCTCCACGGTAATCCAAACCATATTAACAGGTGCCCGCCTTCCTGAAGGTTGAGGCCGTGTCCTATGCTCGCGGGGTGTGCGAGGGCTACGGGTATCTCTCCTCGGTTCCATGCGTCTATGTCCTCGGGTTTGTCAAGTGCGCGGCATTGGATGCGCTCACGGATGCGTTCTGCGTCGTGCTTGTATGCGTAAAGGACTAGCACCGGGTCGCCTCCCGCCTCCTCGAGCATCTCCTCCAAAGCATCGAGCTTTATGTCGTGGATTCGGTGGACTTGACTTTCCGTGTCATATATGGCACCGTTTGCGAACTGTAGGAGCTTGTTTGTCAGCGCGGCCTCTGTGCCTGCCACGATTTCGCCGTCACTGTTGAGGCATTCGAGCACTCTGTCCTTCTCGAACTGCTTATATTGCTTGAGCAGGGCGGGAGGCGGTGTGAGTTCCACATCCTCGTAGATTTGCCCTGGGAGTTTCAGCACATCCTCCTTTTTGATGCTCATACAGATATCTGCAAGTTTTGCATATACCTCGTCCTCGGCTCCGTCTCTCGGTCGGTAACTGTAGACGACGTGGCCGTTCATCTTTTCGGGGATGAGGTATTTTGTCCTGAAGGCTCCGAGCGTTCGTCCCAACCGTTCCCCTTGGTCGAGTAGGTACATCTCAGGGAATAAGTCCTCGAGGCCGTTTGGTCTTGGCGTGCCCGTTAGCCCTATCATCCGTTTGATGCGCCCTCGTACCTTCCTGATTGCTTTCCACCGCTTGGCTTGTATGGACTTGAAACTTGACAATTCGTCGATTACTACGATCGGGAACGGCCACCGCTTACCGACCGTCTCCACGAGCCACACGACGTTCTCTCTGTTGATGACGTAGATGTCGGCGGGTGTTTGTATGGCTTTGAGTCTCTCTGCCTGCGTGCCCATTATTTTGGCTATGCGGAGGTACTGTAAGTGCTCCCACTTGGCGGTCTCTTTGCTCCAGGTATTCTCAGCCACTCGTTTCGGGGCTATCACCAGCACCGGACCATCCTCCATCAAATCGTGGAGGATTAGGTCGAGCGCGGTGAGGGTGGTTACGGTTTTTCCGGTTCCTCAGCTAACCCATGCCCCATAGGAGCGCGCAAGCTGGACGCTTCGTTATCCAATCGATGCCTGCTTGCTGGTGTGCGTAGGGCGTGAAGTTCATTTTGACCACCTCCCTCCGACGCGAGGGTGTCCCTCTTGCATATGCTCTGCTTGACTTTTGTAGATTTTTATGTTTTCAGGTCGGTTGTCCCTTTTATCGCCGTTGATATGGTGGACGACTTCTCCAGGTTCGAGCGGTCTGCCGAGGATTTCTTCGGCGACTACTCTGTGTTCCGGGCGTCCGTAGAGCTTGCGGTAGTACTTGCAGTCGCCTTTGTCCACTCTCGCCTCTCGATGCTTTTCTCTGTCGCGGTTCTCATCCTCCCACCGGGTCGGGTTGAGTTCTGCGTTTAAGTCCTTCATACGGCACGATTGGCTACACCATCTGCGGCCTGTCGCTTCGTGTGGCCATCTCTCGAATGTTTTTCCACACCGTGCGCAAGTGCATATTACTTTACTCATAGCTTCATCACTTCAGCATCACGCGGTCGCAATTGGGGCACAGTGTCCATTGTGCGTTTGTGGCGTGGCCGCACGCGGTGCATCGGAAAGGGTTTTTAGGGTCTCTGGTGACGACCCACTGTGCCGTGTCCGTGGAGTGGTCATCATCGTCCTCTTCAGGATCGTCAACGATTCGCTCAAGCTCTGCATAGAAGGTTGTTGCTCGGTCGGCTCCAGTGATGAAGCACTCGCGTCGTAAAAGCTCCCAGCCTGCCGCTAGGGCGTCGTTGACCGCGCTATCGAAGCGGAGCGGTGTGGTTTCTGTGATAGTCTTAATCTCCAGCATTTAGTTCTTCTCCTATTCTTTTGATATCTTCCAAGGTGAACGCGTGCCAGACGGTGAAGCCTAAGCCTTCGAGCTGTCGTTTCCACCACGTTTGTAACGGATCCACCTTGCTTCCTTTTGGGCGTTTGGTCTCTACGAAGTACACCCGACCGCCGGGGAGGAGAAGGATGCGGTCAGGCACCCCTCTCCACCCGGGACACACCCATTTAAGGCATTTTCCCTTGAGCTTTTCTTTTACCATGTCTTTGAGCTTTCGTTCGATTTCTTTTTCTAACGGGTTATTCATTCGGCTTCTCTCCTCGGTCGATGATTTGTGCGTCGTACCCGAGTGCCTCTACTCGGGCGGCGTGCTTCACTGCTGCGTCATAGTCGTCTACAAGCGTCCAGTCCGTCCACTTTTCATTCGTGTTTTTTCTCTTTGCTTGGACGCTGTATCTTTTTTCGTGGCAGTCAAAGAATTTATGTGCCTTATTCATCTTTTTCGCTCCTTTCGTAGTAGCGTTGGCGGCCGTATGGCTTGCACGTTATGCGTTTGTTCCCTTGGTGCCTCCACTCGGGGAGTCCAGCCATTATGTCGCGTATTTCCTTTGCGCCGTAGCGGTCGATTCTGTCGGGGTTTCCACCGAAGGCCTCCACCCATATCTCCAAGGTGCAGACGGTTGTTCGCTTGATGGTGCCTTGCTCTGCGCTGGATTCGAGCCACTCTCGGCGTGTGTAGCTGTCCATCTCCTCCCAGTTGGTCGGTAGGAGTTTTTCTAGGTATTCGGCTACGATGCCCGCTCTCGGGTTCTCCTCCTCGTAGCTCTCTTGCACCGCTCTCGCTACCTTTTCGAGGCTCTTCGGCAGGTACAGCTTTTCGCCTGCGTTGTAGTACTCCACCGCCTCAGCCCATATCTGCTTGACGGTCTCGGCGCTCATCTCGTCCCACATATCGTGGGTCGGATCGTTCGGTGTGTCGACTACCCAGAAGCGTCTGTTACCCGTTGTGTCGCGCAAGAATTGCGTTTCGTTGGTCGTGCCTATGAACACGCATTGTCTCGGGAACTCCTGGAGTCTGCGTCCGTAGGCGGGGCGGAAGCGGTCGACCTGCTTTGAAATGTAGAGCTTGATGGTCTCTGCTTCGGCTTTCCTCATTCCTGCTAACTCGCCGACCTCCATAATCCATACGCCTTGCACCTGCTCGTAGGCGTCTTTGCCTTGCATCGTGGTGAAGGTATCGGAGAACCACGGCCCGCCGAGTTTTGCGATGAGGGCTGATTTGCCGAGCCCCTGTTTGCCTCGCAAGGTCAGCATATAGTCGAACTTGCAGCCGGGCTTGTAAATACGCGCTACCGCTGCTACGAGGGTCTTTCGTGTAACCGCTCGGGTGTAGGCGTTGTCCTCGGCTCCGAGGTAGTCAATGAGGAGCGTGTCCACTCTCGGCACGCCGTCCCATTGGCACTCGTTCAAGTAATCGCGGACGGGGTGGAAGCTGCGCTCTTGGGCTACGACGTTGACTGCGTCAAATATTCGGTCTTTGCCGGTCATTCCGTAGAGCCGCTCCATATAGAACCGCAGGGCGGCGTCGTCGGTGTCTACCCATTGGCTCGCGCCTCTTATCTCTCGCCACGGCAGGCTCTTGAGGCTGACGATGTTGTGGTCCATTTCGTTGTACGCCAGGCAGTCCTTCAGCTGCGGATCGTGGCGTAAAATTGTTACGGCGTTCTCGATGGTCTGTGCGAGTGCACCCTTTTCGGTGACCTTCAGCTTCTCGCGCCAATCCGTTCCGTTGGCTTCTATCGGCTCTGCGAAGTCTACCGCAGCCTCATCCATTCGGTCCGCTACGAGTTGAGCGGTTACCTTTTTGTCCTCGGTGGCAAGTTTGGCCATCGCCTTGTAGCTCGGTCTTGATGCCATCGGTGCGTCAGGCTCGACGTTTGCGTCTAAGTCCGAGAAGGAGTGGAGCCTTACCAATTCCCAGGCGTTGCAAAGAATGCCGCTCGCGGGGTCTGTGGCGTGGTGGGAGAAGGTGAATTTATCGTCGTAAATAATCACGCCCGCCGCTGTGCTTCCTTCGGTGTATGTGTAGCGTCCTGGGTCGTCGCTTGGCACATAGGTCGGTATGAATTGTTCGATTGCCGTCTGTATCGGGTAGTAGGCTCTGCAGAATGCACCGACGATTCCGCCCTTCTCGAGCGGGTCTTTTTGCTTGGCTGCTGTGCTCTTGACTATCTGCGTCACCCTTGAGCTCATGGGCCAACTTGACACATCGCGCCAGTTGTGGTAAGTGGCGAGTATTTCGTCGGGGTCAAGCATCGGCGCATCGAGGTGCTCGAATACGAATTGACCATCGCGGGAAGTGCTCGGCCAATACATCACGCGCTGCGGCTGATAGCTCGTATCGTCGAATTTGTCAATACCTAAGGTGTCGGCTACTCTGCGGCCGATTGCTTGGTATTCCTCTGGGTCAACATCCCGCGCGAGCGGAACTACCAGGCGGAGTCTCGGTTTCTCTGGTGTGTGCTTGTGCGTTGAGTAAACCGCGCCCGCGTTCCCATAAAACATACACCAGTCGCTCCATAGGTCGTTGTCGGCGTAGTCGGCGTCGAGGCAGAGGACTGACCGGAAGCGGATATCGGAGCGGCTACCGTTGTTGCAGTAGCCCCCGACGAAGCCTCCCTGGTCTTTTCTCTCGCTCTGTTGGTCTCGCGTCATCGCTCTGTATTCCGCTACGGTCTCTGTGGTGCGTACCGTTTGGCTCATCCGCTCGAGGAGTTCCGACCATTGCATCGGGCGGTTCTTCCATGTTTTTGTTTTGCGGCTGTTACCTAGGGCGACATCCAGTTTTTTATCGTATTGAACGGTCATTCGCTTTCGCCCTCCTAGCCTTGTTACGCTTCTCAGCTCTTGCTTGCTTTTCTCTTATGTATGCCTTCTCCGATGCGATGTACTTATCGAGGAGGGATACTGTCTTTTTGTATATAGTTTCGGTCTTTTGGTTATTGCTCCAAACCTCGACGCGAATGCCGGGGGTGAGGAGCGATTTGACTTTTCGGGCGGAGGATGTTACGATTACCGTTTTTCCGCCTTTAGTCTCCTGTGCTATAAATGTGTTATAGTTTGCCATTTTGGATTGGTCTCCTTATTTGTTATCCTCCTGTTCAAATACACCCACTTGATGGTATTCAGGGAACATCCGCCAAGCCTTTATCTTTGCTTGTTCGTGATTTTCGGCCTCAATAGTGGCGCTTCGTCTTGGGTAGCCGTCCTCGTCGGGGTAGGCGATTACTGTATATTTTTTCATATCATTCTCCTAATCTTTCATATAGAATTTTGTCTCGTACCCGTCGGCTCGTAATAGGAGCCCTGGCGCCCAGTCAATTGGGCGGCCCATAATCTCAGCCATATCCTCCCATCGTGAGCCGTCTGGTGCCTCTGCGACTATCTCATCGTGTACTGAGAACACGACTTCGTAGCCTGCCTTTTCAAGCCGTAGGATCGCCACCGCGAGGCAGTCTCGGGCGAATGCTTGAACTACATTCTCGACGAGCTTTCCGCCCCAGGTGTCTGTCCGCTCCCACTTTCGCGTGGTTTGGTTTTGCCCCATGAAGCATATTTTGCCGTCGTAGTCAAGTCGCGCTCCCCAGTAGGTTAGGATGCGTCCGCTCGGCAGTTTGCATCGGAGTGCGTCCTTGTCTCTCCAGAAAGTGCAGACCGTACCGCCTGCCAGGAACTCTTGGCTGTATCCTCGTCCGCCTGTGAGGGCTTCGTTCTGTCGTGCTCTCTCGACGTCGCGGTATTTTCTCAGCACCGCACATCGTCTGCCTGGGTTTTCGAGTGCCGCCTTTGCCGCGTCCTCGATGCGTCTCCACAAGCGTGGGATGGTCGGGCTGGCGAGTCTCCATTGGTTTACGATGTCTTGCATCTCTGCTTCGGTCAGTCCCATCTTCTCGGCTCCGAAGGCTTTTAATGCCGCGACCCCGCCGCCGTATCCGCAGGCCAATTCTGCGACTTTGCCTTTTTGGCGTAGGTGGCCGTTGACGCCGTGCTTCTCCACGGGAACCTTGAACATCTGCGAGGCTGAGCTGCAGTAAATGTCGCCGCCGTTTGCGAATACATCCATTCGCCATTGCTCTCCTGCGAGGTACGCGATTACGCGTGCTTCAATGGCTGAGTAGTCCGCCACCAGGAAGGTGTGACCGTCCTTGGCTATGATTGCGGTGCGGGTCAATTGTCCGAGGATGTCTGGGACATTTTCGAAGCACATCTCCAAGGTTTCCAGGTCTCTCTGCCTCACAAGCTCTCGCACCGTGCCTATGTCGTCGATATGGTTTTGCGCCATATTCTGCGGTTGGAGCAGTCGCCCCGCCCATCGTCCTGTCCGAGCGGCTCCGTAGTATTGGAGGATGCCACGGACTCGGTGGTCAGCACAAGCGGCGGCGACCATTGTTTCGTATTTTTTTGAGGCGGTTTTGCCGAGCATCTGTCTCAGCTCCAGCACTCTTTTTGTGGTAGGGTCGGTCGCAGATTGCTTGAGGTCACCGATTGCGTCTTTGCTTAGGCTGTCGCAGTCCACTCCTACCATCGCCAGCCACTCCTTGAGCTGTGCCACGCTGTTTGGGTTGTCGAGCCCTGTCAGCTTTCGCATCTCCTCGGAGTGCTCATCACGGAAGGCTTTATCTACTGCCATTGCCGCCTCTGCGAGTTCGGTGTCTACCATTACGCCACGCTCGTTTATCCGTGCGTCCGTTGCCCACAG
>JAEIGA010013050.1_pt1 | contig 12640 bp, 6 predicted proteins | sample 9270691 | NCBI WGS metagenome assembly JAEIGA01 (sample SAMN17057246, study PRJNA624740) | gut metagenome | biome: biome; isolation source: fecal sample | host: Bos grunniens | place: China: Xizang | collected 2019 | reverse complement strand
TATCTCCACTTAATAAAGGAGAGACTCCTGATGCATCTCCACCTTCTCCGTTTATAGAAGAATTACCAGATGCAGTATTTCCAGATCCTCCAACATAAGATCCACTACAAATTTTCTTAGCTACATCTTCTGGAGTTGTTCCAGCTACCAAGTCTACGTATTGAGCTTTTGGAAACCATTCGGCAGCCGTTTGTCCACCTACATTATAATCCTGACTTCTGTTCCAATCCCATTCACCTTTAATAACGTGTGTTTTAATATTTTCATCAGACATCCATTGATTTCCAATCCATTGAGGCCAAACAAAAATTGCTCTATCATAATGATAATATCCACCAGGTTTGCAACCTAATTCGAAATCGTTTGGAGTTGCTAATCCTACACCATTTGTTTGAAAAACGCCAACAGTACCGTCTCCGCTACTTAAACCATAACTTTGACCAACGTTTGGTCCGATGCCCAAAACATTAACTGATCCTCCTGCACATTTTTTTAAATGTTCAGCAATTTTATAAATATCACTTGATCCATCTCCAGTATCAGCCCATAATGTGTAATTTGTCATACTTCACCTCTAACAAGTTGAACTTACTTCGCTTCCGTGATCTACGCCATCTGTATCTCTAAATAAGTAACTAACACCATGTTCTCTGTAAGGGAATCGCACCCATTGACCACTTGCGTCCTGATATTTTACTGATCTATGGTTACTTGCAATTGCCGCATACTGATATATTTTAGCCTGAACTCCTCTTGATTTTAATTCGCATGCAATAAAGTCACTCATTCCCCAACAATCTCCAGTCTGCTGTTGTTTTACGCAATCATGGGTTTGACAGGCGCCCGAATAACTAATTTTCGCAGCCATTTTTCCAACTTCGTCTACTGCCTGTTCAACATTACCTGTACTTTGAGAACTATTGCTACTACCATCAGAAGAATAAGATGCCCCAGTTTCAGGAACTTCTTTTTGTTCTGGGCTTACTGCTCCATATCTAAGTTCAACCGTTCCAGTAATAGGAGTATCTCCCTCCCATTCTACAGATTTTCCTATAACAAAATAATATTCAGGATCTCTTTTTTCCACATCTATTCTTTTTCTGTCTCTCATTGTCATAGGGTTTTCGATTGTAACGATATCTCCAACATCTATTTCTCCTTCCCATAAGAGATTTGCTCTAATAGACATATCAAATTCTCTGATATGAGCTGCCAAATAAGCTTTTGCTTTCATAATTGCGCTTGTTTTGTCTATTTTTTTCTCGTAATAATCTATTTTCTTTTCCCCAAAAACTTTAACTAAATCTTCGTAACTCTCAGTTACGACACCATTTTTGTAATGAACCTTTACAGTATTGTAGAAACCGTATTCTAAGACTTCAAGCTCGTAAGTTCCCTCTTCCAATTGATGCAGACCTATATCTTCATTTTTAACAGTTTTATTATTATGGTCTCTTAAATATTTGGCTTCGGCATATATACTTTCATAATCGCTAATAACGACTGTACTTCTTTTTACTGCGAAAATCAAATCAATACCATTACAAATATCTCCAACAAGCTCCTCAAATGTCATATCCCCATCTAATAATGGTGATACTCCAGAACTTCCACCATCTGAACTAGTACTACTTCCATCTCCGTTTCCATTCAAACTATCTGAAGCAGCATCATTAAGAGATGTAATACCATCTCCTGATGAAGAACTTGCATTAGAGTCTCCATCTTGACTTGGGGTGGAACTGGACTCAGCTATTTGTTGCGCAGCATTTCTTTGAGCCATTTGAGCGCTAGCCATTTCAGTATTTTGTTCTGATTTTCTTATAGCATTTCGTGCACTTTGCCATGCGGCTTCCCCGACTGTGGGACCGCTTGTAGCAGGTTTATAAGCATTGTTAACAAAAATATTAAATAAAGACATATTATCATCATCCAGTTACTAATGTTGCTATGGCTTGTCCTAATCCGAATATTCCATTGGTTTTTATCTGTTGAGAAGCTTTATCCCATCTTCTACCTGCTTCCTGCATGATTCCACCAGTAACCTTTCCAATTGTACTAGTAATCCCAGTATATGCATTAGACACGGCTTTTACTCCTCCAGATACCGTTGCAGTACTATCTGCTGCTCCCTTAATAATAGAAGCTGCGTTTACCCCATCTGATCTTGAGCAATATTTTGACAAGGTACTCAAACAAGGTGCTGCTGTGGAAGAATAAGTTTGAGGGGAATTTTGAGCAAAAGATACAATTGTACTATAAGCAGAAGAATAATCATTAGCGTACCCTCTATTATAAGACCATACTGTTTTCATTGCAGATATGACAGATCCATTTCCAATAGAAGAACATAAATCACTTGGAGGGCTTGGGCTTCCAGGTGTAGTTCCATCTGAACCATCCGAAGATCCATTTGCTCCACCACCATTAGATGATCCATAATTGGTACCATACACACTCTGACCCGCTTCGAAACTACTATTACCTTGACTTGCTATCTTCTTCATTCTTTTGGTTGGCTTTTCATATTTCAAAGTATAGTTAATATTTTTAATGTTATGCAATTGAGATTCTTTGTCTTTATTATACCCAGTCCATTTATTTATAGCTTTATTTGGATCAGATTTTTTTAATCTTTCAAGTAAATCTGGCATTTCTTCAATTTTCTTTTTATTTAACGTAACGTTTCCATCGGCATCATAACCAACTTGTTGCAATCTATATTTTGCCGTAGGACTTATAACCCATGAATCAATTTTTAAAGCTTCAAACATTAATTTCATGATTGTATAACCATCTTTTTCTACAACGTTATCATCTGCATATGATTGAGTTACAGCTTGTTTAAACTTCCATCCATAATCCTGAAAGGTAATAACAAGTTCATATCCTTCTTGCCTTAGTTCTCTAACCCTACCGATAAACAGTATTTTTGCATTCGACCTACCTTTATTTGAACCGTAAATAGCACAATAATTTCTAATAGGCTCCCAATATTCCATTAAATCACTATCATATTTACACCTAAGTTCTGCTGTACCCATAAAATCTTCGACTTGCTTGTCTATTGATAAAGAATGAAAATAAGTATGCTCTTGTTTATCCTCGGGTGTATAAACATAAACAACAACCTGATTATTAGGATTTTTTTCTAATGTCTCATCTCTTCCGAGTAAAAAATCTTTTCCAATCTTCTCCTGAGATATTATTGTCGTATATGCTTTAGCTGTTGTAGGTGTTACATCTGAAGCTTTATTATATAAATCTGCCATATTTTAACCTCTAATAATTCTTTTCAATCAGACTGTCACTTAATATTTGACCTCCATGCATACTTCCAATTGGATTTCTAACAAGAGATCCAGTTGTACCATAGCCAGTATCCGCAAAAGTCATTTGACCTTTGTAAGGAAGCTTATTCCATAGATGACCATAAGTACCATCTAAAAACTGAAATGTTCCATTATGAACTTCACATTTAACATTGACAGCGTCACATAAATGATAAATTAAATAAGCCTGATCATAACAGTTACCCATTTTTCTTTGTAACAATTGTGATGAAGAATATCTATAATCATAGTAAAATTCATATTTCACATTTCTATCTACCCAATCGTAAATGGCATAAGCTTTATCTTCCTCTGTTGAACATCCTTTTGTTATCTCTAAAGCAGCTTGTTTTACATTCGCAGATACATTTGAAGAAGCGCTACTTCCACTATAACTACTTTGACCTCCTCCACCGTTACCATCTCCGTAAGATGTTCCTGTTTCAGGAACCTCTAATTCATCTGGATTTTCAGGGCCAAATCTTAAATCTAAATCTGAAACAAGAGTTTGATTATCAGCACTCCATTGAACCGAAACTCCTTGAATAAAGAATAACCCTTCACTCATAGTTAAAGGGTTTTTCAATTTTATAAAATTACAAGGATAAAGTTTTCCACTATGAAGAACAGTAGCTTTCAATTCCATTCCAAAATCTCTAATATGAGCTGAAAGATAAGCTTGAGCTTTTAACATAGCTCCTTCGTAATCCAATTTCGGTTCATTGTATTTTATTTTAATTACTCCAAAAATTTTAACAAGATCTTCATAATCACGAGTAACCGTGCCGTTTTTATATTTTATTTCAACGGTATTATAAAAACCATATTGATTTGCATTTAGTTCATAAGAATCCTCTTCCAATTGCCAATAATCAATTTTAGGTGTAATAGCTTTCTGAATAATATCCGAATTTGTTAATAAAGCGTTAAAAGACATAAAACATACAGTTGTGTCAACAATAAAAAATTGAGCATCTATAGCAGAAGCTATTCTTAATAAAATATCCTCATAAGTGTTTTCCCCTTCTCCAGAGTATCCTTTAATTAGATATTTATCAAGTTTTTGCTTTCCTTCTATTTTTTTCATAATGGGTTCATAGATTAATTCATTGTTTTTTACTGAAGTTGCGACACCATAGTTTTGTCTCATTAAAGATGGATAATATTCTTTACTTGCGTCAATTACGCTATCAAGAGTTGTCATTTTTACAGTTTTATCGTAGTCTTTGGCGGCTTGTTGAATTTCTCTTGTTTTCGATCTTTGCTTTATAACTTTATCCATATTATATTCCTGAATATTTTTAACAACATCAGTTAACTCTGGAATATTTTGAATTTCTTCTCCACCTTTTTCGACAGATCCATTTTCTCCAACTTTGTATTCATCTATATTTGGAATACTATCTATATCTATATGGTATTTTCCTTTTTCAAAACCAAGTCTTTTAAATGCAAGTTTTACCACATCTTTTACACTCATACCTTGAATAACATCTTCAAAATCCTGAGAAGTATATGTTTTAAATTTCCAGCCAATATTTTGACCAACCATTTCGATTTCTTCACCACGTTGATTAATCTCGCTAACTCTTCCAATAAATAAAGTTTCCCTATCAAAAGTTCCTCCGACTATGGCAAAAGTAGTTTTACCAGGAATCCAATATTCCATTAATTCGTGTTTATAAGGAAAAGAAACTTGAGCGGTAGACATAATATCATTCTTATCGCTATCAATCGAAATGGAAGTTAAATATTCATGTCTTTTTTTGTCATGAAAGGTATAAAGAAAAATTTTTTCTTTCAAAGCCCATAAGTCATTTTGTTTTTCTCTTGCAGTTGCCGTCCAAGGGTCATCATAATCAAATTTATATTGATACGAAACATTCGAATCTTTCATCTTTGATATAGATGCAAGTGCCTTTTTTTGAGCTTTTTGTCGAGCCTGTTCTTCTGCTTGCTTTTGCGCATCTTCTGCTGAGATACCACCGTCAGAACTTCCACCATCTGAGCTACCTTCTCCACCTACTCCACCTTCTCCACTCGATTCACCACCTTCTTCTTTTGAAGCCTGATAATTTTTCCACATTTGAGTAGCATTATCAGTAATGGCTTTTCCGACTGGATCTGATGTTTGGGGAGCGGAACTTGATGAGTTATTTCCTGAACTATTTCCTAATGGATTAACAGGATGTGTAATAGCATTGGTTACAGCGCCAATAATTTCCCCAGCTTTTTTAGCCATTCCAAAAAGATCAAAAACCATGAAATCAGAATCCTGTTGTAGCAGCTTCTTGGAAAGTAACTGAATATGCTGCTTCTTCTTCTCCTTCCGCTATACTATAACTATAATCAACTATAACACAGTGAGCAATTGGTTCAAATAATGGAGATACAATTGTTAAAGGTCTACCATCTAAATCTTTAAAGAAATTGCTTCTTATCTCAATATATTTATCAGTAAATTCTTCTGGTCTAACATATCTTCCTACAACTAATTCTCCATCTTTACCGTCATCTTGCGGAATAGAGTTGTCAGTTACACGTAATCTTAATTCTTTCTTTTCTTTATCAATGAGAAAACTTCCTTTTGTATCCGAAATATTCTGATGAACTAAGATTTCCATTGTAACTTGAGTAAATTCATCACAACTTTTTTCCATCATAAATAATCCTTGGGCAGATCTGAATTCCTCGTAAGATTTTCTATGTGGTTGAACCTGAATATTTCTTGCTTCAAAAAGAAATGAAGTAGGCTCTGGAACATCTTTTGTTTTTTTATTTTTTTTATTTTTATTTTTCTTATTATTATTTTTATCAATAAGTTCCTGGTCGGTATAACCAGGAACTATAAGAACTTTGGATGTATCCAATCTTGATGTCATTTTCTTCTTTTTAGCCATAATCAATTACCTCTAATTTGTAGTTTTTTCCGAAGTTGTTTTAGTGGTTCCACTCGGAGTAGTGGATTTTCCGTCAGAAGCGGCAACTGGGTCATAAACAGATTCTTCATCTTGAATGATTTTAGGATCCATACGTTTTTGTGTTTCAATAATACCATTTTTAACTGCATTCATAATAGCTTTAGGCTTATCTTGTGAATTAATTTTAATATCGCGAACTTTAAAGTTCTTATTAAGAACTGTAAAGTTAGGAGGCTTTTTAAAGAGGTTAACGTTAAGTTTTGGGATCTCTTTTTTATTACAGAGAACGAGATCAACTCTTTCTTTTCTTGTTCCAGAGTTGTCTTTGTCGGAGCTGCCACCTCCGTCTCCGCCGCCTCCGCCGCCGCCTCCGCCACCTCCGTTTCCAGAAGTACCAGAGCCGTATTCTCCAATTTTACTATTTTCATAAGCAGCCATTGTAGCCCCTTGAGCATATTCTAATAAAGGATGTAACACCGTATTAATTCCATCTTTTAATGAAACTTTTCCATCTTTAATATCCTGAACTAATGGTCCAGTAATTTCTTTTGTTCTTTTTTCTATTTGATCTGGAGTATAATCAGGATGATTAACACTTAATCCTGAACCTCTTAATGTATTAATAACATCTTCTTGATACATGCCTGCGTTTTTCAATGTTCCATCATTTATTTTTTGAATAAATGTTTCCTTACTCATTGCTTCCCCAGTTAATTCGTTTTTAGCATCACCATTTGCAATAGCAGCTTGATATGCTTTAGTATAAGCTGCATCTGTTGCTTGAGCTCCTAAAAATGCCGCAATTGCAGCCGCATTACTTGACGCTGAAAAAGCTCCATCCGATGCGCTTCCAGCATTTCCAGCTGCAATACTTGTCTGAGCAACCGTATCATAAACACCTTGGACTGTTTGCATTATACCAGGAGCAACTTGTTCGTTGGCAACTTGATACATATCTTGTAATTGTTGCAAAGAACCCATTGCTAAAACATTTTGTTCTGTTAATAAACCCTTAGACATATTCATAAAGTTTCTAACTGTATTTAACAAATTTCGATCAGTTTGAGTTAGCTTTTTAAGATCTTTTGTCATTTTTGTAAGATCTTTTTTATTATTGCTTTTTACTACATTGTTGTATGTATTTTGAAGATCGTCTCTCTTACTTTGAGGCTTTATACCTCTTTTTAAATTATAAAAATCATCATAAGCACTTCTTTCAAAACCATATTGTTGTTCGTATCTAAACATTTGTTTTCCAAGTTTTTGAAGTTCTGGTTTATTGTCTTTAAACATTAATTGAGCTCTTGAAGCAGCTTCTGGACTCATTTGACCAAATACTTTATTGTAAGATTGAAGCGCCTGTAATCCACTTCCATCCATTTTTTTATCCATGTTTCCCATTAAACTAATAATTTGATCATAATCATTTCCAAAGAAATCTTGTAAAGCTCTTTCAAAAACTTGTTCATCAGAATCAATTGGTCTTCGAGCATCTTCTTCTTGTTTCATATAAGCTGCGAGAACCCCTGCAAATTCAGTCGAACCAGCATAATTTTTATCAGACATAGAAGATGACAAAACTGGGGAATTAGTATCGAAGAAACCATTGTCTGCTCTATGCCATCGATCCATTACGTCATTATATGCAGAAAGTAGACTGGCTAAAGGATGAGCCGCTCCAAGAATACCACCTTTTCCATCACTTATCTTAGTTCCTTCTCCAAGCCAGCCCCAAATTTTATCTGTAAATTCTTTTTGTTTTGCATCCTCAGCTTGAATATATGCATAAGTAGCCGCTCGCAAAGCTACAGTATTTTCTTCTAACGCTGTCAAGTTATCTTCATTTGTTAAAGATAATGTTTCAGCAGATTCTTCTAAACTATCCATAGCTTCTTCATTTGGCATTAAAGTTTTATCTTCTCCTTTTCCTTCTTCCTTTCTTTGCTCTTGATATTCTTTTTGTTCGTCTGTTAATTCTGGTGTTCCAACTACTTGAATTTCACTTGCATACATTTTTGAAAAAGGAGCGTTCGCACCATATTTTTCATAAGCCTCTCCCATAGCAGCTTTTTGAGCATCAGTAAATTGTTCTATCTGAGCATCTGAAATACTAGAGTTTTCATCTCTTAATAAATTAGCAATATTTTCTTCTGCTGATGCTAATTTATCAGAAGCTTCTGAAAATTTATTAGAAGCTTCGTTCATTCTTTCTTGCCATTTTGATTGAGATTCTTGAATAAGTCTCATAGCTTCCGTAGCGCCCATCATTGCGACCATAAAAGGACCGCCCATATAGCCAACAATAGAAGAAAGAGCACCTTTTGCTTTGCCCATGGTACTTGTAGCTCCTCCCACTTCTATTGCTGATTTAGATCGAGTTACTAGTTCTTTTTGTATTACTGCAATTAATCTTTCTCTTGTTGCTAAATCTAAATCAGATAAACGCATTCCTTGCTCTTCAACCATATTTTGAGCAATTCTTCTAGCAATTGTTGAAGAAATAACAGCCTCTTCTCCAACTTCTGTTGCCATTAAAGTCATAAGTTGTTGTTCAGCTATTCCTAGCTTTCCTGATACGCTTGATATAATTGTACCAAAGTTTTCCCCCGCTAATTTCATACCCATTGTAGAAGACGCAATACTTTGATTTATTTTTGGTCTAATAGTGTCTATACCTTTAATAGCTGTTTGTAAAGAACTTCTGAATTGATCTAAAGCGGGACCAACAGAACGAAGTTTTTCGTCTAACCCTGCATTATAATCTTCTCCTTTGTTTTTAAAATGATCGAACATAGTTCGACTTGCTCCTATAATCCCCTGTTGTTTTATAGAACTAAGAGCACTGTTACTAAAACCTCTAATTGTAGCCGTTACAGATCGTCCAGCTGCTTGACTTTTCGTTGCAAAAGTTGACATAAATTTTTCATCTTGTTGATATTTAGTCAAATTAGTATCTTTTGGAAGGTACATTTGTTTATATCCGTTACCCAAATCAAGAACACCTAATTTTTCTAATTCCTGATTATGTTTATATGCAAATTTAGCAATTTCGTCTCCACTTTTTGCCCTTCCTTTTAAGATCTCCATTTGCCCTTTATACATATACTCTTCCATCATTACCATTCGAGCATTTAATTCGGTTTCAAGGGTTTTAATTTGAGACGTAATTTCCTTCATTTGTAAGCCACTTTCTGGCATACTTGCAATCTGGATTCTTTCTTGCTCCAATTCTGCTAATATTTGAGCTCTTTCGCTCTCAAGTTCAGTTTTTAATTTTAAAATATTTTCTTCATCAACACTAGCAATTTCAGCTTCTAAATTATTTAATTCCATTTCTCGTTCGTTAATTCTATCAAATCTTATAGTTGACGGATGATTTTCTCCAGCTTTTTGATAATCTTCAACGAAGTCTGCTGCTTTTGGATTTACTGGTTGTTGAGTAGATTCTTGTTTTTCAATATTTCTTAATTCATTAAGAATTTTTTGAACCTCTGCAATTAATTCTTCGTACGCTCCATTACTAGCTTCATATTCAGGAGTAGTTTTAGAATAAAAAGTATGACCTTCTTTTTGATTTTTTGGCCTATAATAATCTGCCACCGCAAGATCAAAATCTCTTTCAGCTTTTTCAGGAACCTTCCTAAGATAACCACTCGGATTTTCAATAACATCTCCACGGGCATCTTTTGTTCTCGTTCCTCTGATCATGACTGTTTCTTCTACTAAACTTTGTTGTAATCGTACATATTGACGTTTTAATCTATCTAATTCTTTATTTAATTCTCTTTTTTTATTATTAATCTGAGTTTGTTCGTTTCCATCTTCATGAATTAATCTGACAACATCTTGCTCTGACACCCCAGCTTCTTCCATTCTTTTTAATACTTCTGCACGAGGATTTGGAGTTCTTTCTCTTGCTGCTGCAAGATTTCCTTTTTCTTTTTCAATCCAAGCTTGTACAGAACTAATAGAAGCGAATCTGTTACCAGGTCTAGTATCTAGATTATTAGCTTTATCAAGAATAGATTGCCTTCGTGTTAAAGTGGTATCAATTTCAGCTAATCTGGCTTCTTTAGCTGCAATATTTTCCTCAATTTCTCCTCTTAATTTACTTTGATTATATATTTCCTGTTTCATTCGAACAGCTTCTTCGGCGCTATATATCTTGCCATCTTCACCAAATTGGATTCCACCTTCTGTTTTTCCTCCAATAAATACATTTTGAGCGGCAGAAGATATAACACCTCTTTCTACTTTTTCAAGAGGATTGGCTCCATTAGCAAACCATGAAGTTTTATTAATACCTAATAAACTACCTTGTATAGCTTGCATATGAGCATTTGTTTCAGCTAATTTTGAATTTAATAATTCTGCTCTGGATGCTGAGGTAGACAAACCATCTGAAAATGGAGTTATGCCTTGAGCTAAATTAGCTACAGCTTGTTCCGTATTTCTAATTAAATCCATTATTTGAGAGCCAACACTTTTAATCATACCCCAAGCAGTTCTAACACCATTTGTTATTAAACCTAAAAAAGCATAAAATACTCCTCTATTAATTACAGGATTAGATAAAGCTTTCATTATCATATTCAAAACATCTACAATAGGGGTTAAAATCTGTACAGCTTGCTCTCCAAGCTCTCTGAATGCTAATTGACCTTGTTGTCCTAATTCATTAACTTTCTGATTGTAAGTTTCTAATGTTTGAGCGGCTAATTCTTGGGCACTTTGAGCTCCTTGTATATCTGTTGTTAATTCTCTAATACTACTAGCTTCAAGTTTCATCATTTGTTGTCCCATTTTTGGACCAACAATCTTACCCCATAATTCAACTTGGTCCATTGTACTCATATGTAAAGCTTTCATACGACTATTAATAATGGCAATCTGATCTGAAACTTTTTTCATAGATTCTCCACCATTTTCCCATAAAGAATCTGGACTTAAACCTATAGAACCTAACGCATCTACTACAGACTGATCTTGAGAAGCTGGTTTAGTAAAGAATGCACGTAAAGCAGTACCTGCCATAGAACCTTTTACACCTTTTTGAGCAAATGCTGCTACAGTACCCATTAAGTCTTCTAATTTCTCTTTATCTTCGAGATTCGCACCAGCTGCGGCTGCTGTACCACCAGCATATTGCAATGTTTGAGAAATATCATGAGAATCAATAGGAGCAGTCATAGATGTTCCTACTAATAATGAATTTAAATATTCGGACTGGTCTCCAAAATCAATAGATTTTAAATCCCCTCCAAGCATTGCGGTATTTTGGATTAATTCTTCTAAAACACTATTAAGATTACGACCTTCTAATTTTGCAGTCTGTAATCCGCTTTCTAATACATCTAATTGAGTTTCAGCAGAATTTAAACCAGCCCTACCAAGTGTTTGAAGTCCATCTGTAATATCATTAATAGCAGTTCTATATTTTACACTTAACTGATTAGCCTGATCTCCTAATTGTTGTATGGCAAAAGCACTTTGTCCTGATACCGTTTGAACAATTTTCATTCCTTGTTCAAACTCTCCAAAAGCATCTGCTGCCTGAACACCAAAAGATGCTATCAAAGCGGTAGTTGTAACTAATAAACCATCAATTGCTCCAAAATTACTTACTGCTTCTGTACCAAACTGACCAAAAGTAGATGTAAGGGCAGACATGCCTCCCATAATAGCAGTAATACCACCCATAGCACCAGCAAGTACATTAAGATTAACATTTACGTCTTCTGTATAAGCCATTTATATTCTCCCATTCTATAGTAAACTCACCCTATTTTGAAGGCAAAAATTTGTTTCCCATCTTGAATAAGCCCAAAGAAAAATTTTTTCTTCGTAAGATAAAAACCCCTTTTTTTCTAAATCATATATTTGAGATGGGGTTTTTGATAATAGTTTACAGATAGCTCCGTCCATCTGTAATATAGCACTATCATCTATTAAATCATAATATTCATTGAAATAATTCTACATCATTCATATTATTTAATACTTCTTGGATTTTAGCGAAAGCTGCTGCCGAAAAATCATTTGAAACCTCATAATACCATTCTTCGGGTGTCATTTCTGGATCTATAACTGTTTCCGCTAAATAATTGCTTCTAAAATGATTATCTTCTTGATATTCCTCCTCTGTCATATCTGAAAGTTTTTTAGTAGCAAGACGACGATTTACCAAATGATTAAATTGAGATTCTGTTAATTTTCTTACTTTTAATTCTACATCACATAATTCAGGTTTAATAGTTCCGTCTCTTTGTTTTACATCTAAAACAGTTGGAATTTTTATTGTTAATACTTTTTTAGCCATACCTGTTAAAATATCTCTTGTAGCCATAACTTTCCTATTTTTCTCTATTTTAGAATCAATATACTCTT
>JAEIGA010013049.1_pt1 | contig 12642 bp, 13 predicted proteins | sample 9270691 | NCBI WGS metagenome assembly JAEIGA01 (sample SAMN17057246, study PRJNA624740) | gut metagenome | biome: biome; isolation source: fecal sample | host: Bos grunniens | place: China: Xizang | collected 2019 | reverse complement strand
CCGGGACACACACATCCCGTGGTAGTGTCCTCCCCACATGGACATAGCCGGCTGTGCTCCTGCACTGCCGGCTTGCTGTCCTATATGATCACTCCGCTCTGGAGTGCCCTCCGGATCTGGTTTTTTTCCTCCTCCGTCGCTGCTATCGGTGAGACGTCCGGATTGACAAAGCTGCATAGCCCTGAACAGTCTGATACCTGGATCTGCACTGCTGCCGGGTTTGCCTCTGTAGAATCGTAGTTGGATGGTTTTTTGTAAAACGGGTGCCTGATCTGAATGTAACACTTTTGCGGGACTCCTACCGCTGAAAAACCTCTCCCGCCTGCAAGCATGGGCGCCCCTATGCCTGGACGAGATACCATGTCAAGCCCCTGCTGCGCTAACCCTCCAACTGTTTTCGCCTCGGCTCCTACGAGCTGGGCTGCTCCTGCTCCTGCTACAAGAGGATTTTCCATCGCCACACCTGCAACTATGGTTTTCGCTGCGTCCGCTATCCCTGCAGCACCGCTTATCATAATTCCTGCAGTGTTGAGGGCATCACTTCCAAGGCGTGCAGCTACCTGTCCCGCATTTGTAGCTGATAGAGGGACGTCCGCCCCTATTGCTCCGGTGAGTATCGCTACTGGATATTTTTTCTTGTCCCACGTTGTGAGATCTACAACTGCTGTACAGCTGCCTGTTGCAAGATCAACCCTGTATTTTGCGTGCAGCGTTCCGCCCAGGACGTCAGCTGCCTCTAGCTGCACTGTACCGCAGTATGGAAGATATAACGTGATCTCCATGTTTGTGCAGTCTCGGAAGTCGCCGAAGATAAACGGTATTTCTCGCTTTCCTGCATCTACCAGAATGGCATAGCTGTCAATAGCGTGCAATGGGTTGTTAAATTCAAGGGGCACCGTACCGGTACCTACAAACATATTAGTGCCCATTGATCTATAGCCGGGCACATTAACCAGGGGGAATGGGTAGACTCGTAAGGAAATGAAGAAGTCCAGAAGCGCCGAAGTATTAAAGGAACCCGTATCTAATGCAAGGGAAAACATGAAGTTTTTCCAATAGTCCGGATCTATAAATGATGTCCAGAGCAGTTCGCCAAGTTCAGCTACTTGCGCAGCGTTAAGACAGTACTGCGTGATAAATCCGAGGGTAGAACCGATAGAAACGTCGTCAGGCGTTTCTATATCGTCTCCTACGTTTTCATCGTCTGGGAATATCTCTGGATCAGGGCGGTCTCCCCCTCCTCCGGGCGTGTATGGTGGTACATCTTCCTCTGTGAAGTCGTTTTCTTGGAAATTCTCATACTGCCACGGACGCAGGGAATTTTTAAATTGGGGATTTTCGATATCACCGGTTTTAAGACGTGCTAGAAATTCGTTGTTTTCCGTCACGTCGGTTGCATAGGTAATTCCGTTGACATATCCGTTTGTATATGTTCGGGTATCTAATCTGAAATGCAATGATATTGATTTATAGACGTCATCCATTGTAATGATAGGATAGAAATATTTTGCTGTGTGTGGTTCCTGATTGTACACATCTAATATGCATAAAACGTTTCCGTCCCACATATACGGATTAACGGACGTTAATAGATTAGTATCTATTGTTCCGTGCATTCCCGCCCTATTACGTCCCAAAGGTTTACTTGCTGCCGTTGCATCATCGTATGACCATTTAAAAACGCCGTATCTATCAACTAACGCTATTTGATTATATGCACTGCTATTTACGCCTATAGCCCGTGCGTATTGTGTAATACCGTCGCTATCGCACGTGATCGAAACAAACGGATAAAAATACTGTATGCGTGTGTAATTGTTTTGATGTGTTATATAATAATCCCCCGGAATGCTATAACTTGTAAAAAATCCTCTGATAAAATAACCCGTGGTTGATTCTACATAAAATGTTCCGTTCCTGAAATCATCTGACGATATTGTAATAGTACCGTAGGTATTTCCAAAACTCATCTGCATTGTACCGCCGTATTCATAGAATTTTATGAAATTTGCTATATTTGTAAAAATGTTTGCTGGATTTGTTGTTATAAATGCGTGCGAAAACGTCTGTCTGTGATCAACAAGATTTTCGCCTGCATCATAAATCATAACGTGTCCGTACAACTGCCAGTTAGTATACGAATAAAATGCACTGTATTCCGGATACATTTGATTTATAAATCGGAAATCATAATTAGTACCACTTTCGTTGTGAACTATTTCGTTATTCTGATACACATTACCACTATTTGCGATATAAACGGCATATGTTATCGGGAAATTCGCGTCATCAATATCTTCTTCAAACGTATAAACGCCGTCATTAACGGTACAGTGTGCCGACCTATCTAAAACTGGTATATTATCTTTTGAAATCCAACCCAACCAATACGCATCCGGAACGAATCCCTCTATACCGTGACTCCTGGATGATTCGGAAAAAATGTCCTGATATTGTTGGTATGTTGTACCCGTCCAATACGTAGAAGTATTGTTTGTGTACAAATCATTGATAATCATTTATTTTCACCTCCTTTTTGCTGGTTGTTCCCATATCCGCCTAACACAGTCAATACATAAACTGTATCACTTCCATAATTAGCAGTAAAGGGCGTTTTGTCAAAATCGAGCGTGATGCACTGGCGCCGAAGCTCCGCCGGCACCCGTCTATCATTAAGAAACTTATCAGCATTTGCCTTTTGCTGGCTGCGATCCAGATAGAGGGACAGCTGCTTGATCTGATCTGCATTGGACGTCAAAACGTCCTCTGAGCATCTGATCATTACCCTACCGCCCGGCATTGTAACCAGATCCGTGATATAGTAGTATCGGCTCCATGTGCTGCATTTTAAATAATTGCACGTTGCAAGATCTACTATAGAGGCAGATACTATAAAATCCGGCGTCATAATACTACAGTTATCTTTGATTGCAGCTATTACCGGTGATCCTGGCTGGAAGTCCGCCGATTTATCAAGCTTACGAGGATCTGCCGTGCATTGTCCAAACTGTATACTAACTGACACAAAAATGCCCCCTTTATGATTGCAGCGCCCCCGATCGGAGACGCTGCCATTGATTTTATTTTACAGTTTGTTATCAAGTGCCTGTGCCACAGATCAGGATCACGCCGTTTTCGGTGAGATCGTTAAGGCAGTTTGTGTCACACTTGTAAAAATTGTTGTAATACTCTCCGTTAGCGTTGTATGCGCTTGTAACGCGCATATCCGTGTTGTTGACTGCGATTGCATCATCATCGTGGAGGATACCAATGATCCACGGCTGAGATACTGTAGTAGGCGGATCAAGAGCGTCTATAGTTACATCAATAGATGTACGTGCCTCATAACTCTCCGGCAGAGACGGACGGCTCGAAGCCTGCCAAAACGGTACAGTCTCATACGACCCGAATTTCGTCAGGTCGTCGTGATATGTGTCCGCCATCATAAAGATCTCGGTCGCTCTACCGTAGAGGGAGTTAAGCACTACATGGAGACGATCAGCCGGAGTGCTCTTTGTGTATCCGGTAGCGCCCATATTAAACGCCTGAGATTTAACTTTAAGCATATCCTTAATGTCGAGGACAGTAAACGCTAGGAAACGCAAAAACTTATCATCAACAAAAGCATATTCAGCTGTGAGAGTCTGATTGTAGAGACGATTATAGGTTGCAAGTACATCAATAACGCCGTTGTTACCATTGATCTTGTTAGCCATAAAATTATTATAGGTACGCATAACAAGATTATCGATATTATATCGTCTGCTGCTGTCGATCGTGCTCTCGATCATATTAAAAAATGCCCCTGCCTGTGCTGCGTCTCTCAAAGCGCTCTTTGCCTGACGTTCTGCAAAGCTACATTCGATTTGCCACGCCTCTCTCTTGTTATAAAATTTCTGCGTCACCTCCGGCGGGTTGTACTCAAACTGGTTGACAGTTTGACCCGGTGTCAGTGCCCAAGACGGATTATCGACCGCCTCGAAGTCCTTTGTTTGTGCCTTCGCCATAATGCTGCCATACTCCCAGTCAGATTTTAAAACGCTTGGAGCGTATCCGGTGTAGGGACGATCTACAAATACCATTTTTCCGATCTGGTCGATCATGTTTTTTACATAGTTGTCTTTCCATGCGCTGTTAAACACGGTAGTACCCAGATCTACCACATTCGATAAATCCTCGTTTACTGTGATATCCGTCTGTCCTGTTGTCTGTGTGTACGCCGTGTTTAACAGCGTTGCAATCTGTGTCACTGTCATATGTATCTACCTCCATACTTGCATAAAAAGTTTTTTGGCAATGTCTGCTTTGATCATCTGCCAAAGTGTATTTACTGCCTCTATCCCCTCGATCTGCTCCTGCAATGTCTTTCCGTCGCTGCCGATCGTGGTGATCGTTGTGGTGTCGGTGCCGGTCTCCGAGGTGGTGCTGTTTGCGCTGCTGGTACTCGTCGATACGTCCGGATCACCTGTATATTTTGTCTCTAGCTCCTTGGTGCCAGAGTGGCTTGTCTCATCCTTATACTCATCCGTAAAACCCGGATTATCATAAGGATTTACTTTGTGCGTCCTCTCCGTTTTATAGGTGAGAGGTCTGTCGGTCTGGGTCTCCGTCTGTTTGCGTTCCATCGTCGCGCGTCCGTTGGCGCTGCCGTGCGTGCTGGTCGTCAGCTGGGGCGTCCTCAGTCTGGTCTCCGTCTTAGTCGCCGTGTACATCTGTTTAGCTAGGTTGTACTTTTTGGCGTCGTTTAGGATCATCTTAAAAATGCGATTGATGTCTGACTCAGCCGTAAAGTAGCACAATGCATCAGCGTAAGACCAATTAAAATCATTGATCAGATCATCCATACCCTCTGTACTGGTATCAAATCCGAGAGAGTACAAAAAAGTAGATATCTGTCCAAAAGGATTATCCTGGAGAGTCGGATACACGTCCGCCCATCTCGTCAGGGTCAGATCCTGCACTAACATCCGGATCACCTCCCTCTGCTGCATCGATCTGGATATTGATCTCAGCGTCATCCTCTGCCTGGATCTCTATCTTGATTTCGGGCATTGCTGCCGGCTCGGTGTCCTCGGTCTGATCCTCGGTCAGGTCGTCGTCCTGCTCCTCTGGATCCTCCTCGGTCTGATCGTCAGGCTCCTCCGCTCCCGGCTCTGGATCTGGCTCGCTCTGATCCTCAGCTGCTGCCGGCTCGGTGTCCTCGGTCTGATCCTCGGTCAGGTCGTTGTCCTGCTCCTCTGGATCCTCGTCGGTCTGATCGTCGGGCTCCTCTGCTGCCGGATCTTCCGGCGCCTCGTCTAGTACTGCCTTTAGTCCCTTAATAATCCGACGGATCTCGGCGCTGTCGTAGTACTCAAACGGATCCGCGATCTCTTCCGGCTGATCTGGATCCTGCTCCGGATCCAGATCAGTCTCCGGATCGTCGGGGATCTGATCGTCCTCCTCGTGTGCGCGTTGTACGATGGGGTTAAGCTCTGCCGTGATCGACGTCCCAAAAAGAGCGTTTACACGGTCTAAACCCTCCTGGATCGTGTGCAGTATGTCGTCAATGTTGAGTGCAGATATCTCCTCATTGTCGTTGATCTCGTCTGTGATCAAACGCTCTTTTTTCATGTTGTCATGGGTTTGGAGCCCTAAACTCTCATAAAAATGTGAATAGATATACTGGCGCATCTCTATAAGCTGCACTATATCAGATGTACTCGTCCGCTGCGTCATGGGGATCCCTACCAGATCCGATACAAGTGACTTTTGAGCCACGATATACGGCTCGCCCTTATACATAGCCTGTATAGCGACGTTTGCCGAGTTTGCGGTCTGTGCGTCGTCGGCTCCGATGATGTTACAGAGTCGTGTGTTTTTTTGGGCGCAGTTGATCGATATATCGTTATCCGCCAAGATCGTGGCAGTCCGGGCGATCAGTGCAAACAGTCCGCCACGTCCAAAGATCTTATACTTGTCGGGCTCTGTGCAGTAGACGATCTCACAGTCTACTCCCGGCGTCAGGTTGTACGATTTTTTCAGGGCTGGATTTGCTACGAGTACGCGCCGATTTTGGTAGTAAAATGTCTGGTTTTCCGCCTTGTTTCCGTTCATGCATACCAGATCACCCTCGTGGAGAGGGATCACCTCGGACTGATATCCGTCTCCGATATCCTCTTGCAGCTTAAAAAATATAGCTTTGCCGTTTACGAGTATGAGATACTTTAAAAACGTCTCGTCAACTGTCTCCGGCAGACCATGGAGTAAGATCAGACGCATCGATATATAGAGCAACTGATCAAAGTAGTGCCTATAGAGTGTATCAAAATCCATGCTAAAACTGATTACCCCAAAAGGGGGATCAAGATTTGAGTACTCTATTCTTGGCAAGCTCTGCCCCATCTGCCTCCCTCCTCTCCTGCAAGAATTTGTAAACGTGAAGCGTCGCAAAACAATCGCCAAGTGAGTTGTGCGCAGGTGCTGCACTCCAGTCAAAGCCAAAGTATGCAGCAGCCTCTGTCAGCTTTATCCAGCGCTCCAGCTGCATATACTGCTTAAAATCTGCCATAACGTCTATGATCTTTGTTGTATCGAAGTCCGGGATAACGCCGGCGCAGTAATCCAAAAATCCAAGATCAAACGGCGTATTGTATCCGATGATTGTATCCGCGCTCTGGATGATCCGCCGAAGATCGTCGGAGACGTCCCCGATATAGGGCGCGTGTTCCACCATTTCCTGCGTGATATGATTTACTGCCATAGCCTCCTCCCAGCTGGATGCAAATGTCGGGTGGATTAGGCTATCAAAGATCGTGCTGCCATCGTCTCCGATGATCGAGACTTGCAGCAGCTCGTCACCTCGCTCTGGGTAGAGTCCGGTCGTCTCCGTATCTAAAACTATTATCATTTTTTAAATCGCCACCTTTGCTGTACTTGATAATGCGGACTTGATCCAGCTTGCAATGACCTCGCCGGTCTCATTGTCTGCAAAAAATGTTTTGCGCTGCCGGCATAAGTCAAAGATTAACTTTTGGGCTCGCGTCGAGCCGGCACGGAGATCTATCTGGTGTAGTGGGTTGCTGTCTTCGTGATCCTCCATATAGATGATCGTTTCGTCTGGCTTTTTAATTGGCGTAGTTTTCGGGTGCCAAAAAATGATTGGATACTGCTTGTAGTTGTAGATATCCCCTTGTATTGTTTTACCGTCGTAGATCACAAAAAATGTTAAGATTATTGGATAGTCGTCCATTCTGTCCGGCGCGTGCCGGTACATAGCTATCTCCCAAGATCCTTTTGTGATCATATCGAGCTGGGGATTATCAAACGCAAAGTATTTAGAAACTTTGCTCGTTGCCTTGCTCGGTGAGCAGTACTCTACAGCGATTTTTGTCCCAGACTTGCCCATCGTGTACACGTCGATAGATCCTTGCTCTTGGGACTGTATCCGATACAGTCCCATATCACGAAAATATGGGCAGTGTTTAGATACCGTGTTAGCCAGCATATAGATTATTACGCCGGGACGGTCACGGATCACGCTGGATAACAAATTCTGAAACTTTATAAACTCATTGGATAAATAAAATGTACGTGTGATAAACTCATCAAACAAAACGCAATAGATCTCACCGGGATCTGTGCCTTTGGTCGTCTCTACAGTCGATATTGCATAGGTTATGCAAAACGGGTTTAAATCCTGTGCGGTCTTGACATATTTCCCGGTGTCGGTCGTGTCGTATCTTGCCAGATAAAACTTGTGCTGCCTGTAGACTATAGCATTATACTTGTGCTCGGTCTTCTGCTCGATCCAATCCCTGTGCGGATTAAATAATCCCTCTAGGTTTGTGGGGCGGATCATCTCCTCCATTCGCCGGATATATACAGACGGTTTACCTGTCTCCAGGTACTTCTCCAAGATTTTCTTGCACGCTCCATAGGTCTTGCCGTTGGAGCGCTGCCCGATGATCAGGCGATAGGTTGCGCCGGTCTTGTCGATCTTGCTAAAACTGTAGTACTTACTCGGCATCTGGATCACCATCCCCTGCGACTTCGATCGGATCAGGATAGTCCGGCGGATAATCGCTATCCTCGAAATAATCATAACAGTCTGCATTTTTTGTCTGACGCTCGCAGAAGCTGCACTTGTCCGGGCTGTAGTTTGCGCAGTTTAAAAACTCGATACATCCGTAATACTTTATTTTGCGTTTCTCTTTTTTGAGCTCTTCAATGATGATCTTAGCTTTAGCCAGCTCTTTATCAATGTCGTCAGCGTCTAAATCTAAATTGATCGTAATCATCTTATACTTACCTCCAGTATATCACATTTTGTTTGTTTTGTCAATACTCGTCAGATCCTCCTCCGCTGGTGCCAAACTTTGCAGCCATCATCAGGACGCGATCCTCGTCACAGTCCTCCAGCATCTCCAGCAGATCCTTATCTGCCTTAAAGCCTTTTTGTTGTAGCAGCACATAGGATCTGATTTTGATCGTGATGGTCTGACCGTTGCAGTCCGTGACCTCCTGCGGATCCAGCTCACCACCATAAATAGACTCTAGCAGTCCGGACTCCTCCGGCTTTACGTGCATATCATAATCAAACGCCTCCATTTTCTCGGCAAGGGTCTCAAACTTGTCAAAATAGCAGCGCTCGATCCCCTGCTCGTCAGGCTTGGGTTGAGCTAGTCCAGAAATGTGATATCTAAACTCACCCTTTGGCGTGATAAATGCATATTGTTTTTGACCGATGGTTTTAAAATAGTCGTAGTGCGTCCGCTCAAACTCGCCGAGCCCATCCAGCAGGCTAAAATCTAAACGTTTACGTTCGCAGAACTTCCTCACGCGCTCCTTGACTTTTGCGTTATACTGTGCTATAATGGTAGTGTCTAAATCAAATCCTTTAATACTGTCTGTGTCGCAGTAAAGGATCCTATGATTGTATTTAGACTTCCCACCATCCTCCTTGTCCAGGCAGAGGGCACTAAAAAGAGTCAGCAGCTCATAACGTGCCCAGCTTGCCACCCATACACCCCACTGATATAGTACTGGTGCAAACTGCGTTTTTTTGGTGTTGATCCGGTTGGCTTTGTCGATCGTCACGGATCCATCTAAAAAGACGTAGTTTGTTTTTACTGGGTCTTGTACGAAAATTCCGTAAATTCTATTTAAAAACGACTTGATCAGATCATAGGCTGCTTGCTCTTCTGCCGTCGGCTCTCGCTGCTCCTTGATCTTCTTTAGTGCGATCTTGGCTGCTCTCTTCCTGGTATAGAGATCTACGCAGCTATTTGTGATATAGTCAGGTAAAACTCCGTAGGGCGTGCCCATAATAGCCTTGATCTTGATCCGTGCTATGTTGTAATACTTAAACAGCAGATAAAAATCCACGTCGGTCATAGTCGCCTCGATCCGTCCAGCCTGTGCCATCTTCTTTGTCACCATGCTCCGACGGTCTGCCAGTGGTGCCTCAATGTAGTTTTTTGAGTACACCGGCAAAAATGCCACGTCGTCCAGCTTTGCCTCGACGTCCTCAGCCACAAACGTGATCAGCATCGCCATGTCTTTATAAATGCCCCTGTGCCTTTTGAGATCCTCCAGCTGATCCCGATCCTTTGGCACCGGGAGAGGCGCGAAGCGATCACGCGGATACTTGTGCAGTAATATCTGTGCTATGTAGTGACTGTCTGCATCATAGTCCTCAACGTCTGGCAGCATCTGCCCTTTGTACATCGTTGTGCAGTAGTTAAACCCGCCAAAAAACGCCACTCGCAGCATTTTTAACAGCGTCTGATCCTGCGGATCGTCCGGCTTTAGCTGTCGTTTTCTTACCTTCCACATCATCAACTTGCTTTTACTGTCGTGTTGTACCATTTGATCATAGATCAGTCGCTTTACTCTCTGCGTCGCAGTCAGCGGGATCCGTCCAACTCCGCCGTACTGCTCTGCTTGCTTGGTATAGTATCGGATCAGGATCTCGACGTCTGTGCAGATATATCCCAGCTCAAACTCGTCCAGATCGGTCTCATTGTGACGGATCTTTGCATAGTCATATCCGGATACCTTGGGGATACCGATCTCCTCGCCCATTGCCTCCAGGGATTTCTCACTGTAGTTGTAAGAGTCGTGATACTCAAAACAGTCAAACACCGTACACAGAAGCACCTCATAGCGTGATTTTGCGATGATCGAACCGTCCACAGGCACCTCCCGGCAAAAAAAGCCAAAGTCAAATTTTAGGTTGTGGTCAAATACAATCAGCTTAAACTCAACGTTTAAATGCAGCGCTGCCTTTAAATTTGCCAGAAATTCGCGAAAATCTGCCCACGTCCTTCCGTAAACGATTTGATCACCAACGCCAAACTGCCAAACGTACATAAAAGCAAACAGGTTATGATAGTTGGTTGATTCCAGATCAAACCCGGCGATCAGATCACAGTACTTGTGATCTCTCCTGTAGCTCGCCGTCGTGGTCGGCAGTCGCTTATAGTCAAACTCATTCCAGGGTACTCTCCGGATTTTATCAAAACTCATGTACATCACCTCAAATCTATAAAGTCCTCGTCGTCGTCCGTCCAAAGGTCTTCGACTTCCAACTCTCCAGCCTGCTCCACAAACGACTCGATCAGATCCTCGATCTCCTGATCCAGATCGTCGCGTGCCTGCTCCGGGTTGTCGCTGTCTTCCAGGTCGTCATATCTCTTATATGCTGCCTCGATATCTCCGAGGATCTGCTGGAGATCCTCCGGATCCATACCGCCTTGCATGGCAGCCTGTACAGCATTATAGAGAGATCTATCATAGCCCTTGCCCTGCACATTTTCCGCCATCTCCAGGATATGCCACAACGCCGGCAAAGACTCCGCATACTTATCCAACTCCTCGGATGATATACCCAGCTGATAGGCGACTCCTTGCTTTTTCTTGGCAGCGTCTTGGAGATCTTTAAAACCTTTTCGGTTGATCTGCTTATTGATTGCAGCTTGTAATGCTTGCAATTCTTTTAGACCAAACTTAGATAAATTTTTAAAACTTGCGTTAAATCCTCCGCCTTTTTTGGTGCCGATCAGCTTTTGCAGCTGCTCCAGCTCCGGGATCACGTTGGAGACTCCGGACAGTCCGGCGCTCTGATACTCACCCATTAAGCGATTAGCCTCTTTGAGCGTTCCTTGCAGCATCCGGGCAGCTTGTCCACGCGCCTTGTCTCGTGCTGCTTTCTTGGCTTTGGTTTGCTCTCTCAGCTTTCTCTGTCGCTTTTTCTGGGTATTGCTCAAACTCTGCTCCGTCGCCTCTTTGATCCATTTCAGCGATTCCGTGCTGATAGATGGATCTACGCGCGTAAAATTGTAGCCTCCGGCGCTCTTACGTTTTCCAGATAGCGCTTTGCCGATGTTTGACGGATCCACGCCCAACGCTTTGGCTGCTGCATTGATGCTCGGATAAATGATACCTGTCTGCGGTACAAAAATGTTTGATCGTCTAGCCATCTATGTGCCCTCCATCAGATGCAGCGCCGGAAGATCCGGCGCTGATCCTGTCCGATCTTATGCAACGCTATCTTTGTAGTAGTCCTCGACGCTGTCGAACGTCTTCCAATACTCCATGATATCATCCGCCTTGTGGGTGCAGTCCATCACGCAAACCTTGTACAGATACGCCTCCGGATCTCCATCCGTCATTCTCATGTGCAGCTCGTCCAGCCAGTCCTCACAGATCTTTCTTGCTGCCTCCTCGCTGGTAAAATACACAGCCTTGATCAGCTCGCTCTTGTACGTCAGTTCTGCACAGTAAAATCTCATGATTATTACCTCCTTAGATCTCTCCGAGGATCTCCCTGATCCTATCGTTATACGGCAGCTTGGATACTTCCCATCCCAGATTAGCCATTTTGTAGGCTCTGATGCACTGTAGGATGCCACCCACGCTGTACGCTCTCACCTGTTCCCTGATGATCTTATCGTCCATAATGCGTTCCATGATTACTGTATAGGATTTGTAGCTCATAAAAAATACCTCCTTAAAAAATCAGGATCTCGTCCAAATCCTTGGTTCTCGCTCGCTTGACTTCCTCGATTCGTTCCTTTTTGGCTTGCTCCAGCTCACCGACGGTGAGATCGGGATCAATCCTCATGTAGATCTTGCCCTTGATGTTTTCTCTCTCCCCGTTCAGATGCTTGCTCATGCTCGACTTGTCCGCGCCGGCAGCACGAGAGGCTGCTGTGATACTGGGATAGATCTCTCCGGTATTGATACACATTACCGGTACCTTTTTACCTATCATCGTCTCACCTCCTTGCATATTATCCCACTCTTATTATACCACAGTTGGCATGGTTTGTCAACACTTTTGCAAAAATAACCTTGACAAACGGCGCCGTTTGTGATATACTGTTCCCAACTACAGGTATATTTCAACTCGCAGCCGGCACGCTGAGGCGCTGCTATTATGGCAGTATATCGTTATTTATGCAGCAGCCGGCGCGATCTGGTGAGATCCTCGCAGCCATAGCCGGCACGCAGCCGGCTAGATCTAGCACCTTGACAACCAAATCACTAGATCCTCGCGTTTACGTTATTTTTGTGCAATGATCACAAATTTTCGTAAAAAAATTCGGCGCGCGCGTTTTGCAAAATCCACAACTCTCCTACAGCACAAATCATCCTCGG
>JAEIGA010013048.1_pt1 | contig 12642 bp, 16 predicted proteins | sample 9270691 | NCBI WGS metagenome assembly JAEIGA01 (sample SAMN17057246, study PRJNA624740) | gut metagenome | biome: biome; isolation source: fecal sample | host: Bos grunniens | place: China: Xizang | collected 2019 | reverse complement strand
TAACTATCATATAAATTAGCTAAACCCTCTTGCATAGCGTTGTTAAAGCTATTTGTAGAAGCTTGTAACGCACTTGAACGCATTAAGCCCCTATCTGTTATATCGCCTAATACGTTTGTGTCATATGCTTGTTGCATATTTCTGTTAAAGTCGTCTTGGTACACTTTAAAGTTTGCATCGTTAGCAAAATCACCGCTAAGCATACTGTTAAGTGTAGGGTTTATGTTGCTTGAAACAGTTCCCATAGTTTCACTCATCCACCCAGCGGGTTTATAGGTTGTACCGTCTTTGTTTGTTGTTGAAGAGCCGAACAGCTCCCCTGTGTCGTAAGTTGTTGTAGCATAATCCGCTACTTTTGCTTTGTCTTTCTTGCCCATTTGAGCCTCCTATTATTGCTATGTTATCCCTAAACCTTTAAAAGTTCCCTTACTTCTTACATCTACTGCAAAATCGCCCTCTACTTCATCAGAAAAACTTATTGGCACGGGTGATACTTCACCTATAACGTGCCATAAGTCGTACCGACTATCCTCAACAGGGTAAAGGACAGATTCTTTAAGCGAATTAGAGTATCTTTGGTGTATGAATATAGTTAAAGGTTCTGTATAACTATTCATACTGTATGCATATTTGACCTTGTTATAAAACTTTAAAAAGGCTTCTTTACTTAAATCTACTTGTGGATTACCCTCTAGTAATTGTTCTATCTTCTTTTCTAGTTTGGCTAATCTGTCTTCTAATGGATTTCTTCTAATCATTTCTATTACTCCTAATGAATTCTAATATTTTCTTACTTTTCTATTATGAACTATGTTCAATTCGGCTATTTTCAAGGGTTTAAGGCTAAAATAAAGAAAAGAGAACTAATATAAATCAGTTCTCTAGAAAGGCCATAAACAATAATTAAATCTGAGGTCATTTGCAGGCCGTTTAAGAAGGGTTTAGCAATAAAGGGATGTATTTTATCATAAGGACTATTTAAGGCGTGTTAAATTGCCAATCAAAAAGCTGTTCTATTGGTTTACTTTTCTCTTTAACATACATATCTTTCTTAACGTGTTTAAAACCCGCCTTCCTTAATACTACTATTGCTGGTTTTACTTTAGTAAAGGCGTACATATCCTCGTTAAAAGCTTCGCAAACCATATTTATAAATCTAATATTCTCTAACATATTCTTTCTTACAGAAGCACCCGATAAAGTAAGGTAGCCACTTTCACGCTGTACGGTAATAAACCCTAGCAAGTTGCCCTCTTTCTCGTGATAGACACAAAATAAGTTAGGGTTCTTAATAAGCCACTTAAGCTTATACCTCTTAGGCATTCTGTATTCTTTATAGAATCTAACAAACTCATCTAAATCTCGTATATGGTCTATAATCACTCTAGGCCCTCCTTTTCTGTTTTCTGTAATTCTCTAAGAACTCTTTTACAGCCTTTTCCTCATCTTCTGTAAGCATAAGGGTTACAGCTCTTGGCATTTTAGGTAATTCTTTATCAATAAAGCTAATAACATTGCTATCCCAATTATCCCTCTTAACCTTATCAAATATAGTTGTTGTAGGCACATTGTAGGCCATTGAAAGATATTTAATACTAGCACCTTTTACATAAGATGCCTTAATCTTTTCCCAATCAATCCTAATAGGTTTAGCCTCTTTGTCTTTTACTTTCGTTACAGCTACTAGCTTGTTCTTATCTATAGGTTTTCTCTTATCTTTAGGTAGTTTTCTGTTAAGTGCTGGAGCTAGAGCCGATGCCTTCTCTATCTCTATTTCATCCATATTAAGCAATCTATAAAGCCTTATAGCAACTTTAACCCTATCCCTTAAACACATCTTCATAGCTTCTTCGTGTTCTGCTGTAGGTTCTACTTCATCAGGGAAATACACTATACCAGTTTTAAGCTTTAAGTATCTTATTGTCCTATCGTCCATATCAAGGCCATACTTTTTAGTAAGTGTTTGAGCTACTAAAGCACATATTCTGTGTAGGGCCTTATATCTGTAAATATGTTTTTCATCGCTAAGATGTACTAAATTGCCTTCCTCATCTCTTACATAACAGAGCTTTAACACTCTGTAAGGATTAGTCCTATAGTAAATATCGTGCCCATACTTGAAGGCTAAATCTCGAACCTTTTTCCATATGCTGTTATACTTTGTTATGTCGTACTGATAAACTGAGTAAATCTTCTTAAAAGCTGGTAATGTATAATGAGCTCTAATCCCTTTGTATTTAATCTTTTCTTCGGGTGTTTTAGGTCTTCCATTCTGCCACTCTTTAAATATCTTGTCGCATTCAGGACACTTGCCTCTAATAAGAAATTCAGAGTTAAAAAGCTCCCCGCACATTGTACACTTAACAAACTTCTTAGGGTTAGTTTTATTGTTTGGCCTTGTCATTTATACACCTTTCGTAGGTTTATAATCTGATTATGGCAGTTTTTTAATTCGGCATTACACAAGTTGTGTAGGTTGTGTAAATTACACAATATACACACTTACTTAAGTTGTGAAATTAGCCAAATATAAAAGGGGTTATTATACTTATATAACTGATTTACCCAATTCAGTTCGTTCTTACATAACATCATCAAGAAGGCAGGGGTTAAGCTCCTGCTTTCACCTTTTCATACTTAATAGGGAAGTAATACTCTATTAAATAGCTCGCCGCATCGAATGGATGCTCTAAGAACTTCAAATTATTCTCATTCTTAATCTGTGCATAGCTTGGCACATCTACAATACTTGTACCTACTTTGTATTTTAGGTTGTGTATGTTGTATAAGAGCTTCTCACATCTAGGGTGTACAAGTAGCTTTCTTTTCTTCTCGTGGTTGCATACCATAGCATTAAAAGCTGAGATTCTATTCTTAATAGGTGGGTTATAAGGCCTCAAACAGAACTTAATATTTTGGTTCTTAAAGTGTCTTTTAAGTGCATTCTTAATAATTACATAATTGCTAAGCTCGCTTTGTGTACTCCTGTTATCGCCTGAGGCATCGCCTGTAACAATAATTTCGCCCTCGTGGTTTCCATACCTTCTTATGAACTCATCAATAGTATTTTGAGTAGTAGAGTTCTCTAAGATAATTTCATCTATAAAGAAGACTTTATCATCTGTTTTATGTGCAATAATACAGCTCATAGGGTCTACGTTGAAATCCCACGTTATATAGATAGGATAATCCTTTAAGTAAGTAATCTTAGGGTTAATATTCTCGCTTGTGAAGTTCTTAACTACTAAACCGCTTGTGTAGTCGCCAAACTCCCCTAATACATTTATTCTAAAATACTCCTCATCATAAGCGTTTTTAAGCTCTTCTACATAGTGTTTAGGTAAATAAATATTCTGAGTAGTAGGAGCTTGTATAAATCTGTAGTTATCGTGTTTTTGCTCTACAAAATACTTGTAAATATAACCCTTACTCATTTCGGGGTTAGTATGGCCGAATAGTCTATATTGGAAGTCATCGCCCCAATGGTTCTTTTGTCTTAAGCGTGATAATAGCATCTTAAAGGTACTCTCAGGCACTTCTGACATTTCCTCTATCTCTACAAAGCCTAAGTTAAGGGATTTTAGCTTATTAGGTTCTTCTAAGTGTCTAAAGAGTATAATTGAGCCATTAAAGAATACTAACTCCCCTTTTGCTACATTGTACTTATAGTGATAGTTAGGAATAAGCCCCATATTGTCTAAGTGCTCTTGATAAGTTACTAAGGTTGTATCTCTTACAAGTGGGAATGTTTGAGCACCTACAAGGCCTTTAATTCCTGCATACTTTAAAGCTAATAATATACCTAGTAAAGAACCGCAAAAAGTCTTACCGCTTCCATATCCACCTTGATACAAAGCCACGTCTAAAGAGTGTTTATGAGGGATGTTAATATACTCCCTTTGTGCAGGCAATAAGTTGCAGTATGTCAAATCTTTACCCCGCCAAAGTCTATAATAGGGGCTACAATGTTTTCCACTATATCTTTAGGCTTCTCGCCTATTGTATCCCTAATAGTAGTAAAAGCTTGTGTATCGCCCTTTTTAGCCTTTTCAATTTGTGCCATAACCATAGCAAAGTCGTTTGTTTCGCCTGTTTCGCTGTCAATCAGTTGTAAGCCTATTTCTAAGAGTTCTTTTAGAGCTTTTCTTTTCTCGTAATTTTCAGCTCTTTTCTTACCTCCAATTTGACCTCTTCTCTTTGCTTCCTCTTTGCTTAAAGCACCTTTTTTAATAGGTTTTAAGTTCTCACTATTTGCCATAATAATCACCTACTCCCAATATCGCTTGGTCGTCATCGTCCATTACTGCACTTTCTATTCGCACGTTCACATAGTCTTCATACTCTGTGTAGTATTTATTTACTGTAAGGCTTACTATTTGCCTATCATCAGGGTAAGCAAGCCCGTTAAGAGCATCACATATACCCTTTGCTATATTGTCGCAATCGGGTTTACTTGTAGGTCTAAGGTAATTTACACTAGCCTCTTTAGTTTTCCTTTTGTTGTAACTCTTAGGTATAGACTTATGAACAGCAATATACACCTTTAAGGGAATATCCTCATAATATCTATAAGTCCACATAGGATATTTAGCTAAGAAGCTCTTTTGTACTAAGCTTACATAGTCTTTTACTTCTCTTGGTGTGTAATTACCATATCTACCTATTTTCATAGATTGCTTGGCTACTACCTTGCCTTTAATCGTAAATTCTAAAAACATATGGCCCCCATAAATTGGTTATAACTCAATTATAGAGCCTGTTATATTCGGCTATTCTAGCAATATCCTTAGGGTAATATTAGGGTATTTTTAAAAATCAACTTGATTTTCAACTTGATTATTTTCCCATAATTCGGGAGCTTCTAACTCTAAACTTATAAACACCATTTCTAGCGTTCTCTTATCCCTTATTTTAATCATTTCCTTATTGTAAAAGCTTGGTATTTCGTAACTCTTACCAGCATATTTAAGAGTGCTACAATCCTCTGAAATAAAAACCTTAGGGAAGTTTAACACTTGGGGCTTTGTTGGTGTAGGGAGTGTAGGAGCTTTTACTGGAGCTGAGGAAAGGCCCTCATTATTAGTTATGTATGCTCTTGCATCTGCAAAGAAATCTATATTTAACAATTACACACCCTCTTTAAAGTAGTTGAATAATGGATAGTAAGAGAAAGGTATACTATCGCCTGTTCTACCATTTCTGTTTTTAAGTATTACTAGCTCTAATTCTCTTGGTTTATTAGGATTGTTACTTTCACTCTTAGCAACATCGGGATCAAAATTAGAGCTTCCAGCATTACTGAACTGTAAACCCATAAGTATATCTGAACTGTACTCTATAGCTCCACTTTCTTTAAAAGCTTCCATACTAATCTTTACACTATAATTCTTTCTGTTAATTGAGCTAATAGCAAATACAGGGATTTTAAAATCTCTACTTATTTGCTTAAGTATAGTAATATTTCTATCAATATTCTCTCTTATATCGCTTCTCTTATCTGTACAAGGGGCTAGAATCTGCAAATAGTCTATAAACACTACAGGCTTACGGCCTGTTAATTCTATATGTTCTTGTACAAAGCCTTGAATGTCTAAAGCTGAGATATTGCCTTGCCCTTCTTCTATAACTATATTTTGAGCATAATCTGAATAGCTTTTAATAGAAGTGTTAATAAGGTCTAATTCTTCTTTACTGTATTTTAGATACCTTGAATAAGTTGTAATTCCTCTTGTAGTCTTAGCGTTAGCTATACTATTGCCATTAAGTAAAGTTTCTCTACTGATACTTTTAGCCATAAGCTCAGCCCTTGCCATTTCTAAGCTTATAATTAAAACATCTTGTCCACTCTTAGCTATTTGGTCGGCCATTTGCAAAGTAAAAGTAGTTTTACCCAAAGAAGAAATAGCGCCGATAATATAAAGGCCCTCGAATAATCCACCGTCTAAAATGCTGTCTAATTGAGTAAAGCCAGTAGGAATATAAGGAGTATTGGCTCTTTCTCTTATGCCGTCCATAAAGTCTTTTATATAGTTTCTTGTTCTTTTCTTCTCATAGTCAGCTTTACGCTTTTCTAAGTGTTCTTGTGCTTCTATGTCTATTTCTGTTTCAGATTGTGTAATAGCTTTCTGCAATAAAGCTTTAAAAGCTTCACGATCTTTTATAAGTATTTCGTTAGCATCTTTATATTGCCCTGATATATCCCCTTTTACAGCTTTATAACCTAAATCTTTAAGCTCTTGTATAAACTCTTGGGCCTTTTCGTTTCCCCTAGCATCATTATCAAGGCATACTATTATTTTATTGCTAAATTGAGGGGTAAAAGTTTCCAGTTTTTTAGAAAATTGGTGTGTGTTACTTAAACTACCTAGGGCTATTGCATTATACCCCCCCTCTATCACACTTAGGGCGTCTATTTCGCCTTCAACTATAAATACTGGTTCATTCTTCTTTAATGCATCTTCAAAGTTTAAGAATTGAACTTGTCCAAACTTCTTATATCTTGCATCACTTGTTTTATCTGTATTTCTTGCTACATAACTACTCTCGCCAGTAGGTATAATTACAGCTTGCCACTTACCACCTAAGCCGTTAAAAGAAGAGTCAAAGCCTAGTTTAAATCTTTCTATAACACTTTCGCCTAAGCCTCTTTCTGCAAAGTAATTAGTGTTTTTAGCCAAAGCGTGGCACTTCTCATAATATGCACTTAAGTTAATATCTGTGCTACTTGTTGTTTTAGTTGTATATTGGCTTTTAGGGTTCGGAGCTGAAGGGGTTGTAGGGGTTGAAGAATAGCTTAACCCAAAGAGCTCACACCCTTTTTTAAGAGCTTCTGTATAGCTTTTAATGCCATAATCTAATTGAATTAAGTCTATAACATCGAAGCTAGTAGAACAGCCAAAGCATTTAACTCTATTATTAGCTCTATCTAAACTCATAGACGGCTTAATATCTTCGTGGAAAGGGTTTAAACAGTTAAAGCTTTTTTTAGTGTTTATTCCTTTTCTTATGAGGTATTCTTCTAAATAAGGTTTCAACATTTCTTTAATGTTTTGGTTGTGTTTAACTGAGTTCATTCTTTAAAGCTCCAAATCTGATGTGTACTAAAATATAATGCTAGGCTTTTTCTTTTTCTATCTTACAGGCCTTTTTAACTATTATAGCATCCCAGCTCTTAAAAGCTGGGAATGCGTATAGCCTTTAATTATATTTAAATATATTTAGGATTTTACACCCACCTCAAACACCTTTCCCTATTGGTTTCTAAAAAAAGTATGTGAACCGACTACCCCCCTTTTGTGAACCGACTGCCCCCCAATTGTGAACCAACTACCCCCCAATTTGCTACATACTACACCCCCTATTTTACCCTTAGAAATGTATTAAACTGTTAAAATAATAACATAATTGCTTTAATACGGGAAATAGCTAAAAGGCAATAGCAATAAGCAATACAGCCCTTTTTAGTAGCTATAATGTGAACCGACTACCCCCCAATTTTATAAAATATTTCTTACTTATGTTATTTGTTCCTTGCATAAGTTACATAGTGCGGAGCATCAAAAGTACCTCTATAAAAGGATATGGAGGGGCTATTATTTATTCGCCTGCTTCACTTTCTTTATGTTAGGCATAGCAACTGGGTAATCTTCTTTAAAGGTAATTTTAACATATCTATCTATAAACTCTTTATAAGTTACTTTCTCTAGCTGTTTGTCTGTAAGTCTTACCCCTTTAGCGTTGCAATATTCCCAATCAAATATGTTTGTACTACAAGCTGTTAAATCTCTTTCAAAAGGTGCTATTATTAGCTTGTCTACGTGCCTACTCTTATCTTTAATAGTTTCATAAGAAGGCATCCCGCTTTCTACACATATATCTATAAGAACTTTAACAGATACATTGAAGCTACGCTTAAGGATAATTTGTTCAACTTTCTTGCCGTCCTTAGACATAATCTTTTCATATTGGTTTAGTTTCTTTAATTCTACAATCTTATCCCCTAAGTATAATGCGTAAGGGTTCTTTTGACTATTACTCTCTATCTTTAAGAGCTGTTTAGGATATGGCATTGGATCGCATTTTTGTAAGTGTTGGAAAATAGCATCTGAAAAGTTAGCATAAATAACGCTGTTTTCAATACTTTTAGCATCTATAATTCTAAAGGTTAAGAAGTCTTTTTCACCTTTTCTGTTTGGTTTCTGCACTTCACAAGATATATTGTATAGTGTTTGTAAGTCCTTCTTTATCTTAGCTCTAGCATCTTTCTCATCTTTAAGCCCTAAATCGGCCATAGCTTCCCTAAGTGATATTTTAATAAGTTTATTATTACCGCCTTCTTCTGTAAACTTAATAGTAAGCAATCTGAGAAGTTTACTTGTGCTTTGTTTTAGTGCAACTTTACTGTAATCTTCAATAATCAACTTTAAGTCAGTATTGCCGTTTTTAGTGGTTATAATACCATTATTAGTAAACTCTTGCGGTTTTATACCCTTTTGGCTCGCCCTTGATAAAGCGTTAGTAGCACTATCTTGCTTAACCATAGCATAAGTTTTAGCTGAGTTTGCAATATCCCTTTGAGTAAAGTAAAGCTCTTGTTCTACTTCTGTTAAGGGTTCGTTTTCTATTTCTAATTCGTTGTCTATGTCTTTTTCTATCATTTAGCTAAATTCCCAAATATTAGTATTTGTAATAAGTAACTGTCTATCCTGTCAGAAGCCTTTAAGAAGAAGGCCTTATCTTTTAAGGCTATTTTTACCTTGTCTTTATGGTATTTCTTAGGCCTGTAATTGTCTAACTTAAATTCTCTTAAAGGATATAAGCTAAGTTTATCACTACACAAACCTTTAATAAGGTTGTTACAGTTCTCTAAGCTCTTTTCTAAGGTTTTAATGTCCTTTTTAAAGCTCTTAATGGTGTTAATGTCTTCTAATTTCATTACTATATCAATAAAGCTGTTATGAGCCATAACCCACCTTAAACAAGCTTCTATCTTTAGTGTATGATCTCTAAGTGTTTTAACTGCGTTTTCTTCTGTTACTTTAGGTTTTTGTATAGTTAAAAGCTCCTCAACTAAGCTTAACTTACTCTTATCTAGCCCATAACTCCGCATCTGTTCGCTAATATGTAAACTACCTAAAGTATGTATCAATATAAGTATGCTGTATTCTATTTCCCATACTCTTGTATGCATTATTTGTTTATATAGCCTCATAGTGTTTACTAAAGACACATAAAACTTATAGTCTAGCCAGTCGGGGCGGTCTAACATTGTGTTAATAATGTCATTGACTTCCTTATCGCTTAAAATAATATCCATTTTCCCTTTAATATAAGAGTTCATTGTATAGCCTTCGGCAAATAGAAACATCTTACCTAATATATCGGGTGTTATTTCTTCCCTATTATTTTTATAGTAATCAAATTCTTTCTTGTTCATTTCTATAAAATCCTTGTTCGTTTTCTTTTGTTTTCAACTTCTGCTAATGATAATTTACAGAAGTTGGCTTGTGTATGTTGTGTAAGTTGTGTAATTTGTGTAAATTGTGTATTAAGGCCCTTTCTTAAAACATAATTCCCTAACAAATTTCTTACACTCCAAATAACTTTTTATATTTGTCTATGTCTTCTTTATTTTCCTTTACGCTTTCTTCTAATAACTTATGTACAAAGTTATTAAGTGAAGTTTTCTTAATCTTAGTTAGTATCTGCAAGTCATCGAATAAACTAGGTGTAACTACTAGCTGTACCCTTTTTGTTCTTGCTTCTGTTTCAATAGGTGCTAATTCTACTCTTGGTAGTTCTTTTGCTACTTCTATTGTAGCTTCTTTCACTTCCGCCACATCTGCTATGTTAGCATTTGAGATAAACGCTAAAGCTGGATTATCTAAGGCGGTAAAATTCTTCTTACTCATTTTTACATTACCTCTTTTACTAAATTCTTATAATCTGTTGCAGGGTTGCTTTTTGGTGCGTATGTAAAGAGGTTCTCTTTATTAGCTTGGGCCTCTTTAATTGCTATGCCTTCCCTAATAGTAGTTTTGAATAGCTTAGTATTTAACTGCTTTGCTGTCGCATCTAGCATACTTGCTATATCTCTACTTAAAACACTTCTTGAACTATACCTGGTAAGAACTAAACCTTTAATAGTAAGGCTAGGGTTACAATATTTCTTAACTACTTCTATTGTGTTAGCTAGTTGCCCTATACCCTGTAAGCTAAATATATCAGCTTGGCTAGGTATAATTACACTATCGGAAGCAGTAAGAGCATTTACACTTAATACCCCTAAGCTTGGTGGTGTGTCTATTAGTATATAGTCATATTCGCTTTTAATCGTTTCTATAGCTTCTCTGAGTTTAAACTCCTTGCCTGTGTCCTTTAAGTGTGAATCTGCATTACTTAAGCTAGGACTACTACAAATTAAATCACCTTGTGGAGTTTTCTGTATAGCATCTTTAGCGTTGCTAGAGCCTGTTATAACATCAAAAGAGTTTAGGTGTTGCATATTAGCCCCTAAACTGTAGCTTAAGTTTCCTTGTGCATCTAAATCTATAAATAATACTTTCTTTTTGTGTAGATGCTTTAAGCCTGTTCCTATGTTCTGTACGGTGGTACTTTTACCTACTCCGCCTTTTTGGTTTATTACTGTTATAACTTCTTTCATATGGCCCTTTCTTTGCTCCGACTATCAGAAGATAGCCTTAGCTATTCTCTCTTCACTTTTATTATTTTCCCTTTGCATATGGTGTAAGTAAACCATTGTAGTATTTATATTGCTATGTCTTAGTAGCTGTTGTGTTTCTTCCAATGTTCCACCATTCAAAAGGTTAGTTGTAGCGGTTGTATGTCTTAAGCTGTGTGCTGTCAATCTATCTGAATTAAATCCCGCATTGATAAGACACTCTTTTACTATTCCGCTTATAGTTCTTGTGCTTAGGCGTTGCCTTTTATTGTTATTACTTGTACTGCTAAACAAAGGACTTTTAACATCTACTTTACCTAAACAGTTCAAATAATCTCTTATAGCCTCTTCTACTTCAAAAGGTAATTTTACATAGTCTGTCTTCTCATCTCGGCCTTTACCTTGTATGTATAATACTGTAGAGTCGCCTAAAATCCTTACATCTTCTATATTAGCTCTACTTACCTCAATAGTTCTTAATCCACCAGTAACCATAAGTGTAAGTATTGCATAGTTTCTTTTTCCTTTAATGGTTGTACGGTCTATGCTCTTAAATATCTTCTTAACTTGCTTTACTGTTAAACAATCTTTCTTATGTTCTCTACTAATCTTAGCTCCCTTAATATGGTCTGCTATGTTTTCATATCTTCCTACTTGTGCCGTCCACCTAAAGAATAATCTTACAGCCGTAATGTATGCCTGTATGGTTGTAGGTTTAAGGGTAGCTCTTAATTCTTCTCTAAAGGCTAAAACATCTTCCCTCGTTGGCCTGTAGTTGTTAGACCTTGAAAGATAAGAAAAGAACTGTTTTAGTGCTCGCTTGTAAGTTTGTGAGCTTTTTTCTTTTACATCAATAAACTTGAAGAAATCATCATAAAGAGAGGCATCTATAATATTAGCCCCTACAATGTCATAAGCTAAGTTATTTGTTATGTAATTCATAGTTCGTTATACCTCTATTATATGTGTAAGTTGTGTAACTTGTCAAATTGTGTATATTGTGTAAGTTGTGTATGTTGTGTATGTCCTCAAACCCTTAAAAAAAGGGCGTGTAGGCTATGAGAAAACAAAACATAACCTACACAAAATGAAGAAAGTTTTATATTAAAATGTTTATTAAGAGGGTAGCCTCTACTAGCCACAATAGGGCCATTACTTTGTTATTTTCTGAGTTTACATAGTGTTTAATATCTCTGATAGGGTTCATAGTGTATATTCCTTTCTTTTGCTCTTGGATGCGGTTAAACTTCTTCTATTTCTTAGTTCTTTTCTTTTATTAGGTCTAAGACAAAAGGTACACGCATTTTAACTATTGCCTCTAAGATGTGTTCATATTCCCACAAGGCTACTCTAAAGTATTCTGTCATATTTATACCACTACCCCTTAAAGTCATAAGTATAGCTTTGTCGTAGTCGCTTTCAAATTCTGCATATATTTTACCTCTAAGGCCATCTTTGTCTTTGTTTCTAGTGGTTTTAATGTAGTCTAAATTCTTTTCTATAGTTTCTTCCATTCCTACTAATTTCATACTAAACCTTCTTTCTTATATTGCCTTTACTACTCTTACATCTAATATCTTTAATAAGTCTATTGTACTGCCTGCCCCTACTGCTAATATTGCTTTCTTTAGGCTACAGCATTGAGGAGGTACACCCTTGCAACAATCGCATAAGTCGCTTGCTGGACAGTTCTTTACTACAAACTCTTTCATAAGCCCCCCTTAGTACATTATTGCCTTACAAATATGTTTATAGAGCTTTTCGCCATTAGCAAAGTTAAGAACTTTCTTAATGAATTGAAGCTGGCCATAAGCTCCCTTACCCTCTAGGATAATTTCAAACTCCCCGATAGTAAGACTCTTTTCTGAGATATAAACATACTCAGTTACATAATCAATCATAGGTTTAGCGGTTCTACCTACATAGCCAATTACTTTACTGTAGTTCTTTACTTCTAATTC
>JAEIGA010013047.1_pt1 | contig 12642 bp, 14 predicted proteins | sample 9270691 | NCBI WGS metagenome assembly JAEIGA01 (sample SAMN17057246, study PRJNA624740) | gut metagenome | biome: biome; isolation source: fecal sample | host: Bos grunniens | place: China: Xizang | collected 2019 | reverse complement strand
CGAGCGAGAGGACAATAGCTATAGGCGAGACGCTGCTAACAGCTCTCAAACGTGAAAAGCTGCGCCAAAAAGAGAACCGCCTGCGCTATGGACGATATTATTATAAATACGGCTATAGAGAGATTAAAAGCGAGCTTAATGAGATTGTTGAGGATAAAAACGGGGATTTAGATTTTATTTGCGTTAAAGAGTCAGGACAGATTTTAACGCCTACGGCTCTAAAGCATTTGTCCAGAGTCATAAATAAACAGCTAAATATACGCTTTGAATTTCACGCCCTAAGGCATACTCATGCAACTATGCTAGTAGAGTCTGGAGCAAATGTTAAAGGCGTGCAGCAACGATTAGGACACGACCACGTTAAGACTACTTTGCAGCTCTACGCTAAAACTACTGAGTCAATCATACAGGACACTATTAGTATTTTTGAGGAGGCTTTAAAATAAAAATGTGTCCACAAATCAGCCTGATCCGTGGACACAAAAATTAGCGAGGACAAATTGTGGACAAAAACACGTCCACAGCTCAAAATAACAGGGCTAAACATTGATTTAATAACCTCTATGCGCCCTGTGTTCCCTGTCCATCATATACAGGACATATAATAATTTAGTTTAACCACGCTGCCTCTAGCGTGGTTTTAAAATGCCGTCATATCAACGTTTCTTAGGAGCATAATAATTTTAAACGTTTTTGTTTAATCTTAAATAATTTCGTTTAATTTTTGAGATTGTGGACAAATTGAGGACAAGATAAAAAGCCCTGCTCCACCTTAGCAGGACTTTTTACAGGAGAATGTTTTTGATTTTACACGCCAAAAACAGAAAACAGTAACAACCTTTAAAAAGGCTATCAAATGACATAAGCCTATTATATCACTCTTAAATTTTATGTCACTCGATAAACCGATTTCATAAAACGCTCAAATTTCGATTTTAAGAGCTTTTACCCCTATACCCCTATATTTTATTGCATAATAGGTTTTAGATAGCTAGGATTTGAAATTTGACGCACTCATGGACGCAATAAATTTATTTTTGCAATCTATAAAAATAAGTCTTGCAAACTATTTTATAAAATGTTAAAAATAATGTATGCGCATAGTACACGCACACTATACGCATAAAAAACGCATACAATGCGCATAGTAGAAAAGGAGAATTTATGAAAACAGTATTATTATGCAACCAAAAAGGAGGCGTGGGGAAAACTCTCATAGCTGACGAGCTCGCATTTGCGCTCGAACGTGACAAAATTCCGTATAGCTTTTTTGATTTAGACGATCAGGGCTCAGCTATACATACAACTAACGAAAATCCTGAGGCTGTTGTCCAGATAGTAGACACAGCAGGAGCTCTACAGTCTAACCTTACTAAATGGATTGAGGAGGCTGATTTTATAATCGTGCCTACTATGATGTCAAATAGGGACGTTGCTCCATTAGAGCGCATGATCCAGATACTAGCCCCTTATAAGGAGTCAAAGCCTACTCTCTACGTTTTTAATCGTTGGAATAGGTTTAATATAACTAAGGATTTTATAAATTGGTTTAATTCAAAATATCCAGATCTAAAGACAGCTATTTTAGCTGATACTACGGCCTTTAATCAGGCAGGAGCTTGCGGCATATCTATAGAGGAGTATCAAGCCTCTAATATTGGCTGCAAGCAAATTGATTATATTTACAGCTCTGTTAAATACGAGCTCAATCTTAAAGACGGGAGGAGCGCATAATGGCAAATAAAAAACCTACTAGCATGTTTAGCGCTGAGGCAATTGAACGCCATCAGGAGCAGGAGGCTTTAGCAAATAAATTGACAGCTCCTGTTGGATCTATTAAGCCAGAGCGTAAAGTCAGAATGAATATAACTTTAGCTAGCGAATATAAGGACAGACTAAACGCTGCTGCAAGTAAAAAAGGCTTGTCAGCCTCTGTTTTAATTCAAATGTGGATAGACGAAAATTGCGTATAATGTGCGCATACTATCCGTATAAAATACGCATACAAAAAAGGAGCTGCAATCAGCCAGCTCCTTTATTTTTGTTCGCATAATATAGGCTATAGTCTGCCTCATATTCAAAGTAATTGTAATTATTAATAACAATATACAGCCCGTTCTTGCGACTGTACCTAACGACTCTTTTAAAGACGCTGCCCTCAAGTAGGACTGTGACTTCTTGCCCCTCAATCCATTCTGTCAGCGTATATAATTGTTCCTCCTCATAATTAAGTTGCTTTTTCATGTCTTTAAGTGCCTGCTCAAATTCACTTTTGACGCCCTCGTTTTTAGTTAAGGAAAAGTTAGCTAATATTAACTCTACGTATTCTTTCTTAGTAACTGGGTTTTTCATTTTAAATCCTCCTCGATCTGAATTATAAAACAGTAAAATCTCCGTCCTCGTCTATCTCTAATGTAATTTTAGCATAATCGCCGTTAATCTCAATTGTAGTATCAGTATACTTGTCTGTTGTCTCTTGATTTTTAGCAAATGCTAAAACCTCCTCTAACTCGTTTGTTCTTAATGGTCTTGTAAATCTGATAATAACGTTGCTCATAATTAAATCCTCCTTTTTACTTCAAGAGCTGTGCATTTCTAAACTTCCTTGCTATCCCATTTAATATCATGGTCTACTATATATTGCTCGTAAGCCTTAATCATTGTCTTACAATAAAAAGGATCTTGTTTTGCTCTAATTTGCGCTCTGCCGTACTCCTCGAAAATATTTTTATGACAAAATTCAATGTCAAACTCTACTGCCTCCATGCAAGCCTTTAAACTAAAATCATATTCCATTTTTCTAATCCTCCTACCATCTCATTAAGTCTACATAGCTATTTTTAAATGTCGCTGATTTTCCATCCTCAAAATTTAATACTATGTATTCGTGGAGCTCGTCAATGTTCGCTCCCATTTGCGCCTCAATGTCTAAAGCGTCCTCTCCTGTGATAATCTCCCAATTAACTAATCCAGAATAAACTATAGTGTCAATTTTTACGGAATCCATGCAATATTTAGGCTTGTCGTAAATCTTAACGTCTACTTTAATTGGCTTTCCTGCTGTTCTTAATTCTCTCATTGTTTCGCCCTCCTTATTGGCTCGCTTTGTTTTAACTTATAATATTATTATATACCTTTATGTATATATTACAATATACAAATTAACCAAATAACGACGGGCTTTTTGTTTACTTTATATACCTTTTGTTATATACTAATTATGTTACTATTAGTATATAAATAAACCTATTTACTTAGAGGAGTTAAACATGGATAGACGAAAAGAATTAGAAAAAATGACAGTGTTAGGAGGGCTCACTGATCTGGCGAGAAAATATAATCTCGATATAGACCATTTGAGAAAAGGCGAGATTATTGACGCTATACTCGCCCACGAAAAGCCAGAGCCTGCGCCAAAGAAAAAGCGCCCACCTAGAAAAGCAGCTAACACTAAATTAAAGGCTATGAGAGTTAGATCAGGACTCACGCAAAGAGAAGTAGTTGAGAGGACAGGGATTAACCCTCAGACATACTCACAATATGAGCAGGGCGTTAAATCCTTTGACTCAGCTAAATTAGGAACTATATTAAATGTCTGTGTAGCCCTCAGCTGCAAGCTAGAGGACGTTATAGAGGATAAAGAGCTATTAAAACTCATTGCTCAATATAAAGCTATTTAAGGCGCATAGATTGCGTATATCGTGCGCATATAATACGCATAGCAAAAGCCCCCACTTGCAAAAGCGAGTGAGGGCTTTTTTATTTAACAACTATGGCTAGTGTTGTTAGCGATAATTTGCGTAAACATTACTCATTATTTTTCTCCATAGTAGGTGCCCTAAAGGGCGCCGATTACTCGATTATCCGATACGTAAGCCGAGAGCGACTTCACCCGAGCCGCTAGCGCCGTTGAAGTAGGCGCTGCCGTCGGTGCGCACAAGGCAAAAGCCCGTGGAGCCGCCAGTAGCCGGAGACGACAGCCACCAATAGGCAGCAGTCGTTGGAGCAGCTTTTTTATACTTAATACGAGAATTTGTATTAGAGAAAATACTATAATGCTTATTATAATTAGATGTCTCAGAGCCATAAGTTGCCGCTCCGAAAACTTCCCATTCTGTAGGCAGCCATAATTTATCGTCAGCACTGACTAACGTTGTGCTATAATCGCCCTGAGTCCTCATGTGAGTCTTATTAATAACAATATTCTTTAAATCACTAGGCAATGTAGGATATACAGTCTCGTTTAAATATGTCCTCATTTCAGAACTGTTCCAACCACCGACATTAGTAGTTGTGGCATTAAATCTGTGGCTATCTGCCATAACCTCCTCAGAAATAAAGTCAACTGTATTAGCAGGATAATAAGTGCCTGCTGAGCCTGTGCCGTCGTTGATAGAGGCTACTTTTAATGTTAACTGCTCATTAGTAGTGAGAGTGATTGTCTTAGTATCGCCCACAGCCGCAACATTAGCAAACTCTCCTGCTGCAATATAGGCTTGAATAGTAGCCCATGAATTATATTCAAGTCCTCTACTATCCCATGCAGGAATAGCTGTTACTGTAACGTTAAAACTAACTGTAGCCTTTCCATACTCTACAGTTACCGCCTGAGTGCCCTCTGTCGAAAGTGTAGCGCCATCAGCAGGAGTTGTTGTTACGACGCTTGTAACGTCAGCTGTAACTCCATCTATAAACGTGGCTGTAATAACCATGCCTGTTAAATCCAATGTATCATTAATGCTATAGGCTGTTTTAGTGGGCATAGTGGTTACTGTCAAATGATCTACTTTTACGTCACTATGTTTTAGTCTGGATAAAAACATATTAGCCATTTTTTACACCTCCTTGATAACAAGATAACAAGTTACTGCTGCACTCTGAGACTCAAATGTATAACTTAACTGTCCTGATGTGCTATCGTCAACGCTCTCATAATCGAGCCCTGCTTTGCTAGTGTAAAGATCTATTAGATTGTCTCCAGTTGTTGGAACTCCTGTAAATGTTACTGTTGTCGCTCCTGCTGCAAGTGTAGCTGTTTTAATTGTTGGTTTTAAATCGTAAATAGTTGTTAAATCAAGTACGGATGTACCAAGTAAATTCCATTGATTATCTCTATAGACATATTCGTCGAACTCTGTTGCGCTGCCTGTGTGTGGGACTAAATAAAGCATGTTAGGATTAATGTCTGTTGTTGGTAGAGTCTCAACAAACATTATTGCTGAGTATGATAGGTAATTTAGTAAAGTTGGCATTGCTAACTTTCTCGTGCCTGTTGAGTCGTCAATTATCAGCCAATCACTCAAAGAGATACTTTGTCTCTCATTTAATTCGATAATTCTTTTATTAGCCATGTTCTTATCCTCCTATTCTATAATCCTACAATTCCCTCATTTTCTGCTGTAACAATAGCGTTTCCGTTTATATCTACTATCTGAGCAGGGACGCCAATCTTTGACTTGAGCACTCTTATATAGACCTCATTAGTCGTTTGAGTGCTTTGAGTTAAATTGACGTGAATCTCTGGAGGGCTTTGTCTGTCGTCAATTAAAAAGTCCTCTGTAGGGACGCCCATAAGCCCATTTAGATAAACGTCTATAATGTCCGTGTCTGAGTATTCATACTCTCGCATATCAAGCGGAATAATCCTACTATCGCCCTGCTCCAATTCCACGAATTTAGTATATTGGACAATATAAGTATTAACGTTTAACTCCTCTGTTAATGTCTCCATAAAGGCGTCAAGCTCAGATTTAATTGTTGCATAATATTGATTATATGCTGACTGCCATTGATTAAAGAGTGTGCTCGTGTCTACTTGCTGTATGAGTCCTGCAACCCAACCGCAAACGTCAGAGTCTGCTCTAGTGTCCGTTATGTTAGCCTGAGTTATAGACGTTACTTGCTTATTTACAGCAACTTGCGCTAAACAATACTCCATTCTAGTTGACGTCCTTGTTAGCTCTGGAGCTGTAGGCTCAGCGGCAGGAGTGCCTTTTAAAATACTAATTCCCATAGCTCGCTCTGTATAATCTAAATACATGATAATGCAATCTATACGATTGAGGAGCACGTCTGAGCCGTCTAGCGTGATTGTGTAGTCTGTTGTATTGGCTAGCTTTTTGCCATCAATCCAACCCTCGCCCGCTTTGACGACTAGATTAAAGCCAGAGCCTGCGAGCACTTGCAAATTTGTAGACGGGTTAGGAAATACGCCAGAGCCCACAATTAAATTTAGATAATTGCTAAAGTCCTCTGCGTTATATACCCTGTCCCATGAGCCGTCCTCATTTGCTAGCGCATTAAAAAAGTAACTGTGTATAGCCATCTATTATCCCTCCTTTATATTCCAAATGTCGGAATTAGTGAATATTTGCCGCTAGCGTCAATACTCTCTATAACCTCAATAATTCTCGCGCTAAGAGTGAACCCTAAGTTAGTATTTTCAATTGTTACAATGTCGCCTATGTTTACGTCCTCTTTAAAGACAACGTTATTAAAATTAACCTCGCCGCCAAAAGTCGTCTCGTATGTCGTGAGATTTTCACGTCCTAGCTCTGCCAATTGATTTAAGTATTCTGACTCAGGTATTTCGCCCTCATTTGAGCTTGTATTTCGTGAGTCGTCATAGAGCTCATATCTATTTAGCCCTGTAGGATTAGAGTCGCTTGTTACCCAAATAGTTTTTCTATCAAGTCCCTCGCCCTCTCCTGCTGCAAGCACCGCTGTAACTAAATTCTTAGAGTCCTTTTGATATTCTGCATTAATCAGATTGTCATATTGATTAGAGAATACAACATAGGGATTAACGTCCTGATCGTAAGACCTATCTATCCCCTCATAGAGCGAAAATACAAATTGATTAGAGTCATTTAGCGTAACTTTAAAGCCTATCCCGTATTGCTTGCATGTGTCAGAGATAACGTCATATAGATTTTTCCCTGTAAACTGAGCCTTTATTGTGGCTGTTGTTGAGTACGTGCCTAGAATAAAATTACTTATCTGTCTGGCTGCAATACTAGGCGAGATAATAGCGTCATTTATGAGCTTGTTAACAGCTGTTGCAACAGTGCCGTTAACTTGCGTCTGCTGTGCTATTATTCGTCTGGCTAATATCTGAGTTAAAAATCGTCCAGAGGCTACTAGCTGCTGCTCGTTTGTCTCTGTGCTTTTAACGTCTATCTTTTCAACTATTCCTACGTTTTCGTCGTCGTCTCTAACAATATAATTTCCTACTGCTAGCAGCTGTATAGTAGTAACAGAAACGCCTATAGTAATTTCAAAATCTCCATGATCGTAATAGCGAGTCGTCCAGATCAGGCTCTTATAATCGTCGAGTAGACCTAATCTGTTAAAATTTTTATCCATTGCCACGGGCATAATTTTAGGATTAGCCATCTTATACCCCCTCAAATAGATCGTTGTGCTGTATGTCTACCTCTAAGCGCTCTAGCTGTCCAGACTCAACTTCATAGACAAATACGGAGCCATTACTTGCAAGCTGTAGCCATGTGCTGCCCTTTTGCAAGCTGTTAAAGATATTTGACTCTACAGCGTCTCTAATTAGCGTTATGCTCTTTTGTCCCTGCATTGTGTTAATGATAATTAGATCGCCTGCCTGCATTGTAAAATTGAGTCCTATATACTCAGACGTCAGATAGTTAAAGATTTTAGGATTAACTATTGTGTCCATAGCATATAGCTCAAATATCAATCCTGTTTCTATGCCGCCATTGTTAACAACCTCAGCTTTAGCCTCAGTGTCAATCTGTCCGAAAACAATTTCGCCAAATCCGAACGGCTGAAATGAACTCTCCTCATAAGTTGAATATCTAACCATAGGATAGAATTTTAGATTGTTAACAGTAGCACCCTCATAAACGACTATTCTAATATTTACGCTGCCAGAGGTAGACGGAGTATAGCTTGTGCCTTGTCCCTCGTCATAATTTCCCGTTACGCCCTGCCAATAAAGCCTATAGGTATTTCTACCGCCGCCACTAGGACAACCATTTAACAAATACTCAACGCCTGCATTTAGCTGCACAGCTCCAACGATTATATAGGCGTTAGCTGTAGCTGTGCCGTTAACTGTTATGCTGCCGTCCTCATTAGGAATAAATGTAATTCCGTTATGTTCCGTCTGGACAGCTGTAGTCTGTAATAAGTTTTTACCTCCCTGCGACCAGAACGGAAAATGAAACATGTTAATAATGGACGTCAGCTCATTAATAACAGCCTGAGCACTTGAAAAATAAGGGAATGGACATTGTATAGCAATAGACGCTTTTTGCTTTACGTCAAAATGTCCTATGTCTATACTCTCAACATAGCCCTTAATATATACGTCTAACAGATTGCTCTTATAGTAGAGCGTAACAGGCTCTTTAGTCCTGAGAACCTTATAAACCTGCAATCTATTAGCCTCTACAGGATATTCGATAGTAAAGGCTAAATTGATAGTCCTCATGTTAACTTTAGCGCTGTTAAACGTTGCGCCATCTATTAGAGCTGCTGTGTTAGTGTTAATTGTAGCCTTAGCAGGGCTTAGCCCCTGAGCGTTAGTAATGTTATAGTTAGCTCCAATACTATTAAATTTAAGCTGTAGCCCGTCTTTATTTTCAATAATTAGACTATACATTAGCATTACCTCGCATTTTGTGCTGCAAATAACAATGAGTTAGTATTTCTGTAAATTGTTAATGCGTCTAACGCCTTAGGAGACGTGTTATTTTGAGTATATGAATAGTTATTGTTAATTACAGGAGCTTGCTGTAGTCCTGCTGCAAGTAGTCCCTCATTTGTCAAAGCTACCTGTAAAGCCTTAGCTGTTGCTGCAATCCACTTTTTATTATTTTCGAGTGGGACAACAGCCTCAGCTCCTGAACCCTCTAACAGTCCTAACTGTCCACGCTTTAAAACGCCACCTTGCGCAAGCTCTGAAATTTCAGGGATATTAATACCTCTGCCGCCAACAGCAGGAACCCAATCTGGGATCTGGATACGATTTAAACCTCGAATAAATGAGTTAATTCCTCTAATAATTGCATTAATAGGAGCTTTGATTATATTAACTAATCCGTCCATAATAACCTTAACAGCGTCAACTGCGCCCTGAAACGTCTTGCTAAACCAATCTTTAACTCCTGAGAATATTGATTTAATTCCCTCCCAAACATTAGAGAAATAGCCTTTGACATTATCCCAAATAGCTTTAATTGCATTCCATGCTGCACTAAAATTACCACTTAAAACATTTTTAACAACAGAAAAGATTAATTTAATACCATTCCAAACATTTTGGAAATATGCAACAACTAAATTCCAAACGATTTTAATCGCATTCCATGCTGCGCTAAAGAACCCTCCTAAAACAGTAGCAACGACTGAGAAAATTATTTGAATACCATTCCAAACATTTTGGAAAAATGCGACAACTACGTCCCAAACTGTTTTAATAGCATTCCATGCTGCGCTAAAGAAATCTCCTAGAATTTTAGCGACAACTGAGAATATTGATTTAATTCCCTCCCAAACTTGAGAGAACCAATCAACAGCAACGCTCCACGCTGCTTTAATGTTTTCCCATGCGTCAGTGAAAAATCCTACTACAGCCTGCATAATGCCATCTACGAAATTTCTAAATCCCTCGAAATTATCATAGAGATATTTAAACACGCCTGCGAACGGGTTAATTATAAATAATAATATGCTTTGCCAATTGTTTTGGAAAAATTCTACTATAGCGTCAAATGCGCCCTTAATCCAATCTATTACAGGCTGCACAACCGCCAAAATATTTTCCCAAAGTCCTGTCCAGAAATTCCTAAAAGCCTCTGACTTATTCCAGAGGACAACAAACGCCGCTACAAGTCCTGCAATTGCCGCTATAAGTATTCCTATAGGGTTTAAATTCATAACAAAATTTAAAGCTGCTTGCGCTGCTGTCTGTAGCTTAGTAACAACTGTTAGAGCTTTCCAACCCTCAGTCATTACCTTTAGAGCTGTTGTATAAGCTACATAAGTAGCAATAGCTGCTCCCATGCCTGTTAACACGGCTATAAATTCTGTTGAGTGATTTATTACAAAGTCTACAGCGTCTAACAGCTTGTCTAGGACTTTAACGCCACTCCTCAAAGCAGGCTCAAACTTTTCATAGAGTGCAATCTGGACTCCCTCTAGCTTAGAGCCTAATGAGGTTAAATCGCCGTTTAAGTTGTCATTCATGGTTTTAGCCATGTCTGCCGCTGTGCCGTCTGATTTTCTTAATTCTTCCTCAAACTTAGCCGCCTCGTCAACGCCTGCATTTAACATAAGGTTTAAGCCTTTAATAGAGTCCGCTGTAAACGTGCTCTGTAAAGCTGTAGCTTTCTCAGCGTCTCCCATGCCATTAGTAGCAGCCTCGACGTCTTTCATTATGTCCGTTAAATCTCTATAGTTGCCCTCAGCGTCCATAACTTGAACGCTCGTGTCACCTATTGCAATAGCCCCGTCTTTCATTTTGCTAGTCATGTCTCGCATAACAGCCGTTAGAGCTGTTCCTGCCTCAGAGCCTTTTAAACCTTGATTAGCCATCATAGCAAGAAAAGACGTTACTGTTTCTATGTCCTGTCCTGCTGCATTCATGTTAGCAGCTGAATTTTTAAAAGCCTCTCCTAGCTGTGTAACGTTAGTGTTAGCATTAGCCTGAGCGTATGCCATTACGTCCGCAAAGTAGCCGCTCTTTTCTGCCTCCATGCCAAACGCTGACATATAATCAGTAACCATGTCAGACGCTGCCGCTAAATCCATGCCAGAGGCAGCCGCTAGATCTAATACGCCTCCTAAAGCGCTAGCGGACGTCTTAGCGTCCCAACCTGCTAGAGCCATGTAGCCTAAGGCGTCAGCCGCCTCAGAGGCGCTAAATTTAGTTGTAGAGCCGAACTCTTTAGCCGTGTCTCTAAGCATTTGCAAATCCTCAGCAGACGCTCCAGACAAAGCCGCAACGTTAGACATAGAGGAGTCAAACGCTTTTCCTACTTCTATCGTCTGTCCTATAACGTCTTTCATGCCGCTAATAAGGCTAGTTAATACGTTTGCTACTAAATTACCAACCGCAACTGTAAAGACGTTTAGACCACCCTTAGACGTGTCCTGTAAAGTCTGGTCGAACTCGTCAGCCGCTCCCTCAGCCTCTGAGAGCTTAGTCTTATTCTCATTTAATTCGCCTGAGAGCTCTTTAATCTGGCTAGCTAAATCCTGAGCAGCTTTAGAGTTGCGTCCCTGCTCTAATACAACATTAGCGTACTCAGATTTTAAAGCGCTTAAATCATTCTCCTGTCCAGAGATAGTCTTTTCTAGCGACTCAAAAGCTGTAGCCTGTCTCTCAGCTGCTTTAGCGCTCTCTGCCTGCTCTTTTTCGAGTGCTGATAATGCGCTCTTATAATCGCCTAGAGCTTTCTGAGTCTTAATTACAGCTGCTCTCTGATTTTCATACTTAATCTTAGCGTTGTCAGCCTCTTTAGAGTTTTCGCCGTACTGAGCGATAACTTGCTGCATTTCCTGCTTATAAGAGTTGAGGATTTTCTTTTGCTGAGTCAAAACTTTGTCAGTCTGCTCAATCTTAGCAGCGAGTCCTGACGTGCTAGTGCTCCACTTATCCATAGAGGCTGAGGCTGCTTTAAACTCAGCGTTAGCGAGTCTAATCTGTCTGTTAGCCTCTTGTATGCCTTTTTTCAGATCTGATATATCAACGCTAAATTTCGCTGTAGTATTGTTGTCTGGCATAGCTCAACCTCCCCACGTTTAAAACCATGTATCGCTAGCAGGACGTCTAATAATTTTAGGCTTGCCTGCATTTTTCTGCTGCTTATTTGAATAAATGTTATAGCGAGTGACTAAAATAAAAACCTCTTTAGCCTTTTCTCGCCTCAAAGTTAGAGGCGTTAAAGCAGGGAAACGCTCGCATAAACTCATTTGCATTTCAAAAAGTAGCTCATATACGGGCGTGTTATCTGGCACGCCCCCACTTAGTTTTTTGAACTTTTAATAAAATCCAATTGCTCTACGACAGCTGTGCCAATCTGCACAACGAGACGAACTAAATCGCTAACCCTAATCCGTTTATATTCGTCGTCCTGTAGCTCTGGATATATATCCATAATTAGAGGCTTTAGCTGCTTATAGCCCTTAAATGCCATCTTAGCGACCTCTTTCTCGTCGCCTAGCTTGTCAATGTCGATAATATCCATGAAATCCTCGACAGTGCCTAACATGAGCTCATAGCCCTCAGCCTCTAAAGTCTTTTCAACCTTTGTTTTATCGTTTATGTCGTAAATATTTAATTGAATTTTAGCCATAGTTTGTTATCCCTCCATCTGCGCATATAATGCGTATATTGTGCGCATAGTCTACGCATAATAATTTAAAAGGGCGACGGCTTAATAGTCGCCGCCCTAAAAGCTCCCTTATGATGTTACTGTGACGTCGCATGTAGCTGTAAAGCCGCCGTCCTCTGTTGTAACAGTGATTGTAGCGTTGCCTGCTGCTACGCCTGTAACAACGCCGTCCTCAACTGTAGCAATAGAGTCGTCACTAGAGCTCCATGTAACAGTCTGATTAGTTGCATTCTCTGGAGCAACTGTAGCTGTAAGAGTTAAAGTCTCT
>JAEIGA010013046.1_pt1 | contig 12642 bp, 8 predicted proteins | sample 9270691 | NCBI WGS metagenome assembly JAEIGA01 (sample SAMN17057246, study PRJNA624740) | gut metagenome | biome: biome; isolation source: fecal sample | host: Bos grunniens | place: China: Xizang | collected 2019 | reverse complement strand
ATCGCTATTGGCACCAAACGTGAGGAGGACATCTTCGATCAAACACCAGAGAATGAAGAGTAACAATATGGAGCAAAGACTAAACCTATCGGTCGTTGTACCTTTATATAATGAAGAGGAGTCACTCCCCGAACTCATCGAGTGGATTGACCGCGTGGCCACAAGCAACCACCTGACATATGAGGTCATCATGATTGACGATGGCTCATCGGATGGTTCATGGTCTGAGGTTAAGCGACTGAAGGAGAAATACCCCGCCATAAAGGGCATACGTTTTGCCCGCAACTACGGCAAGTCAGCAGCACTATACTGTGGCTTTGCCGAGGCTGAGGGAGAGGTTGTAATCACCATGGATGCCGACCTTCAGGACTCACCAAACGAGATTCCCGAACTCTACCGCATGATTATGGAGGAGGGCTACGACCTTGTATCGGGCTGGAAGAAGAAGCGTTACGACCCTGCGGGAAAGCGTCTGCCAAGCAAATTCTTCAACTGGACTGCACGCATAGTGTCGGGCATCAAGCTCCACGACTTCAACTGCGGACTCAAGGCCTACCGCCGCCGTGTGATAAAGTCGATTGAGGTGTATGGCGAAATGCACCGCTACATACCCATCTTGGCCAAGCATGCAGGCTTCAAGCGCATAGGCGAGAAGGTGGTACAACATCAGGAACGTAAGTATGGAGTATCGAAATTCGGCATGGAGCGTATGGTGAAGGGTTATCTCGACCTTATTACAGTTACGTTCATGTCGCACTTCGGACGCTCACCGATGTATTTCTTCGGCAGCCTGGGCACCATCATGTTCCTGCTCGGTGGAGGTACTACGGTGTGGATTATAGCCGACAAATTATACAAGCAGATAAACGCACTACCACTGCGTGCCGTGACCGACCAGCCACTCTTCTTTGTGGCGATACTTGCCATTATTTTGGGTGTGCAGCTGTTTCTGGCAGGATTTCTGGGTGAGCTTATCAACCGTAATTCTTCGGATAGAAACTCCTACCTGATTGACAACACAATCAAGTAAGCGACTGATTTGCACTGCAAAAAATGGGGTTACCCGAAAGGTAGCCCCATTTACATTATACCAAACAACTATTTACTTGCAAGCAATCTTCTCGACGCGACGAATGTGACGACCGCCCTCGAACTCGGTGTTAAGGAAGGCATCGACAATGGCAATGGCCTCGTCATTGGATATGAAACGAGCAGGCAAAACCACCACATTGGCATTGTTATGCTGACGTGTGAGGGCTGCAATCTCTTCGCTCCAGCACAAACCCGCACGAATACCCTGGTGCTTGTTCAGGGTCATGGCCATACCCTCGCCCGAGCCACACAAGCCAACGCCCTGCTCCATCTCTCCCGCCTCAATGGCAGATGCCAGAGCGTGTCCAAAATCGGGATAGTCGATACTCTCCTCGGAATGAGTGCCAAAATCAACAACCTCATAACCCTTAGTGGAGAGGTAACCCACCAAAAACTCTTTCATCTGAAAACCTGCATGGTCACACGCAATTCCAATCTTTTTCATAATCTGTATGTAGTTTATTCTTCGTACAAAGTTAATATATTTACGCAAAAATCAAACTCATAAAGCGAATATTTACGCCATGATGAGTGATTTGAACTCCTCGACAGCCATCTGCTCAACCTTGCAACAACCAATGTCGGTCGGGAAGATGATATAAATCTGCTCTCCCTCGCTTTTCTTATCCTTCTTCACGGCCTTGAGCAGGTAGCGGGTCTCAACCGGAGGCTCCAGCACAAAGCCTGCACGCTGAAGCAGGTTATCAATACGCTCCCTGTCTGCCGAGGAGAGTATTCCTCGCCGCTCGGCGGCATGGGCAATGAGCGACAGACCCACAGCCACAGCCTCGCCGTGATTCATCACCGACGAGCACTTTTCGATGGCGTGCGCCAGAGTATGACCCAGGTTCAGTTTGCGCCTGTCACCCGACTCCCGCTCATCGCGCTCAACAATGTCGGCCTTGACCTTGATGGCACGGTAAACTATCTCACACAAAAGTTCATGATTGCCAGCGAGTTTTTCCAAGTCGCACTCCTCAAGCATCTCCAGCAATGTGGCGTCGGCAATAACACCCGCCTTGATAATCTCGGCTAAGCCTGTGCGAAACTCTCGGCGTGGAAGCGTATGCAGCATCTCAACATCGCAAACGACAAATGATGGTTGATTGAATGTTCCTATCATATTCTTATAGCCATCCATATTCACGCCATTCTTACCACCCACACTCGCATCAACCTGCCCAAGCAGTGTGGTAGAGATAAATCCAAACTCCACACCACGCATATAGGTCGAGGCCACGAATCCCGTTATGTCGGTCACGATGCCGCCACCTATACCCAAGATAAATGTCGAGCGGTCAGCACCCATATCAATCAGGCGACGATAAATCATATCGAGAGTATGAATGGTTTTGCTCGCCTCGCCCAAGCCTATAAGTATATGTTCATATTGCTCAAGCAGAGAGTGATAGTGTCGGTCTATATTTGTATCAGATATCACAATCACACGCTTGGCAGGCAGCAACTCGGGCAACAACTCCCCCAAACGTCCCACAACCACTTTACTGCGGCCTTTGATGTTAATTACATGTCTCATGACAGTCAATGCTTGAATAGTCGAACAAAAATAGCACATTTCTAACGATTTTTTATAACTTTGCAACGATAAATTCAATTACTATGCAAAAACTTCGCAACATTGCAATCATTGCACACGTCGATCACGGAAAAACGACGCTGGTCGATAAGATGATTGTTGCCGGACACCTGCTGCGTGGCGACAACAATACGGGCGACCTTATCATGGACAATAACGACCTTGAGCGCGAGCGAGGCATTACCATCCTGTCGAAAAACGTATCTGTTATATACAAAGACTATAAGATTAATATCATCGACACCCCAGGTCACGCCGACTTTGGTGGCGAGGTGGAGCGCGTGCTGAACATGTGCGACGGCGTGCTGCTGCTGGTGGATGCCTTTGAGGGTACTATGCCACAAACCCGCTTTGTATTGCAGAAGGCTCTCTCGCTGGGCAAGAAGCCTATCGTGGTGGTAAACAAGGTGGACAAGGCAAATTGCCGTCCCGAGGTGGTTAATGAGCAGGTTTTCGACCTCATGTTCTCACTCGGAGCAACCGAGGAGCAGCTCGACTACAAAACCATATACGGCTCGGCAAAGCAGGGCTGGATGTCACACCTATGGAACGAGCCGACCGACTCTATCGCACCGCTGCTTGATGCCATCATTGACGAGATTCCCGAGCCTGCGGTGGTTGAGGGAACTCCACAGATGCTCATCACCTCGCTTGAGTATTCTCCTTACGTAGGCCGCATTGCCGTAGGTAAGATTACACGAGGTGAGTTGCGTACCGGTCAGAGCGTGACTCTTGCAAAGCGCGACGGTGAAACCATGATTAAGACCCGCATCAAGGAGTTGATGGTATTCGATGGTCTGGGCAAGAAGAAGGTCGAGAGCGTGGGCTGTGGTGAGATATGCGCCATGGTGGGTATCGAGGGTTTTGAGATTGGAGATACAATCTGCGACTACGAGAATCCCGAACCTCTGCCACCTATTGCCATTGATGAGCCAACGATGTCAATGCTCTTCACAATCAACAACTCACCATTCTTTGGTCGTGATGGTAAGTTTGTCACCTCACGCCACCTGAAGGAGCGTTTGGACCGTGAGCTTGAGCGCAACCTTGCTCTCCGCGTGGCTCCAGGGCAGAATGCCGACTCGTTCATAGTCTATGGCCGTGGCGTGCTGCACCTCTCTGTACTTATTGAGACCATGCGCCGTGAGGGCTATGAGCTGCAAGTAGGTCAGCCAAAGGTTATCATCAAGGAGATTGACGGCATAAAGTGCGAGCCTGTGGAGGAGATGACTGTGGATTGCCCCGACGAGCATGCCGGCACGGTTATCGAAATGGTGACAAAGCGCAAAGGTAACATGACCAACATGGAGTCTGACGGCGAGCGTACACGCCTTGAGTTCCTGGTGCCTTCACGAGGCATCATAGGTTTGCGTTCAAACATGCTCACCGCCACTGCCGGTGAGGCCATCATGACACACCGTCTCAAGGACTTTGAGCCTTGGATGGGTGAGATTGAGATGCGCACAAACGGCTCACTCATAGCCTCGGAAACCGGCACTGCTTATGCCTATTCGATTGACAAATTGCAGGACCGTGGTCGTTTCTTCATTGCACCTATGGACGAGGTATATTGCGGTCAGGTGGTTGGTGAGAGTACCCGTCAGGGTGACATCACCATAAACGTCACCAAGGCCAAGCAGCTTACCAACATGCGTGCATCGGGAGCCGACGACAAGGCTGTAATCGTACCTCCAAAGGTATTCTCGCTGGAGGAGGCTCTGGAGTACATTAAGGCTGACGAGTATGTTGAGGTTACGCCAAAGTCTATGCGTCTAAGGAAGATTCTCTTAAATGAGATTGACCGCAAGCGTGCTGCAAAGCAGGAGTAACACGCCATACATATAATCGTAAGGGTTGCCCCGAAAGTGGCAACCCTTATTGTTTATATAGAAATCGGATTAAAAACTGAACTTCGCGCCCACCATGCACTGCGCCGAATCGGTATAGTAGTGCAACCACTCATAAAGCTTGCTGCCCGTGAGGTTACGCCCCTCGGCAAAGACCGCCCAACGAGTGTTTATGCGCCACTCGACATCCAACCCAAGATTGATAGTATTGGAAGTCTGCGTAGCTACATAACTTGGCACGACACCCTCGGCTGGTTCACCCTCGGCGAGTGTCATCCACTTCACACCACCCTGATATTCGAGGGTCGCACCAACTGATAGGCGATGACCCGTATATCGCAGCTCGACATCAACGTCGAAATTAGGGCGGCTACTATAAAAATTCTCATAATTCTCCCACACATAAGCGCCCATCTGCACCTGAGCCATAAACCAACCTGAAGGTCGAAATACCACACTTCCATTCAACCGCAAACTATGCTGATATGCCAAGTCAAAGAGATAATCAGCCCCACTATTATACCAATAAGCATGGTCGTCGGCGAGAGATAATTCGGCAGAGAGATTATACGAGAACATTCCCTTAGCCAGATTTCCACCAAAACCGAACCGCCCGTTATATGATGATTCATTAGGAGTAGAGAGCAGCATACTCACCAACTCGCTTGATGGTAAAACAAAGGGATTCTCGTATGACAATGAAGCAAAATCATGACGTTTAATGCCTCCATCGACTTCCAGATAAGGAACGAATGACTCCTTCTTGTTCTTCCACATCATGCGCAGATAAGGGAAGATGCGATGAGGAGAGCTTGTGAGCTCGCTCACCTTGTCGTAATAGTAGTCGGCACCTATCACAAAATCATATCTTTCACGGCTAAAGCCATAACGTAATCCCACATTGACAATGTTGTTGCTGTAATCATCAAGTGCCCTCTGGCCATAAATACCTTCAAAGCCTGCATGAAAACGAAAATGATTCTTGCCGACTGCAACCTTGGCCATCAAATCAGACTGATTAAATTTGCCCACATCCTGCAATCGTGCCTTATTGCCATATAGCTTACCACCTATCTCTGCATTAAAATTCCAACGGCTTGGATTGGTAAAGTCATCTCCAAAGCGAATCTTTCCATTAAAATCACCAAACGCAATACGCTCACCCGAAGTAGGATAGCGATGGCGCAAAACATGATTAGCGTAGATGTCAGCCTCGAGCAAATGACGCCCCACGAAGAGTCCGGCACGTCCTCCTATACGATTATCCATCTGTGAAGTACGGCGCGAAACCTTGGTTACCCCATCCAGAGCTTTACGATTACGATAGTCTCCCAGATGATTCACATAACCCATAGCATAACCTCTATCCTTACGATAGGTAGATATGTAGGCATCGGCCTCACTCGCAAAGGGGACACCTGCCGCAGCCTTGACATAGAGCATGGGGGAACGTACAAAATCCCAATATGTGATGGTTGCAGGCTTGAAATTCTCGGTCATAAGTGAGGTTTCATAACCACGAGGCGTAAAAGCATAATCTACCTCGGGACGCATCATGACCGTGTCGGTCATATCGGGAACCATCGCTAACTTCTGCGCCGACTCAACATGTGGCGTGTAGTCCTTCTCAACATTCACCTGCTTTGACACCTGTGCCTGCGCCAAAGCGGGAAGGATGAGTATCAACATTAAATATATTAGGATTCTCTTCATCGTTAGTTCATTTTAGATATTTTCAATTTCGCCTCCTCTACGATGCCGTCATCGGCAGGAGAGTATCCATCCACCACGCTCTGATATGTAGCACGTGCCTGGAAGGCATCTCCTCGGTCAAGATATATATCACCCAAAAGGATAAACGCCTTTGCCAACCAATAGTTATGAGGTGTATTGCTATCCGACAGGGCGTAAACCATCTTCTCGGCACTGTCATAGCGTTTGGCTTTATACTCCTGCTCAATCATACGATAACGAGCCTCGGCTCCCTCGGCACTCTTAACCTCAGAACTCAACACCTTGAAAACCTCCATCGCAGCAGCCTCGTCACCACGGCGAAGTAACACATGAGCCTTGGCATGACGCGCCTTGCGGCGTGCAATATCGGTTATGACATCAAACTTCTCAACATCATCTGCCATGGCTATAATTGCGTTATCATCGGCATACTTCAGTGTCGAAGCTACATATCCCGATGCCGAACTCTTACGCAGGGCGGCATCTGTGGTGACGTCATACAACTGACGGTATGCCCCTGCGGCTTGTTCCCACTTCTCGGCCTTGTAGCACATCGTAGAGAGTTTCTCCAGCACTCGCTCGGTGTATTGCGTACGGCCCTGCGCAGCAAGTGCAGAGAGGGTCTCGATAGCCTCGCCATCGTTACCATTTCTTATATGACAATCACTCAAGAAGAAGAGAGCATCGTTACGATAGTGTCCATTAGCATAATTCTTAAGGTAGTTATTGAAACTATTGGCAGCCTCGAGGGTCTTATCGCTCAAATATAGTTTCTGCGCTGCGGCATACGACAATGAGTCGCGCGTCATCTGGCTTACATCACCCTCAAGACCTACACGCTGGGCGTAATCGAAGTATGCGTCGGCATTACCGCTGTCGATATATATATCACGTATGCCCTGCAATGCACTCTTTGAGTGAGAGGACTGCGGAGCCGACTTTACAACCTTATCGTAATACTCCAAAGCCTTCTGTTTCTGCCCCAGATTCATGTAGGCAAGGCCCAAATCCGACAAGGCTTGAGTATAATGCTCTGAGGATGGATATTGTTCAACAAAACTCTCGAGCGTGCGCACACCATCGCCATACTGCTCTTGAGCGATGTATGTCCTACCTAATTCATACAATGCATCATCAACATAGTCACCTCGATTGGCTCGCACGATTTTGTTAAGCGACGATATTTTCTCCTCACGCTTATTCTGCACACCCTGAGTTATAGCACGCTGATACTGAGCATAATATCCCTCCAGACCACCTATTGCTATACTCCTATCGTAACACTGTATGGCATCGTTGAACTCACGCTGGGCATAATGGATATCACCACGGCGGTTCATAGCATCGGCAAAGTAGGAATCCTTTGCTGTGTGTGACTTTAGGAATGCATCGAATGCACTTGATGCCAGCGATAGTTCGCCACTATTAAAATAGCAATAACCCGAGTTATAGTGAGCCATCGCATACTCATTTGACGACTTGGGAGCACGCCCCAGGAAATTCTTATAGCGCTGCAAAGCCTCGCCTTCATTACCTCTGGCATAGGCCACCTCACCCAACCAGAACGACGCCAAAGCACTATATTTTGCATTGCCTCCTGCATTCATAGACTCGCGCAAAGCGGCTTCGGCTGTGTCCAATTCACCAGCCACATACGACTCCAGACCCTTGAAGTATGCAATCTTCTGCAATGCCAACTTGACCTCATTATCAGGATTGGGCAGGGTCTGAATAGCACGATAAGCTTCGTTGTAATTCTTAGAGTTGTAATATGCTGCAATGAGCAGGTTACGAGCGTCGGTATTACGCTCCGATTTGGGGTAGGTCTCAATATAGCGGCTCAACACGTTTATTGCCTCATTAAAACGGCCACCGCCCAAATCGTACTGTAACTTACCATAGTTAAACAGCGCATCCTCGGCAATTGATGCATCATGCTCGGCATTTGACGCCATAGCAAACGAATACATCGCATTGGTCTTATCACCCTCACGCAGATAGCAGTCGGCCAGATGATACGAGGCATTCTGCGTAAGCATATCATCGGCACCACACGCCTCACGCAAATATGGTGTAGCCTCGCCATAACGAGCCTGACGATGAAGCGAGTAACCCATAACGTAGTTCTCGACACGCCCCATCTCACCGCCTGCGGCTTTATAGCGCGTCATGTAATTTACGGCCTTGCCATACTCCGAGAGTTGAAACCACGACTCGGCCATCATACGGTCAATCTGCATGGCCTGCTCTTTGGTGGTCTTGGCAATCAAGGCATCACCCTGCTCCACGACAGCCTTATACTTGCCCTCCTTGAAGTCAATCTGCATCACATAGAATGGCATCAGATCGCTATACTGACTGCTGCTTAGCAACGAGTTAAAACCATTGCGCGCCACATCCCACTCGCCACGCGTGTAGGCCATGTAGGACTTGTAGTAGGTAGCATGCTCGGCATACTCACTCTTAGACTTTATGCGCCCAAAATAGCTCTCTGCCGTGTCATAATCGCCCTTCATAAATGCCAGATAACCCATTCTAAGGTCATACTGCTCACGCTGCTGGGGCGAGAGAGTCTTATAATTCACCTTCGAGAGTTCCTCCTCGGCACGCGCATCATCTTCGCCCATACATGCCAATGTGGCTATGTTAAACTGCACGTCGTTTGAGTATGTTGAGCCCTGATAATTGACAAGGAAACTGCGCAACCCAGCCTCGGCATCCTGCATCTTAAGAGCCGTGTCGCATAATGCAACATAGTAGTCTATGCGCTCGATAAAATGGCTATCGGTAACAGGAGATAGCTTCTCCCTTAAGTTAAGCAATTCGGTGCGTGCCTCTATACAATGGCCGAAATTATACAACGATATACCGCGCCTTATCAACTGCTCGATACTCGGAGACTGTGCCCACAATGGCTGAAACGACAAAACCATCAGCCATACGATAAGTATTGATACTTTTTTCTGCATCTTCATTCTCGGATAAATAATCGTACAAAGTTAGTGTTTTTACTGCAAACTACACAACATAGGAACGATTATTGTCAGTATAAAATTGTGATACTCATGCCTACTTTAGCTTAAAGGCATGAAATTTATAAATTTCATAACTTTCTTTTCGGATGAATACAAATCAACAAAAGGTAACCGTCGAGCTGTGCGACGGACAGTTCTGCCTTGCCAAGAATGGCTCGGCTGACAAGCTCAACCCCAAGGCTCTGCTGCTATGCGCTACGGCGAAGTGTGCAGGCCTGACCATTATGGCAATGCTGGAAAAGAGTAAGATTACACCTAAAAGCATGGAGATTACCGTCGAGGGCGAGCTCAACACCCCCACACTTCGAGGCGAGAGTATCTTCCTTAATTTCGAAGTTATCTACCGCGTGGAGTGTAAACGTCTGGAAGACCAAGATGAGGTATCGCAGGCTGTGGAACGCGCGCAAGAGAAGTATTGTGGCATGATTGTCATGCTGCGTAAGATTGCACCCGTATCGCATGTGATTGAGGTGGTCAGCACCGAAACGGTTGAGGCATAAACAACATGGGGCTATCAACTGCAAAGTTGGTAGCCCTTGCTATATTTTGCGGGCAAGCGTAACGCAGAAATTACCTGTTCTACACGTTTTTTATCGTGCCGCAATCCTATTATATGCCGACCACGCAACGGCGTAGTTATAACGTGCTGTGATGGCGTTGGTATAAATCTGAATCCAGCTTATTTGCGCCTGTAACACATCGAGAAGTGTTGCCTGCCCGGCCTGATAGGAGTAGGTTGAGATTGAGAGGTTGCGGCTTGCGATATCGACATTGCGCAGTGACGACTGCATCTGCGAATAACTGCTCAGCAGGGCACTCCACCCATCAGCCTCCTCGAGTGAAATGGCCTCCTGCAACTCTTCAAGAGCAATCTCCTTAAGCTGAACATCACGCCGTGCCGTTGCTACGGCATGTCGCCGCTCTCCCCAATGAAATATGGGCACACTCACACCCACAACCAAAGCACCATCAAGGTAGGTCTTTGCCGAGTGGTTAGGCGAAAACGTCTGCCACGAGCCACTCACACCTGCTTTGAGCGAAGGGTTGTAGGCCGACCGCTTGAGCTGCACGCCATACTCGGCAGCACTCACACTTTGCTGGGCAACCTTCACATCGGGACGTCGCTCGACAATCTCGCCCATAGTAACCCGCACAGGCATAGCAAGGCTGTCTATAATGGAACTTGTAAGCACTACCTGAAGCGTATCGCTCTCACGGCGCAGATTATTGAAACGATGCAGTGCTGCATCGTAGTTGTTTTTCAATGCTATACGTGAATACTCGGCATCACTCAGACGCGCCTCAACCTGCAACAAATCGCCATGCGCCACATAACCCTCACGATAACGCTCCTGCACCACATCGTAGAGCGAGCGGATGATGCTCACATACTCATCGCTGGCAGCCAAGTAGAGTTGCATGGCCGACACCGTCCAATAAGCATCATCGGCAGCATAACGCATGTCAAGGGCTGTCTGCTCGTGGTTTTGCTGCGAGATGTCATACTGCAAAAGCGACTGACGATATGCTGCACGCACACCTCCTCCGGCATAAATCACCTGCTCGAGGCGTGGTTCAACCCTGAAGCCCCACAAATCGGCACCATCGTTGCGCCTGAACGCAGTGGTAAACGACGCATCGGCGGAGAGTCGGGGCAGAAAGCCCGTGCGCTCCACGCGGCTCTGGGCAAGCGCACGCTCGCTCTCGGCCGCAGCACTCTCAAGTTCAAGGCTACGCTGCATGACTATGTCGCGATACTCTTCAATTGATATTTGAGCCGATGCCGAAAGCGAGAACAATACGGCACATAACAAACTACACCTTCGCATACACATTCTGTTTTGTGTTATCTCTTTTTATACCATGAATCATCACATAAGCCACCGGCAGCACCACCATCGTCAGCATTGTAGCCACCAGCAATCCGCCCATGATGGTGGCCGCCATGCTGGCAAACAACGAGTCAAAGAGCAGTGGCACAAGTGCAAGGATTGTGGTCAGCGATGCCAGCGAAACAGGCACAAGGCGGTCACGCGTGGCCGATACCACAGCCTCGTATGGAGCAATGCCCCCTGCCATTCGCTCACGTATGGAGCTCAGGAGTATAACCCCGCTTTTCACATTCATGCCCACAAGTCCCAGCAAGCCAAGCAACGAGAAGAAGTCAAACTGATTGGCAGTTATGACCAGACCAAACACCACACCTATGAATATGAGGGGTGTCATGAGCAGGATGATGATGGCGTCTCGGAAATTGTCAAACAACAGCAACAGCAGCATAAACATCAATATCAGCGCAAGAGGAAGATTCTTCGCCAGGGCTGCATTTGATTCTGCCTGCGACTCCTGCTCGCCAAAAATCTTCATCTGATAACCCTCGGGCAGCGAGACTTCATGGCGAATCCTCGATTGCAACTTCTTGAGCGCAAGTATAGCGTTCTGCCCCTGCGCAGGGTCACACTGCGCCTTCATCACCCGCTGGCGGTTATAGCGTTTCACCACGCCTGTACGATAATCAAACTTAAAGCCGCTGCTCGCCTGCTCAATGGAATAGACCTTGCCACCCTGCGAGAATATAGGCATAGATTGCAGATTTGAGAGGTTGTACTCCTCGATGTCGTCATCCTTGAGCAGTATGGGCATCAGTTCATCACCCCTGCGGAACTCTCCCAGAGGATAGCCATCGGTGGCGAGCGTTATCCACTGCGCCATGCGTGAACGCCCCACGCCTATACGTTGACCCTTGGTCTGGGAATATACGGGAAGCCATGTGGGGATTCTGTTGCCCCAGCTGTTGCGCACGTTGGTGAGTTCGGGCATCTGCCACATGATGCGCTCCACCTGATTCGTAAGGCGCAGCAACGTATCTACATCTTGCCCTATAAATCCTATCTCAATGGTTGCATCAGGCACAGGCGAGAGTTTGAAAAGCGACGAGCGCAGCCACACATCGGGATACGACTCCATAACATAATCATCAAAGCGTTGTTTCACAGCCTCGGTATAGCGTTTATGGCGTAACTCAACAAGCAGATTACCGAAGTTGGGACGTGGTGCGACACTACCACTGGCCAGATAGTAACGCAGCGGCGAGGCTCCTGTCGTGGTCGATACCCTCACCACCTCGGGCTGCGCACAAATGTAGCGGCTCATGCTATCGAGGGTGCGTTGCGAGGCCTCAATGTCATAGCCCTCGGGTAGAATCACATCGGCACGGAAGTAGGGCTTGTCAATCTGCGGAAAGAAGTTCTGCGGCATATACCCCATCAGCACCACGGCACCCGCAAACAGAGCCACAACTCCCAGAATAAACCATCCACGCAAACCCAGCAACCGT
>JAEIGA010013045.1_pt1 | contig 12642 bp, 20 predicted proteins | sample 9270691 | NCBI WGS metagenome assembly JAEIGA01 (sample SAMN17057246, study PRJNA624740) | gut metagenome | biome: biome; isolation source: fecal sample | host: Bos grunniens | place: China: Xizang | collected 2019 | reverse complement strand
TTTTTTATCTAATGAATGGCTTGAAGTGCCTGCTCCGTAGCGAGATGCTTCAAGTGTATTATCACAACAAAGAGCGCAAAAAGATACGACAGTATGAACTCGAAAACTTTGTATTTTTATACAAGGCTTACAAAGCTCTCAAAGGCAATAGCTTCATAGATAAAATCTATCAAGAGGTTATGTCTTGGGAAGTAATTACTTAAAGGAGATACTACTATGAAGGAATTTATTAAGAAAATCGCACCCCGCTTTAAGTCATGGGCGCTGTGGCTTTCTATTGCAGCTCTCGTTACATTTTGTGTCAAGGTGTTTGCAGGTATCGACATTTCCGATACCGTCGATGGCTTTATGAACGTGCTTCTGCCCGTTCTTGTGGCCTTCGGTATCATCAATAATCCTACAGACAGAAAGGGGCTTTGATATGAGCAATTCAGCTCTTGCTAAATATTATATCCCTGCGGCTGACTGTAATCACAGAGGAAGTCGCAAAGTAAAAATCGCAAAAATCATCGTGCATCACGCGGCGGGAGTAATCTCCGCAGATAACCTTGCAAAGCTTTTTGCTAACCCTAACCGTAAGGCATCAGCTACATACTGTATCGGTAACGACGGTACAATCGTGCGTGGCCTTGATGAAAATATCGCTCCCGGTACATCAGGAAGTTACGAAGCAGACAAGGATGCTGTGACTATCGAAGTGTCAAACAGCAAGACGGGTGAGCCGTGGCAGGTGTCCGATGCGGCAATGAACAGCCTTATCAAACTGTGCGCTGACATCGCAAAGAGAAACAGTCTCGGCAATCTCGTTAAGGGAAAGAACCTCTGTTGGCACTCAATGTACGCAGCTACAGCTTGCCCCGGCAGATTCCTTCTTTCAAAGATGGACTATATCGCATCGGAAGCGAACAAGCTCAACGCCCCTGCACCTACAACCGTTGCCGCCACAGGCGTTGTAACGGGCATTGATATAGGCAGAGGAACAGATGCCCTCGTCCTCTACAAGACGGGGACTAACGGCAAGACAGGCACAAACAAATGGGGAACTGAGGTTGCTCTCGATAAGAATTTCAAGGTGCTTTCCGTGGAATATGGCAAGGGCAATATGGCTATTCCTTCAGGCGGTTGTGTGCTTTCGGGACACGGCAAAAGCTCTGATTGGCTGTTGAATAACGCCAAGAAGGGCAAAACTCTCACACTAAAAGCAACGGTATAACAACAAGAACAGCACTCTTGATGGGTGCTGTTTTTTTATTCCCCGCAGGGGTCAAGGGGTCGTAAAACGAATAAACGGTACGTTTATTCTCAAGTTCTTTGTTTTTGATGGAAATTTTTGTACAAAACAAGGTATATATAGGATAGAGGTAGAAATGCCTCAATTCAACGAAAAGGAAGTGTCACTTTATGGAAAAGTGGAAACGAATTAAGGATTTCCCGAACTACAGCGTATCAAACGAAGGCAGAGTCAAAAACAATACGAGTGGAAGAATAATCGCTCCGTGGATTGACACTAACGGTTATCCTTCGGTACACCTCGGCAAACCCATACGACGTGTTCACAAACTCGTGGCAGAAGCGTTTGTGCCTAATCCATTTGGTCTGTCCGAAAACAATCACAAGGACGGCGACAAGACGAACTGCAACGAGTGGAACTTGGAGTGGTGTACTCACGGCGAGAATGTGCTTCACTCGTACAAAGTCCACGGCGGTCACTCTACGCGTGAGAGGGCTGTCGTGTGCATTGAAACGGGTGTGGTATATTCTAATGCCGCCCTTGCCGCCAAAGCCGTAAACCGAAGCCCTATGGCGATTAAGAAGTGTCTGTATGGTTGGACGAAAACATCCGCAGGTAAGCATTGGAGGTTTGACTATGATTATCAAAACAGAAGTGACGGCAGCCGAAAAGGAAACTATCTCGAAACTTGCGAAAGCCGAGGGGAAGAGTATGGCGGCATATCTCAAGAGCAGGGCATTGCAGGCTAATGGCGGTGGTGCTTCGGAGTGCTTTGTGAAGTGTGTCGAAATACAAGCGAGTGCGGCGCGGGATATAAACGAGATTGCAACGACCGTTCTCAGAAACAAAGCGATCTATGAAGCGGACATACTCACTCTGCTTGACAGAATGAACACATTGGAAACGACAACAACCACAGCACTCAAGGAGGTGCGTAAGGATGGCAACCCTCGCAAGCAAAAGCGTAAAGGCAACTCTCCCGGCGGTAGTGAAGTATAACAACAACCCCGACAAAAACCTTCCTCCTGATGGTCTCGTAGCTGTGGCGGCATACATCCGTGGTGAGCATTCCGTCGAGCGACTTTATTCAAGAGGTCACAATGGTTGTTCGAGCAACCCCAAAGTAGCTATCGAACAATTCCAAAATAGCGAATATTTATACAGACAAAAGAAGTGCGGCGCGAGAGAGTCGGGCCTTGCTGAAGGTAAGACTCCCACTATCGCTGAACACTTATTCTTCTCGTTTCCTCCCGAAGAAAACGTCTCTTACGACCTGCAATGTGAGATAGCTGACAAGCTGTGCAGTTCCCCTCTACTTAAAGATTTCTACGCACTCTCCAATCGACATTACAACACCGACAACGACCACTCTCATATCCTCGTATCAAACTACTCCAAAGACGGGTCCCGAAAGCTGTCCCTCAATAAAACCAAGCGAGCTGCATTACAGAAGGAACTCAACCGTATTTGTGTAGGCTATGGGTTGTCTATCATCGACAACCCTGCCCTGCGAATTAAAGACCCTGAGTATGAAGCATTCGTTCGTGATTGTGTTGGCAAGGTTAAGGTTTATGCTCCTGCCGATTACCAAAGACAGTATACCGACAGCTTCGGTAAGTGGATGCAGGCGCAGATAGCAAATGGTACAGTTATCGTTGCAGATGGTAAACGTCACGCCAACGATCAGAGCGAAGCATACAGAAGATGGATTGCTGAACACAATGAGTTTATCCGTTCGATAGATAAGAAGGCGGCAAAGAGAAAGAAGTTTGCAATGATTCCCGAAGAAGTCATCAATGACAAATCGGCTCGTGTTTATTATTGGAGCGTTAAGTACAAGCGAGATAATCGCTACTATGCTGTGCGGCGCTATGATGACGACGGGCATCACAAACCTTTGATTGTGCTTCTTATCGAGCTGATGTTCCTTGTGGTAACACAGGAGAAAAACTATGTGGGTACGCAGGTTGACTTCAGGCCCGACAGAGAACTTCAAGCGTTGTATGATTGTGTTCGGTATCAAAGCGAACAAGGTGTCCGCACGTTCGCTGAACTCAATGGTCGTATTGAGCAGGTCGGTACAGAACTGTCTGAGGTTCGTCAAGGTCAGCGTTATTATTCCAATGCGGTTGAGCGTGGCAATGAGTTGTACAAAGCAATCCTCACATACAACACTATGGAAATTCGTATGAAGAAACGCAGCTTGACCGAGGAAGAAAAGATGATACTCGCAGAAGCAAAGCGTATCATGGAAAAGAACGACTGCACAGACCCGTGGAAAATCAGCGGGTTCTTCACGAAAAGACAGTATGCCGAAAAGAAGGTCAAAGACCTTGCCGAACAAGAACAGCGATTGAAGAAGGACTACCACGATTTGAAGTTCATTGAAAATCACAGCGAACACCTTGAAGATAGTATCAGGCGCTATATTCAGCAAGAACAGAAAACGAGTAGTCTTGATGAGTTGATTGCAAAAGCAAAAAGCGCAGAAACTCGTTCTGCGCCTGCTCGTTATCACGATAGGTAATATTAGGACTAACTTTATATTACCGAACGGACACAAGGAGTTAGTCCTAACACAAGGCTAAAAAAAATTAACCCGTGTTATCTCCTTGCTCCAATCGACCTCTATTGATTTAATAAACGACCGCCAAAATGCTCGTTTGTATGAATCGTCAAGGTTGCCGTAAATGGTTTTCCATCCGTCCGAAAGGACAGCTTCAATATGGCTAAAGTCTTTTATGGCAACCTCGTCTCTTTCGGCTTCGGCTTTCGCCAACTTTTCCATAAGTTCTGCATAATCTTTTTCGTAGGTTTCAACCTTGCGAATTTTTCCTGTCTGCCAAGAGTAGTTCAAGCGATCAATTTGTTCGTAGATTTCCTCGATGTTGTGTTTTGGTATCTTTACGGCTTTGGAGTCGGTGACTTTAATGGAACGGATTTTTGCGTCCTCAAGATACTGTTCTATGTTCTTGAGCATCATTCGTTCAAATTCGTTCTCGCTAAATGATTTGTTGTATTCACAAGCTCCGTCTTTGCTTCTTTTGGCACAACGATATCTTTTGTAGCGGTAGACATTGCCGCTCGGCTTTGCTTGTGTTTGTATCGTTGACTGGAGGGAACGTCCGCATCCGGGGCATTTGATAAGTCCACTAAATATATATGCTCTGTTCTCGGCGGTATTTTCCTTTACATTTCGCTTCAATATATCTTGCAGTTTATCAAATTCTTCTTCGGTTAAATATGCTTCGCAGTATTTCGGGTTATCTCTGTATGCTCCCTTTAACATTGTGTTCCCTAAGAGATTTGTTAGTGAGCTGTAAGAAATAACCACATTGTGCGCTAATTTGGCATATGTGATTGTTTTCTTTTTGCTTTGATGTGTCATGTAGTGCTTGATTAAATCGTCCAAGATTTCCTCTCGTTCAGGGTCTCGGACGATTTTTTTGCGGTGCGTATTCTCGTCTGTGACAATTTTGAAACCGAAGGGCTGACTACCCGAAAGCGGTTGCCCGGTTGAGAGTTTATATTCGTTTACACGGTCAATTCTTTCGCCTGTTTGGTCTGCCTCAAGCTCACTAATCATCAATTTCGCGTTCACGAGCATCCTGCCCTGTGCCGTTGACAGGTCGTATTTTTCCTCTGTTGCCGTCCAAGTAACGGGTGTGATGCGTTTCATTGCTTCATGATATTCGGCGGTGGAGCGGAAAAATCTATCCAAAGTGATAAAAATAATTCTCTTGAACTTTCCCTTCTCCGCGTCTTGTATCATTCGTTGTAGTTCGGGGCGGTTCTTAATCAGTTTGCGTCCTGACACGCCCTCGTCTCTGTACCATTCGACGATACGCATATTATGTTTTTCTGCATACTGTTCTAATTTTTGCACTTGCGCTGGTAAAGACAGTCCATGAAGTTTTTGCTCTTGGTGACTCACTCGAATGTAGGCCGCAACCGATTCTACCGATAGCACATTCCTTGCGTCAAATTCTTCCTTTGACATTTTTTCACCCTCCTTAATGTAATTTTGAAAACTTTTAGAATCCAACAAATACCACTATTATTCGGCAAATTGAATTTGTACAATGTTTTTCAAGGGAATACGCGTTCGCATTCCCTACTCGAAAGGAGCTTATCGTCATGAAAGAAAATGCATTATTCTCTTACATTTCTGCGCTTACGCCTGAACAAATTGAAAAACTTGTTAATCATCTTCCACAATTGTACGCATCAATTTCAAAACAAGCTCCACCTTATCCTCAGGAACAGACTTCGCAAAGTCAACAAGTTTCTTGAGGTTTTCAGAAAGCTCATCCTCTTGGATGGGCTTTTCTTTATTGTCGTAAGAATGTCTACAATGGTCTTTTTCTTCTTCTCCTAACAAATAGCCAACAGAAACATTGAAATATGATGCGATTTTTTGGGCGGTAACAGCAGACACGCCCGTCCGTCTCCCCATCTTCAGATCGGTTAAAAGTCCCTTGCTTATTCCTGTGTCGGTACACATTTTTGCGCCTTTTATGCCTTTGCTCTCGCAAAGAGCGTTAATCGTTTCGTACAAATTACCCATACGAGTACACCTCCTTTTGTTGAAATGAGCTAAAATTACTCTTACGAGTATTTTTAGTGTTGACAATTACTCGCATGGGTACTATAATACAGCTATGGCAGTACTCAAACGAGTGATTTTGTCGTAATGATTGGTGGTGCTTTCATTATAGTACATATACGAGTACTTGTCAATGATAATGAAAGTAAGGAGGTACTTTTAGTGAATTTGAGCAAATTTTCTGACTTCGGTTTGTGCGTAAAAACCGAACTACTGCGTAACGGCAAGGAGCAGAAATGGCTTGAAGAAGAAGTTGCCCGAAGAACGGGAATGTACATTGACAATGGTTATATGTACAAAATTCTAACAGGTCAGCGAAATGCACCGAAGGTTGTTGCAGCAATCCGAGAAATTTTAGGTGTTGAGGAATGAACTATGAACGAGCCAAACGGAATTGACTTGTTAAAAACACTTATCAAACTTTACGCAGACCAAGAAGGCGTGAAGATTAACTATGAAATAGTAAAGGAGAGGGAGAGTGAAGCTTACAGCAGATAATTATTTCTCGCCTGAGATGAGCCAAAAATATTTCGGCGTGTCGCAGTACAAAACATTCCTTGATTGCCCTGCGAGAGCGATGGCTGAAATTCGTGGCGAATACAAACAGCCGATGACAACAGCGTTGCTTGTAGGTAGCTATGTGGATGCCTATTTTGAAGGGACACTCGATAAGTTCAAGGAAGAACATCCCGAAATATTCAAGAAGAATGGCGAACTCAAGGCTGATTATATCCAAGCAGAAGCAATCATCGAACGCATTGAAAGCGATGAGTTGTTTATGGAGCATATGTCAGGCAAGAAGCAGGTTATTAAAACCGCAAAGCTGTTCGGTGCTGATTGGAAGATAAAAATTGACTCCTATCACCCCGGTAAGCAGATTGATGACCTCAAGATTATGCGATCACTTGAACGCATTATGGGTAAGTCGTTTGTCGAGCATTGGATGTATGACACTCAAATGGCTATCTATTCAGAGGTTGAGTATCTTTCAAACAAACGCAAGGACAAGCAGAGATTACCTACATATCTTGACGTAGCAACGAAAGAGGACGTAACAGACCTCGAAGTAGTACATATTCCACGTTGGCGACACGAAGAGTGCCTTGCTGAGGTGGAGAAAAATATGCCCAAACTGATCGCCTACAAGAGTGGTGAGCTTGAGGCCCCTCGCTGTGGTGTGTGTGCATATTGCAGAGCTACTAAGAAACTCAAGCAGCCGATTTCGTTCGAGGAAGTCGGTTTCAGTAATAAAGAACTTGCCTTGATGAAAGGCGAAATTTTTTAGGTGAGATTGTTAAAAAATTCACAAAGTATTGAAAGGAGAAACAAATGAGACTACTTGATAAACCTCTTTCGAGACAAGAGACAAGGAATTGTCTCGATATGTTAGACGGCAACATTGCAAGGGTGTGTGTTTCCGATGATGCGGAAGAAATCGTGCGTCAATTAGGTTTTGCTATTGACCGATTAAACATCCTTGCATACAGCAGAATTAAGGAATTGAAAGGAGAAAACTAAATGGCAAACGCACTTATTTACTGTCAATCGGGTGGTGGCAAGACCACTAATAGCACCCTCGTCAAAGTCGGCAAGCGAGGCAGAAACCTTCTGCTCTGCTCCGATAACTCTCAGGTAGTTCTCAATAACTTCGAGAGACCCAATCTCGATATTCAGATTATTGAGAATTGGATGGATAAGTCCCCCGATGGTAGAACGCAGGAAAACTTCAACAAACAGTTTGAAGATGCTATCGCTTCACAGAAGTACGACACTATCATCGTGGATAATGTCAGCGATCTGTTTGACATGGCTATCCTCGAAATGGATGCTTCAGGTCGCTACAAGGACATGAGACAGGCATATCAGCTTGTGTATCAAAACCTCAAGCGCCTTGTTCGTACAGCAGGTCAGGTTGACTGCAATGTAATCTTTACGGCTTGGCACAATACTGACGAAATCGCTCTGCCCGATGGTACAAGAGCGACACGCACATCGCCTAAACTTCCGATGAAGATACTTGACAACTTCCTCGGTCTCTGCAACATCGTGGCTTATATCAATACAGCAGAGAAGAACGGTGAGAAGCGTTGGTATTACCACCTTGAAGGTTCACCTACGCTCTACGCCAAAGACCAGCTTCATTGCAGGAAATCTTGCCTGCCCGAAGATATATTTTCAGGAAAAAATAATTAAATCATAAGGAGAAACAGAAAATGGTAAATTGGAATTTTAATGCGGCTGACTATGAAGAGAGCAGCTTCGCTCCCATCCCCGCAGGAGATCACCGTGTAAGAATCGCAAAGGTCGAAGAAAAGACCTCTCGCACAGGAAACGCAATGCTTGAAATCGTACTCGATGTAAGTGGTTACAACTCAAGTCTTTGGTATTACCTTGTGTTTATGAACGACAATCCTAAAATGACAAATCAGAAGCTCGGACAGATTTTCGATTCATTCGGTATTCAGCCCGGCAATATGAACACAGCCTCTTGGGTAGGCAAGGTTGGCGGCGCTCGTATCAAGCACGAACTCTACAATGGCGAGAACACCGCAAAGGTAAACTACTTCCTCTCAAGAGAAAAGGTAGATAAGCTTCCCGCTTGGCAGGAGACAGCAGGTAAGGCATCCGTTATGGGCGCAGGTGTTACAGCGGGTGCGAACATGACAGACATTGACCCTGACGAACTTCCCTTCTAAAAGAACAACAATAAAAGGAGCAATAAAATGAGTTACAAAGTTACTATTATCAACAACGAAAATAATGAGGTGCTTCTTGACCTCTCCGACGCTCGTGCAATTATCGGTGCTGTTTCCGAAGAAGAAGGAACACATTGTCTCGGCTTTACAAATTGCAACGGAGGCATACTTCTCTCTACGCTTGACGGAGTAGACACAGCCAAAGACTCAATACTCAAGAATAGTCCCGAAGTCGCAAAGATGTATATGTTGAAAGGGCTGTTGGATTTATGCGAATCAGACTCCGACCCTACCAACAGCAACTAATCGACGACATCCGCGCTTCCCTCCGAGACGGCAATAACTCAGTTGTTGCCGTCCTCGGCTGCGGCGGAGGCAAGTCTGTGTGTCAAGGTAGCATAGCTAAATCCTCAACAGACAGAGGAAACAGAGTGCTGTTCTTGGTGCATAGACGCGAGCTGTGTAGGCAAATCGAAAACACATTCAAGTCTCTCGGCGTGGATATGTCCCTCTGCGACGTGTCGATGGTACAGACGGTCAGCCGTAGACTTAGCAAACTACCGAACTATGACCTTATCATTACCGATGAATGTCATCATAGCACAGCTAATACATATAGGAAGATTTACGACCATTACTCCGATGTGGTGAGACTCGGTTTCACAGCCACTCCTGTCCGCTTAAATCGCGGCGGTCTCGGTGAGGTTTACAGCGACCTGATAACTTCCGTCAGCACTCAATGGCTGATAGAGAACAACTATCTCGCTCCCTATAAATACTACTCTGTGAAACTCGCAGACACTTCGGGACTGCATACTGTCGCAGGTGAGTTCAAACAGGACGAAGTTGCTGAGTTGATGGAGAACAAGGAAATCTACGGCGACACGGTTAAGCAATGGAAACGACTTGCTGAGGGCAAGAAAACCATAGTCTACTGTGCCTCCGTAGAGGCGGCTAAAATGACCTCAGAACGCTTTTCTGCCGAGGGGTATAGTTCTATTGCCATAGACGGAAAAACGCCTCAGAACGAGCGAAACGAGGCTATGGAGCGATTTAGGAGCGGTGAGATAACTATTCTCTGCAACTGCGAACTATTCGGAGAGGGATTGGACGTTCCTGACTGCGAATGTGTGGTGCTGTTGAGGCCCACCCAAAGCGTAAGTTTGTTCATTCAGCAGTCAATGCGCTCTATGAGATACAAGCCGAATAAAACGGCAATCATCATAGACCACGTTGGAAACTGTTATCGTCACGGACTCCCCGATGATGATAGAGAGTGGTCTCTTGAGCCGAAGCACAAGCAAGAGAACATCGTAAAAATACGAGAGTGCAAGGAATGTTTCGCGGTATACCCTCCCACGATGTCGAAGTGTCCGTACTGCGGAGCTGTTGCTACCCACGAAATTCGTAAGACAGATCGTAAGACTGTCGAGGTTGACTTGGTAGAAATGAAGCGCATTGAGGATATAAAGAACACTCCCGTAGCAGAAGCAGACCTAAAGACGTGGGAAGAAGTGGCGGAGTTTCGGAAGATACATAAGTTTCACTTCAACTGGTGTATCAGGTATGCGAAGTCACACGGCATACCAATACCGTCGAAATACAGAGCGTTTATGTGGAGGCAGGGGTTGTTATGAAGTCTGAGCATGATATTCAGTCGGAAATACGCCTTGCGTTGTCTGCTGAAGGTTACTGCGTGTTCCGTGTGAACTCAGGCAAGGTAAAAATGGCAGACGGCAGATGGTTTGAAACGGGAGTGCCGACAGGATTTTCGGATTTGTTCGCTGTCAAGGACGGGAAAATTGCGTTCCTTGAAATCAAGAACGAGGTCGGCAGACCCACTCCCGAACAGTTAAAATTCATCGAAGTAATGCAGACCCGGTACGGATGCAGAGCAGGCATAGCACGCTCCGTCGAAGATGCGTTAAAAATAGTAGGAGGGTAATACCAATGGCTAAAAGTTATAAGCAGTTATATGAAGAAACGAAAGGTATGCTCGAAAAATATCAGGACGAGATTGTGCCTAAGTTGAGGGAGCAGGCGAAGCCGATTACAAAAGAGGAAATATCCGCGCTCAGAGCTGTTGCCTATGGCTGTAACACGAACAGAGCGTTGCAGGGCGTGGCGGGATATTCGGAAGCCCTCATAACTGTCTACAAGCTGATTGAGAGGTTGGAGGGATGACCCCCGAAGAAATAGAACGCCTTGCGGCTGCCGATGACGAGATGCCCGACGATTTATCAATGCCCGAACAGTTACTATTTCTCACCCTGCAAACTCTGTATACGAATTACCGCTCAGGTGCGGTGAATAAATCGAGAGCGAAGCGAGAGAAAAGCCGTATCTATGTAGCATACGGAAAACTGTCGGAAGAATACGAAATCGTTGAACGTACTGTGGATATGCGTAGGCGTTTGTCTAAACACATCGGAGAACTCTATAAATGCGGTTGTCCGAGTTGTTGTAAACTAATAAACATTTTCGTGGGTGTCGATAAAACCGACATCCCCGAAGATGTCAAAGAACTTTACGCTTGGAACGAAAAGCTCAGAGAACTCGTAAAAGAACGTAGCGAACGGAATGCCGAACTCGCTACAACGATAGACCGAGTGAGATGGGCCTTAGAGAAGGGCGATATTGAGAGAGTAAAGGAGATTGTGAATGACAATAGGAATAATAGATGCCGACCTGATCGGCAGAAGTAAACACAGATTTCCTAACCTCGCTTGTATGAAGATTTCGTCATATTACAAGGCAAGGGGACACTCAGTAAAGTTGCTGACCTCTTATGATGACATCGAAAACTATGAAAAGGTGTTCATTTCAAAGGTGTTTACGGACACTCCAATACCCGACGGAGTATTAAATCTCTCGTGGGTGGAGTACGGCGGTACAGGTTTCTATTATGACAAAGCGCCCCCCCTTGCTGATGACATTGAACACTCGATGCCTGATTATCACTTGTACGATGATTTCGTGCAGACACTCTTGGAGAACGGCACGAAACCGAAAGAGCTGCAATACTACACAGATTTCTCTATCGGTTTCACTACAAGAGGTTGCATTCGTGGTTGTGCATTCTGTGTGAACAAGAACTATCGTATGTGTTCTAAGCACAGCCCTGTTTCAGAGTTTCTTGACCCCGAACGGAAATACATCTGTCTGCTTGACGACAACATCCTCTCTTGCCGAGATTGGAAGTCAATATTTGAAGAACTCAATGCTACGGGCAAGAGGTTTCAGTTCAAACAAGGAATGGATGAACGCCTGCTGACTGATGAAAAGTGCGAGGTTATATTCAACTCGAAGTGGATAGGCGATTATATCTTTGCGTTTGATAACATCAAGGACCGCAGAATTGTCGAGAAGAAACTCGACCTCATAAGAGAACGCACAGATAAAATTCCAAAGTTTTATGTGTTCTGCGGATTTAACCACGATGCACCCGATACATACCCTGCTGAGTTTTGGGCGAACGATATTGCGGATTTGTTTGAGAGAATTAAAATCTTAATCTCTCATCGTTGTCTGCCCTATGTAATGCGGTACAAAGACTACGAAAAATCTCCGTACAGAGGAATGTATATCACAATCGCTCGTTGGTGCAATCAGCCGAGCTTCATAAAGAAAAAGAGTTTCCGAGAGTTCTGTGAAGCAAACGGAGAGAAATCTGCAAGTATGCGGTATATGAGAGAGTTCGAGAACGAACACCCTGAGATAGCAGAAAAATATTTTGATATGAAATGGAGCGACTGATATGTGCATGGAATGCCACCGTTCCCCGTGCCACCCTCGATGTCCCAACGCCGACGACCCTCCCGTTTATACGGAGTGCGAAAACTGCGGTGCAGAGATTTATGACGGCGAAGAATTTTACGAGATCGGAGAACACAACTTCTGCGAGGAATGTGTCAAAGGAGGATATAAAACAGCTCATGTTGATTAAAACAAACCCCAACAAAGCATTCGTGCAGACCATGAGAGGTCTGCTCAAAGAAACAGGCGGTTACTGCCCTTGTGCAATTATTAAGAACGAGGACACAAAATGTCCTTGTAAGGATTTCCGCGAGATGACCACGGCAGGTGAATGTCATTGCGGATTGTATGTA
>JAEIGA010013044.1_pt1 | contig 12643 bp, 8 predicted proteins | sample 9270691 | NCBI WGS metagenome assembly JAEIGA01 (sample SAMN17057246, study PRJNA624740) | gut metagenome | biome: biome; isolation source: fecal sample | host: Bos grunniens | place: China: Xizang | collected 2019 | reverse complement strand
TGGTTCTTGGGCTCAGCCATAGCGAGGTTTTCGTATACGGCAAGGATTTGTGCGGGAGTGGTATCGTTAGAACCGAGACCATAGCGACCACCCACGATAACGGGAGCATCGGGTTTGCCATAGTAGCAGTCCTTAACATCGAGGTAGAGGGGCTCGCCATTAGCACCGGGCTCCTTTGTGCGGTCGAGCACGGCAATACGCTTAGCTGTCTTAGGCACAGCAGCGAGGAAATGCTTTGCAGAGAAGGGACGATAGAGGTGCACGGCAACAAGACCTACCTTCTCGCCTTGAGCGGTGAGGTGGTCTACCACTTCGCGGATAGCTTCGGTCACTGAACCCATAGCGATGATGACGCGGTCGGCATCCTCAGCACCATAGTAATCGAAGAGACCATACTTGCGGCCTGTAATCTCGGAGATCTTCTCCATGTATTCCTCTACAACAGCGGGTACGTTGGTGTAGTAGTTGTTGCAGCTTTCACGATGTGCGAAGAAGGTGTCTGGGTTCTCGGCCATACCACGTGCTACGGGATGCTCGGGTGAGAGTGCGCGGTTGCGGAACTCTGCGAGTGCCTGCTGGTCGATGAGCGGAGCGAGGTCTTCGTTCTCGAGCATCTCGATCTTCTGAATCTCGTGTGAGGTGCGGAAACCGTCGAAGAAGTTTACGAAGGGTACACGGCTCTTGATGGTCGCGAGGTGAGCCACACCTGCGAGGTCCATAACCTCCTGTACAGAACCTTCAGCCAACATGGCGAAGCCTGTCTGGCGGGTTGACATTACATCCTGATGGTCGCCGAAGATACAGAGTGCATGAGAAGCCAAGGTACGTGCCGATACGTGGAATACGCAAGGAAGGAACTCACCGGCAATCTTATACATGTTGGGGATCATCAGCAAGAGACCTTGTGATGCAGTGTATGTAGTGGTGAGCGCACCAGCTTGCAGAGAACCGTGTACGGCACCTGCAGCACCACCTTCTGATTGCATTTCTTGTACGAGTACTGTCTCACCGAAGATATTTTTACGGCCTTGAGCTGCCCACTCGTCGACATACTCAGCCATTGTTGATGACGGGGTGATAGGGTAGATAGCTGCTACTTCAGAGAACATATACGAGATATGTGCAGCTGCCTGGTTACCGTCACAGGTGATAAACTTTTTTTGTTTAGCCATAGCTTTATTTATTTACGATTTTATAATTTACGGATTATTGTCGAAAACGCTATAATATATATTAGTATAGGAAGCCGAAGAGCCAAAGAGGTATTTCGTTACCACGGCCCAATTCGCGTCTATGCATAACGTAATATACGTTGGGGTTGTTCTTTATGCGTCCGGTCTCGGCACATACACGGAGCTGTATGTTGTCGTCAATCAGGAACGACAATCCCTTACCTCCCTTATCAACCTTATGGTCTTTCCACAGGGCATTGGCTATGAAAGTCTCCAATACATCCTGGTCGGCCACCTTTACCGGATAGATGCTATACACAAGGTTTGTATTGTGCAGCATAACCTTGGCTGGCTTCTTAGGTGTCGTATTGCCCGGATTGTAAATCATATTGATGAGGCGTGCGTCGGCAAGGTATTTAATGTAGTTCATTACCGTAGCACGAGAGGTCTGTATCTCTGCGGCAAGCTTGCTCACATTGGGCGCAACGGGACCGTTGACAGCCAACAGATAAAGCAACTTCTTAATCTTGGCAAGGTACTTCAACTCAATCTCCTGCACGATGAGGATATCCACCTCAATCATAGCATTCATGGTCTTCAACAGATTCTCAGCGAAGTTGCGCTTCTCCAGGAAGAAGGGATAGAAACCGTGATGCAAGTAGTTCTGGAAAAATGCATTGGGGCTCACCTTGGGCAGGATAGTGCGGGCTATCTGCTCATGGTTGGTGAGAATCTCTTCCAATGTGTAACTGCGGAAATTGTTGCCTGTTTTCAGGTTTAGATATTCGCGGAATGAGAATCCACGCAAGTTGTAGGGCTTGGCAATGCCATTGAGCTCATGATTTTCCTCCTTGAGTCGCATCACCGAAGTACCGGTGAAGACAATCTTCAGCTGAGGGAAACGATCATAACACTCGCGTAATTGATGGCTCCAGTTAGGGATTTTGAACACCTGGTCAATGAGCAACACCTTGCCACCTCGGCGAACAAATTCTTCGGCAAATTCGACCAACTTCTTCTCTTGGAAGTAGAAGTTGTTCATATTCACATACAAACACGAACGATCATTGCGGAATCGCTCCTGTGCATACTGGATAAGGAAGGTTGTTTTTCCTACACCACGAGTGCCCTTGATACCAATCAAGCGGTCGTTCCAGTCAATCTCGTCCATCAAGTTACGGCGCACCGGGGCTTCCGTGTGTGCCAATAGATATTCATGCGTTTTATAAAAAGCCTCCATACTCTATTTTATCGGGCAAAAGGTATTTTGCGACAAAGTTACAATTAATAAACTTATTTTGCAATCCTAACTTTGCAAATTTCCTTAAAAAGTAAAAGTTTTTTTATATCTTCGCGTCATGAAACGTGTTTTTGTCTTCAATCCAGAGCATGACTTGGCTCTTGCCAATGGTGACCGCCACTATATCCCGCCTAAAAACATTCGCGAGATGGCTCGTGATTTGGCCCCACTGATGGAGCGAGCTCTTGAACACTCCGTTGAGGATGAAAACATTTCAGATGAAGGTTTGGTTCTGCAACCTTGGGGGTGGGACTTCGCGGTGGTGGAGCGTTTCAAGAATATGGGTGTTCCTGTTGAGTCGCTTCCTACTGATACTGCTCTTGCGGCTCTCAGCCGATGTTCTGAGCGTGCCACGGCACATCATCTGCTAAGTGCATTTCGGGCAGAACATGCCGATGACGTGTATATAGGCGAAAGTGCTTTATTGCATCAAACCAATGAAATATCTTCTTATACAGAGCGTTATGGGCATGTTTTGCTGAAGGCTCCCCTGTCTGGGAGTGGTAAAGGATTGAGGCATGTGAATGTTGGTGATAATAAAGTAGAGAGTTGGGCGAATGCTCTCATTCATCGTCACGGCTACTTTACGGCCGAGCCCTTTTACACTAAAGCGACTGACTTTGCTATGGAGTTTTGTGTTAGAAATTCCAAGTGTGATTTTATCGGTTATTCGCTTTTTGTTACCGATCATCATGGTCGTTATATAGAGAGTTGTTTGCTCAACGATGAGGCTATCGAGGAAAGGCTTACGCATTATGTTCCGGTTGATGCACTCCATGAGGTATGTCGTTGGGTTATAGCTCATTGGAGTAATGTCGTGCCTACCGAGTGGAATACAGCGAAACATCCTATTCATTTCGGGATAGACATGATGATTGTTGTTGATGACTCACAAATCAAACTTCATCCTTGTGTAGAGGTTAACCTACGCATGAATATGGGTATAGTGGCTCATGAACTGTGTCGATATCTTTTGGCTCCCGAAGCACGAGGAATCTTCCGCCTCTCTTTCTTTACGGATAATATGGCATTGCGAGCCTTCAGTGCTGAATATGCCCTTTCACATCCAGCGACCTATCGTGATGGCAGACTTGTGAAAGGCTATCTTCCTCTTACACCTATCTGTGATGAGACGCGTCATCATGCGTATATTCTCTGCGAATAGCTCATTAGGAGCATAAAATTCTATACACATATAGAATATGTGGCTGTTCATGCTGATTATTCGTAACTTTTTCATACCTTTGCGATAAATCTGATACAAAAGAGAATAAAGATGAAAAATCGAATGTTTTTATTGCTCGCATTGGCGAGCCTGCAACTGACCTTAACAGTAGCTCAGACCGTAGATGGCAGTCGTTATGTATACTTCGCCGACGGTGCAGTAGAGGCATATCCTCAGGAGTATGTCAAATCGTTGGAGCAGACTGCCGAAGGGTATGCATTGACGCTTGTGGATGATACCCAATATAAGTGGACTGCCGATCAGGTGGACTCAATAAGCGATTTCTCGCCCGTATATCCTCAGTTTACTGATTTTAAGCTGGACGATAAACTTAACGATCAGCTTTTTAATGATGTCGATGGTACTATCTATGCCGATTCTATACGATTGGTGGTGGGTGCTATCGGTAAATGGCTTACCCCCTCTTATAAGCTTGATAACAAGGCTGCCAAGGCTTACATCGGTAAGGAGGAGCAGGTAAGTGGACAGTCGCGCCGACGCTTTGCAAAAGATGTGGTGTATACTCTCTCGCTTCCTGGATACCGTCGATTGGTAATGGAAAAGGTGAGTGATGAGGTATGGAGCGAACCCGGTGAGCAGACTGAGGAGATAGCATTGAGGGCAAGTATGCTTTCAACGAATGCACCCTCTGGACGTGGTGAGGGATTGGATAAATTGCTTGATAATGATCCGAAGACCTTCTTCCATTCTACCTATTCGAATGACCCTGTGTATGATGTGCTGCCTCTTGATCAGTGTCCTTATGTTTCGGTGACTCTCGATAAGGCGGTCAGCAAATTGCAGTTCTACTACAAAGCGCGAGTAGATACGAAAGACCGTAATCCCCATGCCTTCCAGATATATGCATCGAAAGATAATAAGACCTGGAAGAAGGTGGCATACCTCGATGGCAACTCAGGTATACCTCCTACGGGTGATGGTGTCGAGTTTACCTCTCCAACACTTACAGCCAGTGAGGCTTGTCGATATTGGCGTTTCGAGGCAACGGCATGTAACTATAAGAACTATTTGTGCATGTCAGAGTTCAAACTCTATGAGGTCGTTGGTGAAATTAGCGAGCCCGAGTTGATACAACCTGCCCAATATGCATATTCAATGATTCCGATGGGTCGTGAGGTTCCCGTACGTGTTACTTGGCTAACAGATAATGCTGATGTTCCTCGTATCGACATTAATATTGAAGGTGGAAAGACCGTAACCAGCAAGGATTATTATCTTAATGCAGAGATAATCATACAAGGTCAAGGCGTATGGCCCGATATGCAAGACTCTGTGCAGATTAAGGGACGAGGAAACTCTAGCTGGGGTGCTTCAAAGAAGCCTTATCGTCTCAAATTTGCCAGTTCGGTGAAGCCTTTTGGAATGAAGAAGGGTAAGAACTGGAATCTTATCGCTCAGGCGCAGACAGGCTCTCTCCTCTCTAATCCTGTGGCTCATAAGATTGCCCGCATTACAGGTGCTGCGGCTGCTCATGATGCTATCCCCTTTGATCTTTATATGAACGGAGCGTACAGGGGTAGCTACATGTTTACTCAAAAAGTGGGCTTGGCAAATAATTGTATAGACCTCGAAGATGAGACACAAGCTGTACTCATTGAACTTGACTCTTATAGCGAGGCTGGTCAGTTTAGAACCAATAAGTATAACCTACCTGTTAATATCAAGTCGCCCGAGTTTGGTGAGGATGAGACTGTACTCACCAGAGACCAGATAATAAGCGACTTCAATGTCCTTACTGACGCTATCTATGCGGATGCAAACTATGAACGTTTCTTCGATATTGATATGCTCACTCGTTTTATGCTTGTCAACGAACTCGTGCATAATACTGAACTTGGCCACCCCAAGAGTACTTTCCTCTACAGGGAGAATATGAACCATATGTCGAGTCGTTATACATTTGGTCCGGCATGGGACTTTGACTGGGGTTATGGCTATGAGGGCAGTGGAACGTATTGTTTGACCGATCCTACGGAATACTACTTTGATCGTCATCCTAAGAATCCTGGACGTACGTTCTTCATGCATTTGTGGGAGTCGAGCGACTGGATTAAGTATTATTACCATCAAGTGTGGACCGACTTCATGGAGAACCATCTGCAAGAGGTGATTGACTATGTTGACGATTACTACGCTTTTGCTCGTAATTCATTCAAGAAGAATAGTACTGTTTGGGGCGATGGGTATAACTATACCAGCAATGTGGCAAACATGAAGTCATGGCTCTCAACACGTGCACATCATATCATGGACAACCTCACCTCTTATGAAGGACAGAAAGCTCCTTACCATTTTGGAGATTCAAATAATGATGGCTACATCGATAATGAAGACCTGGAGAGTATGCTCTCTTATCTCTATCGTTCTTATGTGACCTCAAGTAAGCTCCAAAAGATTGATATCGATGTCAATGGAGAACTCTCTGTAGGAGATATTGCTTGGGTATGTGAACTTATCAATGACATGGAGGCAGCTCAAGCACGTAGTTTACGTCGTATTGATGAGTGGGGTGTAGATGTTGAAGACGATAGAGAAGATAGTGATGATGACGAGTTGTATCTGATGCCCGATAATTATGCTTCACAGGCTTTGCGTACACAGACTCATGCCGAGGCTATCAGTCTTTCCGTAACAGAGAACCCAGAGAAGCAGGGCTGGGATATTACGGTTAATCTGAATAATCAAGACTCTTACGTTGCCTTCCAGATGGACTTTGCGTTGCCTAAAGGTTTGGCGGTATACGACGATGTAGACGATATTGCATTGGCTCCTCGTGTAGAGTCAACACATGCTGCTCTCGGTGGAGCATTAAAAGATAACAACTATCGAGTTGTAGTATATTCGACCGGCAATGATGTGATCTCTGGTACTCAGGGGGCTCTCCTTACATTGACTGTAAGCCAGGAAAAAGCACTTGATGGAGGTAACTATCCGTTAACAGTGCAAAACATCCGCATGGTAAAGGCTACGGGTGTGGAGACAATTATAGATGCTGCAACAGCAAATATCGCTATAAAGTCTGATATTAGTGCAGTAGAAAGTGATGGTGGTTGGCCAGTAGATATCTACGACGTCAGCGGTCGCTTGGTACGCAAGGATGCTACTTCATTGCAAGGTTTGCACAAGGGCTCCTATATCATAAACAATAGGAAGGTTGTAATACGATAACCATACCGGCATAATGTAAAAAGAGTAGCCTCACGTGAGTGGGGCTACTCTTTTCTTATATCCTGAAATGAGGGGTTAGTGTTGATGGAGGTTTCTATATCGATTCAACCACAGAACAAACCATATGGTAGCGATGAGTACTGCTACTCCTCCAATGCTGTAACCTACAAGGGCCGGAAGAGCAAATCCTTCGGGAGCCATGCAGAAGTAGGTGACGCTGACACAAGTCATGAATAGGGCAGGGATAAGGGTGATGAAGTATGCCTTCCGCTCTTGTACCAAGTATACGGTAATGGCCCATAGCGTAAACACAGAAAGTGTCTGATTACACCAAGCAAAGTAGCGCCAGATAACCTTGAAGCCTTCTGCATCAGTAAGGCTATAGATAAGCGTTGCCATGGTGACAAGAAACAGTGGTATGCAGATGAGTAGACGTTTGCGGATGCTACGTTGTTCCAGATGTAAGAAGTCTGCCAGAATGAGGCGTGCCGAGCGTAATGCGGTATCTCCACTGGTAATGGGAGCTGCTACTATTCCGAGAATAGCTATTGCACCACCGATGGCACCAAGCCAGTCTTTGGATATCATAGTGGCTACCTTGGCTCCACTATAGTGAATGCCTGTGGCTGCATCGACTATTCCATGTTCGCTGAAGAACCAAGTAGCTGCTGCAGCCCATATGAGCGCAACGATGCCCTCGGTGACCATTGCTCCATAGAAGATGGGACGGCAGTAATGCTCACTCTGCATGCAACGCGCCATGAGGGGGGATTGAGTGGCATGGAATCCGCTGATAGCTCCACAAGCGATGCTCACAAACATCATGGGGAAAATGGGAGTGGACTCATACTTGGTGCCAAAGCCCTCCCACATCTCGGGAAGTTGGGGTGATTTAACGTACAGCATGATGAGTACGCCAAATGCCATAAATAGTAGTGCTATGGCAAATACAGGATAGATACGTCCAATGATCTTGTCAATAGGGAGCAGTGTGGCCAGTATGTAATAGAGGAATATGGCAATAATCCAGAAGTTAACGTTCAGTACATCAGGAGTCATGCCTGCCAATAACTCGGCAGGTCCCGATACGAATACTGCTCCAACAAGTACCATGAGTACGATGGAGAGTATGTTCATTGCCGTTTTTGCACTGGTTCCTAAGTATTTTCCGATGAGCTCGGGAAGGTTGGCTCCATTGTTGCGTATAGAAAGGCAACCCGAGAAAAAGTCATGTACAGCACCGGCAAAGATGGTTCCGATGACAATCCATAGGTATGAAGCTGTGCCGAATTGGGCTCCCATGATTGCACCGAAGATAGGACCAAGGCCTGCAATGTTCAGAAACTGTATCATGAAGATTCTCCACGTAGGCATAGGAATATAGTCTATACCATCATTGTTGGCTACGGCAGGAGTCGTGCGCTTCGAATCAGGGCTAAATATGCGGTTCACAAAACCGCCATATACAATATAGCCCAACACTAGCAGAGCTAATGCTACAGAAAATGTTACCATAAAATCTTTTTACCTTAATATATCTATCTATTTATTCTTTCTTCCCGTCAGGGCATCCTCCGAGGATAATGACGATTTCTCCACGAGGCTCAGTAGCTGTAAAGTGGGCAATAACCTCGGCAAGTGTACCTCTCACGGTTTGTTCATGCAGCTTAGAAATCTCACGACAAACGGCAACTTCTCGCTCTGCCCCAAAGTATTCTGCAAATTGGGTTAGTGTTTTTACCAGACGATAGGGAGACTCGTAAAAGATCATCGTACGATGTTCGCTCTGTAAGGCGATAAGGCGAGTCTGGCGACCCTTCTTTTGCGGCAAAAAACCTTCGAAGCAGAACTTGTCATTAGGTAGTCCCGATGAAACAAGAGCAGGAACAAATGCTGTGGCTCCAGGCAAACATTGTACCTCTACGCCATTGCGCACACATTCGCGTACAAGTAAAAAACCGGGGTCGCTGATGGCGGGAGTGCCAGCATCGGATACAAGTGCTATTGTCTCTCCTGCTAACATGCGTTGTACGAGAGGCTCTATGGTCTTGTGCTCATTAAACTTATGATGCGACTGCAAAGCGTTTTTTATCTCGTAATGTTTGAGAAGAATACCACTCGTACGTGTATCTTCTGCCAAGATAAGGTCTGCCTCTTTAAGCACTCGTATCGCACGAAAAGTCATATCCTCTAAGTTGCCCACCGGTGTAGGCACCACATATAATCGTCCTGTAGCCATTGTCTTTTCTTTTTGGAGTGGCAAATTTAGTGTAAAAAAATGATATGGCGAAGATAAAGCAAGTTTACTTGAGCTGTCTAATGAAAAATCCCCAGCCATAAGAGCCAGGGATTAATTGTGATATAAGTTACGCTCTGTTTTAAATGAAGATATACTTCAGGATGAATAGTGTAGCTAAGATATACATCGTGGGGGTTATCTTCTTGAAGTTACCACACACCATGTTGATTATTACATAGAGTATCATTCCTGTGAGAATACCATCAGAGATAGAGTAAGCCAAAGGCATCATGATGATGCAGGCAAAGGCAGGAATAGATTCTGAAAAATCTGCAAGGTCTATCTTGGTGATGGGTTCAATCATGAGTAAGCCTACAAGAATGAGTACAGGAGCTGTTGCCGCTGAGGGAATAGAGAGGAACAGCGGTGAGAAGAATAGGGTGATGATGAAGCAGCAGGCAATCACAAAAGCGGTAAGACCTGATCGGCCACCCTGAGCTACGCCAGACGCGCTTTCTACATAGGTCGTAGTGGCGGATGTTCCAAACATCGCGCCTACGGTAGTAGCAATAGAATCTGCAATGAAAGCCTCCTTCAAGCGAGGAATGCTGCCTGTTTCCTTGTTCACCATGTCTGCTTTGGTACATACACCAATGAATGTTCCCATAGTATCAAACATGTCAATGAAGAGGAAGGTGAACACTACCACGAACATATCAAAACTGAAGATTTGGTCCCACTCAAATTTACAGAAGATGGGAGCAATAGACTCTGGCATTGATACTAGTCCTTTAAACTCGGTGAGACCCATGGGAATGCCAATGAGGGTTGTTGCAAGGATACCGATGAGCATAGCTCCATGTACATTCTTGACATAGAGCACACCAGTGATAATGAGGCCGATGAAAGCAAGCAATGCTGGCCCCTTGGTAATCTCGCCCAATGATACGAGGGTGGCATCATTGTTGATGATGATACCTGCATTCTGCATGCCGATAAAGGCGATGAACAGCCCGATACCAGCACCTATGGCATAGCGCAAGTTCAGGGGGATTGCATTTACGATGGCCTCACGGACATTGGTCACGGTCATGAGGATAAATAAGAGGCCTTCGATGAATACGGCTGTGAGGGCAAACTGCCATGTGTAACCCATACCCATACATACAGTGAATACGAAGAAGGCATTCAGACCCATACCAGGAGCAAGTCCGAAGGGGAGTTTGCCGATGAAGGCCATAGTCAATGTTCCTACGATAGCTGCCAAGGCTGTAGCGGTAAATACTGCTCCACTGGTCATACCCTCGAGCAAGCTGAACATGGAAGGGTTGACAGCCAAGATGTACGACATGGTGAGAAAGGAGGTGATACCTGCCAATATCTCAGTGCGTACAGTTGTTTCTTTCGGGTCGAAACCAAAAAGTTTTTTCAATGTAATCATAGAATGTTATTAATTTATGATTTAGAATGTCCACTTTGCGCCAAAGGCGGGACGAACAAGGACGCCATCAGTACCACCGAAGTTGTTTGACAGTTCTATCTCACCACCCACGCTGAGAGGGATATTATCCCATCCGTTAATCTTGTTCAGGTTTACCCACAGCTGAGGCTCGCTCAAGAAGATGTTTGTGGCTCCCTCACGCCAGAAATCAGCAAAGCCGCTGAAAGAACACCAACCATTAGCAAAGTTGATACCCCATACACCTGTGATTTGGAAACCATGAGGTTGCTCCTTAGGAAGGAGTCCATCAATGATTATTGTGCCAGGCATAGCCTTGTACATGGCTGAGAGTGACCAAGTCTTTGTGAAATCATCAGAGTGTCCAGAGTAGGTGAGACCTGCGAGCCAAGCATTGTTGAAGGAATAGGCACCAGCCAATCCACCATTGAACTCAACATGTACTGATAGCCAGTTCCACTCAGAATCTTGCCAAAAGCAGAATTCGCGGGCAATCTCGACATAGGCACCTATAGCCTTGGGGTTATAGTCCATATCCACAAAGTAGAAAGTGCTACCAAAGGCATCAGGACGGAACATCTCAAGAGTTGAGGTTATCCATCCACGTTCTGTGTCGTTAAGCACTTGCAGGTTTTGTGCTTCACTCTTTGAAGCGATGTTTGCCAATAGGGCAACGAACAAAAGAATAATAGCATTTCTTTTCATAGGTTTTGTGTTTAAGATGGATATTAAAAAGATACTCAGGAGCTACGGTGTTGAGCTCCTGAGAATTCAATGTGTTATCTTTACTAAGTTGATATCGAAGATTAATGTCGAGTGGGCAGGGATATTGGTCTGTTTCTTACTGCCGTAAGCGAGATTGGCGGGGATGTACACACGCCATGTGTCGCCAGTGACCATTCGTTGCAGTACAGAACTCCATCCGATGACAACGCCATTGACATTGAAATCCGATGGCACGTTTACTGCAGGATTGAGCTCCCCTTTGTAGGATTGGTCGAAAACCTTTCCCTCAGGATAGCTGAGGGTGGGGATGAGGCGCCCACGATAGTTTACTGATACGGTATCGGTAAACAAGGGGTGTTGCGTCCCTGTTCCTTTGGTTTCGATATGGCAATACACATAGTCTTCGATGTCATGCTCTACAATATTGCCCTCCATGTCGTGGTCGTTGAGCTTGAATGAGAGAACTCTCAGCCAATTGCCATCAACGTTGGCCTGAGCCACTTTGGCGATAGAGTCAATAAACTCGATGTTGCGTTCTTGCCAGTTGGCATATTCATCCACCTCAGCTGTCTCTTCGCAAGAGGCGAAGAGGCAACCTAATGTGGTGATAAATAGAAATGAAATCAGCTTAAAATACTTCATTACTTAAGGGTTTTGAGAGTACCGGTGATGCTCACCTTGTCTGCAAGAAGACCTACGAGGCTATCAATGCTTACGCGCTCCTGCTCCATAGTGTCGCGGTTACGCAAGGTCACGCAGTTGTCTTTCAAGGTGTCGTGGTCGATAGTGATACAGTATGGGGTACCAATTGCATCCTGACGACGGTAACGCTTACCGATAGAATCCTTTTCATCGTATTGGCGGTTGAAGTGGAACTTCAGCATATCCTGAATTTCGCGAGCCTTTTCGGGCAGACCATCCTTCTTTACCAAAGGCATGATGGCGAGCTTCACGGGAGCGAGGGCTGCCGGGAGGCGCAATACAACGCGGGTCTCACCGTTTTCGAGTTTCTCTTCCTGATATGAAGCGCACAATACGCTGAGGAACATACGGTCTACACCGATAGAGGTCTCGATAACATAGGGTACATAGCTCTCGTTGATTTCAGGATCAAAGTACTTGATGCTCTTGCCTGAATATTTCTCGTGCTGTGAAAGGTCAAAGTCTGTACGGCTGTGAATACCCTCTACCTCTTTAAAGCCGAAAGGCATGAGGAACTCGATATCTGTAGCAGCATTTGCATAGTGAGCGAGTTTGTCGTGATCGTGGTAGCGGTAGTGGTCGTCACCGAAGCCGAGGGCCTTGTGCCACTTCAGACGGGTCTCTTTCCACT
>JAEIGA010013043.1_pt1 | contig 12644 bp, 8 predicted proteins | sample 9270691 | NCBI WGS metagenome assembly JAEIGA01 (sample SAMN17057246, study PRJNA624740) | gut metagenome | biome: biome; isolation source: fecal sample | host: Bos grunniens | place: China: Xizang | collected 2019 | reverse complement strand
CAGAATGAGGTTGTAGCTCCCGAGGAGAATGGTGAGGCTGCCGAATATGAGATTAAGATGCAGGTTAAGGCTATTAAGAAGTTGAACACCATCAATGTTTCATGGAACGCATTCTCAGCCGAGGATATCACCAAAGTTGTAATCAACGATGGCACTAAGGACTTTGAGGTTACCGAGGGTGGCGAGTATGCTTGGTCGGCAACAGACGGTCGTGCATCGGTTGAGATCGAGGGTGTTTCTGGCATTGAGCCTTTGATTACCGTTAAGGTATATGCAGGCGAGAAGCTTTTGGATGAGGCACAGGAGCTCGTAAGCATCTTCAGCTTGGATAACTGGGAGGCTCCCGAGTTTGAGTGGAAGCGTCAGAATGATGGCTCATTCAAGTTCATCGCCAGCAAGATGGCTAATGTAAACTACGCATTCTCTCATGTTATTTATGACGATGTTGCAAATAGCGAGAAGAGAAGAAGTACCATCAAGATTTACAACAATAATAATCAGTTGTTGTATACATTGCAGGCTAACGCTCTTCCCGACTGGTACACCGTTGACTGGGCTGCATATGCTCGTTGGGGATTGAGTATGCAGGATGCTTGGAGTGAGTGGCAGTGGAGCGGCAATTATAAGACTAACGAGCCTATCAAGGCTGTTCCTGCACAAATGGCATCATACCTATTGAAAGAGGGTACTTACAGAATCGAGTATGAGATTGGTTATGTAGTCAATAAGGAGGGTTTCTGGTCTACAAGCGATTATCCTTATACCGAGACTTATTCTCGTCCCGACGTATCTCAATATCCTGATGCTTGTGTAGCATTCTTGCAGACTACACCCGGATTGCCCGACCGAATTACAGACTTCACCAACCAGCAGAATGAGCAAGTATTGTATTGCGATAATCGTCTTCAGATGGAGGCTGGTCACCCCGGTGATACAAATGTCAACAAGCGTAAACTTGCTAAAGTATTTGTCATGACTGGTGAGACTACCCTTTATGTAGGTTCTTCAACAGGTCCACAGCTCTTCTTGTCGGCTGCTATCGACGAGGGTAAGGAGGATATCTATGCTCCATTGACCAACTCTACAGGTAGAAACTTGAATAGTAAGAACGGTTTGTACGAGTCAGTAAACCTCTCTTGGGTTGTTGAGAACTGCGAGTACGACAAGGTCGTTATCTCTTACAATGGCAAGAAGGTTGAGGTAACTGATGGCTCAACATCAACCGTTATTACCGATATTAAGACTCCTTCTGTTACCTTCGATGTTGCGCTTTACAATGGAGCTACTAAGCTCACTTCTAAATCTATAAGCACCGATGTCTACACATTGGAGCCAGCAGAGAATCAGGTTGATTTCACTATCAAGAGCGACGAGGGTAAGTATTGGATTTTGGTTGATCAGGGTCTTAGTGGCAAGGAGTGGTTCTTCCACGACCTCCAATTCAATGTCTACAAGAAGGAGGATACCGCTTTTGCTAATCCTATCTTCTCGAAGAATATCGCCAAGAATGGTGACGGTAGCTTGAATCCTACTATCAAGGCTTGGGCTTCATTCGGCCGCGCATCTTACTTCGGTGTAGATAACAGCGACTACGACGAGGGTTGCACTCCTGAGTATAAGAAGGAGAAGATTGTATTTGACGGCAAAGAGATGGGTGGCTACTTCACAGGTCTGCTTCCCGGAACTGATTATGTAATCAAATATCGTCTGAGAGCATATCCTCAGATCTACAGCAACACAGCAGAAAACTGCTATTTCTTCAAGTCTATTCTGTACGACGACAGCATGCTTGAGCACACTATCGAGGGTACCGTAGATGTTACAACTCCCGGAGAGAAGCCATCTGACGGTGCTGCAGCATTGAATCCTATGGTTTCTGTAAGCGCTACTCAGTATCAGGCTGCTACTGTAAGCTGGACATCTGTTTCAAGCGCTACAGGTTATGAGATTTATGCCGGTGGTAAGCTTGTTGCTATGGCTAACGCTGGTGAAACATCTGCAGAGGTTACAAGCTTGAACGACAACTCAATCTATGAGTTTACAGTGAAGGCTCTCGGCACAGGCTTGGAGGCAACTACACCAAAGGTTTCAATCTTCACGATGTATCATTGGACAGAGCCTACATTTGCGTTCAACGGTCAGCGCATGGTAGTTTCTGGCTTGGCAAATCTTGATAAGGCCGGCGGTTCGGGTTACGCTTATGGTGGTGCTATCACCAACGACAACGACTCTTCAAAGTCTACTATCGAGATTTATAAGGATGGCAAGTTGTTGTACACCTTGACTAATGGTACAGGTCAGGGTACCCTTACAGCTTGGGCAGGTTTTGGCCGTTGGGCTCTTAACGCACAGGATAATCGTAAGGATTGGTTGTGGACAAAGGCTGATGGCACACCTCTCATGGAGGGTGAGGGTGATGTTCCAGCAGGTAGCTTGCCCGCAGGTACTTACACCTTGAAGTGGACTATCGGTTATGTAGTAGACAAGAATGCTAACTGGGCTACAACCAACAGCGATGATGCAATCATTTCTACTCGCGAGGGCGCTTCTTGCATCTACCACGGTCCTAAGGATACAAAGCCAAGTCCTAATGTACTCTATACATCAGATGCTAAGGATGCAGTGCGTATCTTCACCAAGACAGGTGAGACTACTTTGACTGTTCAGTAATCGAAACTCTAAATATCCAATGCAGAGCCTGCGCCCTGCATTGGATTAGACAAAAAGCCCGAAGGAAAATCCTTCGGGCTTTTTCATCATAACCTATTATGTCAGCCTTATTATTTGCGATATTATAACCCCGTCAAGAATTTGATTGCCGCACGGCCCGACTCGCCAAGCGACAGCGAATATTGATTCACAAAGAGTGCAATATGCTGCTCTATAACCTCGTCCTCCAACTCCTGGGCATGTTGCTTGATAAAGTCGCGCGAAGCATCAGGATGCTCGAAGGCATACTCTATACTACGGTGCAAAACCTTCTCGAAGCGTAGAAAAACATCTTCCGATAACTCGCGGCGCACAACAATACCTCCTAACGGTAGAGGCAAACCCGTACGAGCCTCCCACTCAAGTCCCAGATCGGCAACCAGCTCCAGATTTCGACGATGATAGACAAAACGACCTTCGTGAATCAAAACTCCGGCATCGAACTCACCCCGCTCAACGGCTGCGGCAATATCGGAGAAGAGCATCGGAATGCGCTCCTCTATCTCGGGGAACAGTCTACCAATCAGAGCATTAGCCGTAGTATGCACACCCGGCACGGCTATACGCTTTATCGCCGAACACTCGCCCTTGCGCCTCACAAGCAGAGGTCCATTTCCTCGACCCAAAGCAGCACCACAATCGGTCAGCCTATAATTTTGAGCAATAGCCGGCAATACAGCGCAGCTAATCTTGCTTATATCGGGCATAGCGGTCAAAACCCCACGATTCAACTCCTCGATATCGCGATACTCGACATCAAAGCATAGCCCTTCGGTATCGATGCGCCCGTTTATCAGAGCATCGAACATAAAGGTGTCGTTCGGGCATGGCGATATTGCAAGCCTCAGCAGATTATCCATCAGAGCAGCTATTTTTTATAGAATTTACGCGCACTCGAAAAGCCCAACACCCAGCCGACGGCCAAAGCTGCCAATACGAAAACAAGAGCTGTTCCCATGCGCGAAAAGCCTAAACAGATATCCTTCCAGAATATTATAACAAGCGCCAGAAGCACCACAACGGGGATTGCAACAAGTGCAAACTTTATCTTTCCATTCATCACTTAAGCGGATTATTTACTCCTTAAACAACTGAGCCACGACAGCTCCCAAAGCCGTTACGGCATCGTTTATACGCCACTCCGACCTATCGTCGCCTACACGATTCGAGATGGCTCGGATATGGTAAAACTCTACATCCAACTCCTTACACGCTATCGCCACGCCGGCACCCTCCATCTGCTCGATATAGGGCAGCGAAGCATCCTTAGGGATATACGGCAAAGCATCACCCGTATGGCTTACCGTTAGAGTATTCACCTGGGGTAATTTACCCGTAGTTTTCGCTACATACTCTTTCGCATAAGCCTCCGGCAGGCCCGCCACCGAATCGGATACGACCTCCACAACCTGCCCAACCTGCAAACTCTCGTCACATGCTCCGGCAATGCCACACAGCACAATGCGCTTAGGTCCGAAAGCTGCAATCCAAATGGCCGCCAGAGCCCCCGCCGACGCCATACCGACGCCGACCTCGCGGACATCGGCATCGGGGCGTAAAGCGCGGAAAACTGCGGACTCCTCCTTGGTGGGGAAGCAATATATCGTACTCGAATCCTTCATCTAAAGTCTACTCCTGTCCTACGATAGCCTCAACCTCCTCGACGGTGATAGGAATCTTCTTGTCGCCAAGCGTATGAGAACCGCTCTCGGTCACAACCAGGTCGTCCTCCAAGCGGATACCGCCAAAGTCGCGATACTCCTCCAGCTTGTCGTAGTTCACGATGCCCTGCAACTTGCCCTCCGAGCGATATTTGTCGATAAGTGCCGGAACGAAGTAGATACCGGGCTCATCCGACAATACCGTACCCGGCATCAAACGCCAATACTGACGGGTAATACAACAAGCCGACGCCTTAGCGCGCTCGATGATATCCCCGAAGCTGAAGCTACGCTCCCCGATATTCTCGCAATCATGCACATCAAGACCCATGCCGTGACCCAAACCATGAGGCATAAAGAGGAAGCCTGCACCTGCAGCCATAGCATCCTCAACCGAGCCACGCACCAAGTCCAAATCCTTCAAGCCCTCCAACAGCGTACGCTGCGCAACATCCGAATACTCCATATACATCATTCCGGGACGCAAAGCAGCTGCCGCATCGTCATGAGCCTTCAAAACGATGTTATATATATCCTTCTGCTTCTGTGTAAACTTACCATTAACAGGGAAGGTACGCGTGTGGTCCGAAACATAACCATTCATATGCTCGCCTCCGCAGTCGCACAACAACAGACGACCGCTCTCCATAATACCCGAGTGGTTGTGATTGTGCAATACCTCGCCATGCTGCGACAAAATTGTGGTAAACGATGGACCTGTACCATAAGTGTAGGCCTTACCATCGACAATACCGGCAACCTCATGCTCCGAGCGACCTACGCGCGTTGCGCGCATTGCTGCGGTGTGCATCTGATAGCCAATCTCGAAAGCCTCCTCCAAAGCTGCAATCTCCTCGGGGCCCTTCTTCTCGCGCATCTCGGCTACGGCAAACAACAAATCGAGTGACTTGCGTGCATGAAGCATCGAAGGTGCAATACCCAGCAAATCGCTGAGCATCAACTTTGTTTCGCCACGATATGGAGGCAGATAGTGAACATCGCGGCCCATAGCGATAGCCTTCTGAATATCAATAGCCAATGCCGCCATAGGCTTTGCATTTGCAACACCCACCTCGGCAGCCAAATCGCGAACAGTAGCCTGAGGGCCCATCCAGATAATATCGTCTACGGTAAAGTCATCGCCATACAACACCTCCTCGCCCGAATCGGCATCGATAGTAGCTACCAGCAATGGCACATTGTGGCCAAAGAAGTAGAGGAATGTAGAATCCTGACGGAAATGATAGGCGTTGTTGGGGTAATTGAGTGGTGACTCCACATTACCCGGCAAAAGAATAAGGCCCTGCCCTACTCGGCGACGCAACTCCTCACGACGCTTTGAATAAATCTCGGCTGTAAACATAATCTTTCGTATTTTATTTGTTATAATTTTCTCTTACTAACCTATTGAACCATCTCGTCCGACACGGGCACCATCTTATAGAGTTTATCGCCTCGGCGCAACATCTGTGGCACCTTTATCGAGCAATAGACGCCCTGCGGAACCTGCTCGACAACCTTTTCATTAAGCGTCAAGCCCTCGGCACGCTGCTCCACAGCGCCCGTAGTTTCGCCCAGCCACAACAGCTGCTCGCCCTCGGCAATAGGTGCCGCCTCGACCAGCACCTCGGCAACACTAATCTTCTTGAAGAAGTTGGTTACCCTGCCGACATATACCTTGCGCTCGGTAGCCGCCGAGCCATAATTATTACAATGCTCGGCAATATCCTTGCCGGCATAATAGCCCTGCCAGAAACCTCGATTAAAGACCGTAGAGAGTTTCTCTTTAAGTTCCGCAGCATACTCTGGAGTATACTCGCCACGCTCCATGGCACGCAACGCCGCATCGTAGCTCTCCACCACGCGCTTAACATATTCGGCACCACGCGCACGGCCCTCGATTTTCAGCACACGCACACCCGCACCTATAAACTTATCCAGGAAGTCTATCGTGCAGAGATCCTTGGGCGAGAGAACATAACGGCCATCGATAGTCAATTCACGGCCGGTCTGAGTATCGGTAATGAGGTATTTGCGACGGCATATCTGGCGGCATGCACCTCGATTTGCCGAGCAATGCTCCTCGTGCTCGCTCAAATAACACTTTCCGGAGATAGACATACACAATGCTCCGTGGGCAAACATCTCGATACGCACCAATTCTCCATTAGGACCAACAATTTCATTCTCTCGAATCTCGCGAGAGATATGAGCTATCTGCTCCAGACTCAATTCACGCGCCAAAACAACAACATCGGCCCACTGTGCATAGAATTTCACAGCCTCGGCATTCGAGATATTGCATTGTGTAGAGATATGCACCTCCATGCCCACTCGGCGAGCATACATTATGGCAGCGACATCGGCGGCAATAATGGCATCGACACCCTCCTTGACTGCGCGGTCGATAATGGCGCACATATCCTGCATCTCGTTGTCGTACAGAATAGTATTGACCGTCAAATAGGTCTTAACGCCCGCCTCGTGTGCTGTATGCACTATCGTTGCCAGATCGTCAAGTGTAAAATTCACCGACGAGCGAGCACGCATATTAAGCACTCCGACGCCAAAATATACAGCATCTGCGCCTGCTGCAATAGCTGCATGCAGCGACTCCATACACCCCACAGGGGCCATAATCTCAATATCTTTTCTCGAAATATTCATCTCTTTATCCTCTAAATTATTTTTTACGACCCATAAGGCCTTGAGCAAAGGCACGCAACTGCTCGGCACTCTCGTCGGGAATAGCCAAATCATCAATTATAGCGAGCGTACGCTCGAAACGCACCGAAATCTGCTGCTCGATAAGGCGGGGTATATCATAACGGTTATAAACCTCTTTTATGCGTGAAATCTTCTCATCATCCGTAAGCGAAGAGTCTTGATGTGTATGACGCAGCACCTCCCTATCCTCTTCGGATGCACGGCTCATGGCATTCAGCATGAGGCAAGTCTTCTTGCCCTCCAAAATATCGCCGCCAATCTTCTTGCCCAAGCGCTCGTCGCCATAGCTATCGAGCAGATCATCCTGCAACTGGAACGCAAGGCCAAGTTCCTGAGCAAAGCGATAGACCTTACGGCAATCCTCCGCAGAGGCATTACCCAGAACAGCACCAATCATAGCCGAGCCGGCAAGCAGTGCCGCAGTTTTAAGTTCTATCATCTGCATATATTCAGGCACCGACACCTTCTGCTGCTCTTCGAAGTCCATGTCGTATTGCTGACCTTCGCAGACCTCCAGCGCCATAGATGTGAAAATTTCCATAACGCGCGCGAGTTTCTCCTCCGGCACCTGGCTCAAAAGTCGATAGGAGTATATCATCATTGTATCGCCCGACAAAATTGCGACATTCTCGCCCCAACGAGCATGTACCGAGGGCTTACCACGACGCACCGCAGCATTGTCCATGATGTCGTCGTGCAGGAGTGTGAAATTATGGAACATCTCCACAGCCGCAGCCGCAGGTAATGCCTCCTGAACATCTCCTCCAAAAGCCTCAGTGCAGAGCAACAGCAAAACAGGACGGAGACGCTTACCTCCACCCGACATTGAATAAATTATAGGCTCGTAGAGTCGTTGTGGCTCCTCGGGCAACTGCAATTGCGCCAAATATCGCTCAAAAAGAGTCAAAATTTCATCGTTCGTTTTCATACCGGCAGAAAATAATTCACGCTTTCTGCCCCAAATTTAAGAAAAAGTTTGAAGAAAAAGAATTTTATACTTAACTTTGACAAACATTCGTTATACAATCAGAACTTTATAAAAACTTTTATAAACCACCAGAACTATGAAAAAATTAGCAATGGGTATCGACATCGGCGGCACAAACACTGCATTTGGTTTGGTAGACGAAGACGGTACTGTATTCTGTGAATCAGCTATTTCCACTGAGAAGTATAAGAAATTTGATGACTATGAAGCCTATGTAAAGGCTTTGTGCGAGGCAATGCATGCACTTATCGATAGCGTATCGTTCGATTTTCATCTTATCGGTATCGGTATCGGTGCTCCCAACGCAAATTACCACACAGGAATGATTGAGACCCCTGCAAATTTGTGGAAATTCCGCGACGATGAGCCCAATCCCGACGAGGCTCGCCGCATGTTCCACTTTGTGGATGATATTAAGGCATACTTCCCTGGTATAGATGTTGCCATTACAAACGATGCCAACGCAGCAGCGATTGGTGAAGGCGTATTCGGCAATGCCAAAGGCATGAAGGATTATGTTGTAATCACTTTGGGTACAGGCCTTGGTTCGGGTATTGTGTGCAGTGGTGAGATGGTATATGGTCATGACGGCTTTGCCGGCGAGTACGGCCACATCGCTGTAGACAGCCGCTTGACAGGTCGCGACTGCGGTTGCGGACGAAAGGGCTGCTTGGAGGCTTATGCTTCGGCCACAGGTATCAAGCGCACCGCCTTTGAGTTGATGGCAAAGATGAGTTGCGACAGCGATTTGCGCGACACTCCTTATTCAAAATTTGAGGCTGTAATGCTCTCTATGGCTGCCGACAAGGGCGATGCTATTGCAAAGGAGGCATTCCGTTATACTGGTGAGATTCTGGGCCGTGCTTTGGCCGATTTGGTTGCCACAACTTCTCCCGAGGCTATCATTTTGTTCGGCGGTTTGGCAAAGGCCGGCAAGTGGATTTTCGAGCCTACGAAGTGGTATATGGAGGAGAATATGCTCGCAACATTCAAGAATAAGGTAAAATTGTTGCCTTCAGGTATTGAGGGTAAGAATGCTGCCATTCTTGGTTCTTCGGCTCTTATTTGGCAGAAGGTTGCAAAATAACATACAGTTCGAGGTATAATTATTCATAAAAGTCCGTCCTCGCCGCAGGTCGGACTTTTCTTTAATTCTATTAATCCCAACTTATAGAGATGAAAAAGCTTCTATTACTCCTTATTGCTTTTACCTTTGCTGCAAATATCAGCGCCATAGCACAATCTGCAGCCATAAAGCAGATACAAAAGATGGCACTGGAAGATAATCGCACGATGCAGCACCTTGATATCCTGTGCAATCGTATCGGAGGACGCCCCACAGGCTCGGATGCGTGTACAAACGCCGAAGAGTGGGCCTTTCACACATTCAAGGAGTGGGGATTGGATGTCACCACAGAGAAAGTTGGCGATATGAGCGTCGGATTCAACCGTGGAGGCTGGTGGGGCCGCATGACGGGTGAAGAGAACATGGTATTACATTTCGCAACACCATCATATACATCCGGCACCAAAGGCCCACAGCGTGGCCATGTAGTTATTGAGCCGCGTACGCAGGCGGAGTTTGACCGCATGAAAGGGAGATTGAAGGGCGCCTGGGTATTAGTAAATGGCAAGAGCCGTGGCTGGGCATTAAAGCATGGCGAACAAGCTCGCGAAGAGCGATTGAAGGTGCGTGCAGCCAACGAGGAGGCTACACAATATAACCGCGCAATGGCGGGTGAGGATGGCAAGCGTAAAGAGATTGACACCCAAACTCCCGCACTTTTCTACGATGAAATGGTTGCTGCAGGCGTTTTGGGCTTCATCCAGGCGGCACCGGTACCCATTACTGCGCTCTACGACAACGAGGTAGTAAAAAACGGCATCACATTCTACAACCTTCCCACCGTTCCCGATATCAAGCTGGACGAGGAGCAGTATGACCGCATATACAAGCTCGCCAAGGAGCGACGCCACATAGAGCTGGAGTTCGACATCCGCAACCATTTCCAGATGGGGCCCATACCCTACCATAACATCATAGCAACAATCAAGGGCGAGAAATATCCCGACGAATATGTTATTGTCGGAGCGCATCTCGATTCATTCGATGTCGCTACGGGAGGCGTGGATTGCGGCTCGGGAGTCTCTGTTGTAATGGAGGCGGCCCGCATGATAAAGCAGTCGGGAGCAAAGCCCGACCGTACCATTATATTTATATTGTTTGCTGCCGAAGAGTTCGGATTGTTGGGTTCTCAAGCATGGGTTTCGGCACATGAGGATTTGTTGCCAAAAATATCAAATGTCTTCAATCGCGATGGAGGGCCTATGCCCTACTCCTCATTCTCGGCTCCGAAATCTATGGTCAAGGATTTTGAAAAGATAGCCGAGGATATCCAGGAGATTTATCCCGACTTTAATTTCAAGGTAAATGAATTAAAGCCTCGCAAGATGCCTGCACGCACCGGAGGCAACGATGCCTCGTCATTCTCGGTAAAGGGCGTTCCGACACTTCAGATGAATGAGTGGAGCGATGTCAAGGGATATGGCTTTGACTATCGCGAGATTTGGCACACCGAGCGAGATACTTATCAAAAGAGTATTCCCGAATATCAGGAGCAGGCGGCCGGAGCATTGGCCATGATGGTTCTCGGCACTGCAAACCTAAAACAGGCGCTACCTCGTGAGGAGGTTTATCTACCAACGACAAATGAATAAACCGCCAACAAAACCTTTATAAAGGGGATATAATCGCCCGTTAAATTTATATTAATAGGCCGAGAATTATGCGATTTTTTTATTTATTGCATTTTTCTCGGCTATTTTTTGCTTAATGGTGTTGGAGATTAAAAAAATCTTCGTAACTTTATAATCTGAATAACCAAAACGAATAACCTATAAAACTTCAAAGAATATGAAAAATTATTCAGCAAAAGAGATTAAGAACATAGTTCTTATTGGAGCCCCGGGCACGGGTAAGACTACCCTTGCAGAGGCGATGGCATTCGAGGGTAAAGTCATTGACCGTAGGGGTAGTATCGAGGCGAACAACACGCTTTCAGACAACACAGACATCGAGCATGAGTATAAGCGTTCGATTTATGCTACAACCCTCTTCACCGAGTTCATGGGTCGTAAGCTCAATATCATAGATTGCCCAGGTTCAGACGACTTCTGCGGTAATCTCTTCTCAGCTTTCAAGGTTGGTGATGTTGGCGTTATGGTTATGAACTCTCAGAACGGCTGGCAGGTAGGTGACGAGATTCAGTCACGCTATGCTCGCATCTTGAATAAGCCTTTGATTGGCGTTATCAACCAGTTGGATGGCGACAAGGCCAATTTCGAGGCTACCGTAGAGGGCATCCGCGCCGCTTCATCTGTTAAGCCCGTAATCGTACAGTATCCCGTAGAGCAGGGTGCAGGATTCAACGCCTTCATCGATGTATTGATGATGAAGATGTATCGTTTCACCGACGAGAACGGAACTCGCGAGGAGTTGGAGATTCCGGCTGATCAGTTGGAGTATGCACAATCGCTAAACCAGGAGCTTTCTGAGGCTGCTGCCGTTTACGATGATGCACTTATGGAGCTCTACTTCGAGAAGGGTGCTTTGACACAGGACGATATCCGCTCAGGTCTTAAGTTGGGCGTTGCTAACCGTGAGGTTATGCCTATCTTCTGCTGCTCTGGTAAGCGCGACATTGGTACCAAGCGTTTGATGGAGTTCATCATCAATGTAGCTCCGGGCCCAACTACTCCTACAACAGCTCCCAAGTTTACATCTATCGAGGGTGAGGAGTTGGTTGCTGACGAGACATTGCCAACAGCTCTCTTTGTATTCAAGAGCCAGATTGAGCAGCATATCGGTGAGATTACCTATTTCCGCGTAGTTCGTGGTAAGGTTACCGAGGGTATGGAGTTGGTAAACAGCCGCACAGGTAATAAGGAGAAGATTTCTCAGCTCTTCGCTGTTGCCGGAAAGAACCGTATCAAGGTTACCGAGCTCTCAGCCGGTGATATCGGTTGCTCGGTGAAGCTTAAGGCTACACGCACCAACGATACTTTGGCTGCTGCCGGTGCACATGTTAAGGTTGAGCCTATCGTATTCCCCGAGCCTCGCTACCGCGCAGCCGTGAAGGCCAAGGAGCAGGGTGACGAGGAGAAATTGGGCAAGCTTTTGAACGATATCAAGTATGAGGATCCTACAATCCTTGTAGAGTACTCTAAGGAGCTTAAGCAGACCATCATTCAGGGTCAGGGTGAGCACCACCTCAATATCGTAAAGAGCCGCTTGGCAAATGAGAATAAGCTCGAGATTGAGTTCTTTGCACCAAAGATTCCTTATCGTGAGACTATTACAAAGGTTGCACAGGCTGACTATCGTCATAAGAAGCAGTCGGGTGGTGCCGGTCAGTTCGGTGAGGTTCACATGGTCGTAGAGCCTTACTATGAGGGTATGCCCGAGCCTACAAAGTACAAGGCTAACGGCAAGGATATAACCGTAAATATCAAGGGTAAAGAGGAGTATGATTTGGATTGGGGCGGCAAGTTGCAGTTCT
>JAEIGA010013042.1_pt1 | contig 12645 bp, 13 predicted proteins | sample 9270691 | NCBI WGS metagenome assembly JAEIGA01 (sample SAMN17057246, study PRJNA624740) | gut metagenome | biome: biome; isolation source: fecal sample | host: Bos grunniens | place: China: Xizang | collected 2019 | reverse complement strand
TATTAATAACTTTAAACACAATCTATATTATACAGAATCATTAAGAAGGAAAAAATGAAATTCAAGGAGATTTATCTCGAGAATCTAAAAGAGCCTGTTTCGATGTCCGAAACAGACCCTTAATCATGAAGGGAAATACTCCATTGGCTCTTTACAATGAACGTAGCCATTTTTCTCATAATATGGTATGGAGTCTTCGCTCGGCCATACAATGACAAATTCGTATTTGTTTTCCTTTACCCATTTGTTTACTTCACGCAATAATTTACTTCCAATACCCTTACCTCGATATTCCGGTACTGTATATACGTTAGTCATATAAGCAAAAGGATAGGTTTCTCTTCTTGGGCGCGGTACTTTGTGAATTAATTCTATGTATATGTGTGATACAATCTTGTCATTCTCCTCCGCCACCCAAATAAACCAACGGCCACTATTAATAGCACTTGCTAAAAAAGCATGGCACTCTTTTTCAAAATTACCATACGACGCATCATTTTTACTTTCATCATACTCTATTGTAAAATCCCATCTCATTTTTATTAACTGCTCAATACCCTTTTCTTCTGCAAATCTGATTATCATCCATGCCTCAACCCCTAAGTTATCCTTTCGAACTAAACTTCCTCATTCTTTCCTGACTTTTCTAACCAATATTTTGCCTGTTCTTTATCAACTGCTACACCAATTCCAAGCTCATACTTTTTCCCGACATTAAACATCCCACTTTCATTTCCCAGTTCAGCTGCTTTCAAATTCCATTCAAACGCTTTTGTTAAATCCTCTTCCGTCCCTATTCCATTCCCATATAAATATCCTAAATTCACCATAGCTTCCGCATCTCCATTTTCAGCACTTTGAAGATACCATTCAAAACTTTTTTCTAAATCAGCTTCTACTTTCACCCCATATTGATAATAACCACCTAATAAAAGTTGAGCTTTAGCATCATCATCATCGGCTAAACTGTGCAATTCATCAATCGACAGTTTGTCATAATCCTTTTCAAAATCTAAAGAAACGTATAAACCAAACGCACCAATCAAAAGGATTAGTATAATAAACATTCTTTTGCGCATGAACACACCCCTATTTTTTACCATACATTAATTTTACAATAAATTACAATCTATTTAAACCTTTACAATAATACTCTGTTCGTAAACATTGTTGCTAACGGCTAAAAAAGAGAGACAGCTTTTTCCCGCTAACACCCTCTTGTTAACTCAACAACTAGCTCATTTAATTGTGTACTTAAATAAAAGCTCTCCATTATTCGGGTCTCTTTCATTTATAAACTCAAACCTGGATGCCAATTATACTAAGGTTTCAACTTTATTACCTGAACTTATTTTGAACTCGGAAATCTCTTTCTTTAATACTCTTTTTATCAGGAACTAAGCATGACTCAAACTGCCCAAATAGTTCTACAATTACTGGATTGTTATTTATTTTCCGGATGCCATTTAAGTATTCTTCTTCACTGTAATATTTAGAAATCTCTAACCACAGTGTTTCATCATCTATACTTTTCAAGTACATTACTTCACAACTCAAATATTGATTATATATTTGTACTGTTTTATCTTGAATTTCTAGAAAAAATGCTTCCTTTTCTTTTTTTATATGATATTCATATATTTTCACAAACAAATTCTTCCTCCTCAAATTCTTATTAGTTAGATATTCCGTATATTTATAAATGATTCCTTCTTCACAATCCCCCTGTTTGATCCTCTTTTTTGAAAAAATACGTGTATTGACCGTTTTTTGGGGGAGAGATTTATATAAAATTTTTAGATTTATTGATAGTTTTAGTAAGAATTGTTGGTTTCGTTTGAAATAAAGCTCTGTTATCATTTGTTGTTGGTTTTCTCAAATATTGTTTGTTGATTGGAACGGAGGGCGGCGACTCCTGTGCGGAGAAGTGGGCAGGCTTAATACACCGCAGGAGTGTTAGCGACGAGCACAAGAAAAACGTTATCAGTCCTTCTCTGTTTTGTGCAGGAATTTCAAATTGGCACATACCACTTTTTAGCATACTTATCTTTTTAGAAGAGGCTGTCTGAATAGTCATTGAATGACTTTTCAGAGGCCCCGCTCATTTGTACTGTATCTAGGCGCTTTACTCGTTTTTTTAGCTGTATTTCGTTCAAATTCCAATCCACGATAATAAATTAGAGTATTCAGGTAACTTTTTTGATTTCAATCCGTAAAAGTAAATAGGAGGTGTTTTATGTATAGTATTTCAATTCGAGGGCGATATTTGATCGCGGCGTTACTATTTGGTTTAATCACCGGTTTCCTTTGTATTTTTATCCCAATGCTCTACAGTGAAACAGTTTATTTTAACCGAGATACAATTGTATGGTATATTCCACTGAAAAACTTCTGGCTACTTGGTCTGGCGTGTGGCGTTATTATCTTAATCCTAATCTTGCTTGCATTTAAACGAAATTTTATTTCATATATTCTTTCTGCCATCATGCTTGCGGCCTCTATATTTATTGGCTATTTATCCTTTTTAAACGTCACCATTATCAATAATGAACACATATACATAAAAGACCTTTTCAACGAACAAAACTATCTCTGGTCAGATATGAATGAGGTTGTTCTGTATTATGGCGAGGAAAACTACGAAGAGTACGTTTTTTCATTTAAAGATGGCTCGGAGCTCACGTTGTGGAATAACCCTAGACTAAAGGCATAAAAAAACAAGGCTGACCCAAAAGGTCGTTGAAACAATGACTTTTTGAGGTTCAGCCTCATATTGCTTCAAAATATCCTTACTTCTCGCTTCTTTTAACCACGAAGGGAATTCATCTAATAAACGATTGTATAATTCATCATTTGAAATGGACGCAATATCATTTACATAGAACTGTCGGGGCTACAATAGAGCGATTAGGTAAGTTAAAGAGCGGTCTAGGCTGAGCTAAGAGCGCTCACGCCCGACATAGAGCGGTGAAATAAATTAAGAGCCCTTGCGTGTTCATATGTTCATTTGTTCATAGTTCGAAATCCTTCATATAAATCAGCTGCATTGGGTAAAATACTGAAACAACTTGACATAAGGAGCTATTACATATGAATCAGTTTTTAGAAAGTGCCAGAGCTATGAAGGATGAGTTAATTAAATACAGACGAGAAATTCATCAAAATCCGGAGGTGGGTGATCATCTTCCGCAAACAACGAAATATGTGATGGATCGGCTAAAGGAATTCGGGTATGAGCCACAAGAAATTTGCGAAAGTGGCATTGTGGCCTTAGCGGGCAATCCGGACTCTAAGAAAACGTTTCTGTTACGGGCCGATATGGATGCTCTTCCGATTACAGAGCAAACCGACTATTCGTTTAAAGCAACAAACGGAAATATGCATGCTTGTGGTCATGATATGCATACGACCATGCTGTTAGGGGCGGCAAAACTATTAAAACAATATGAGAGCGAACTTGAAGGAGCAGTAAAGCTTGTTTTCCAGCCTAATGAAGAAGGCTTTAAGGGTGCGAAATTAATGCTGCAATCTGGCGTTTTAGAAAATCCGAAAGTCGATGCAGCTATGGCATTGCATGTTCATTCCGGCACACCAACAAATACTGTTTTATGTGGAATGGGAACAAGTATTGCAGGTTGTACAATCTTTCGAATTACGGTCAAGGGCGTTGGCTGCCACGGGGCCATGCCGGAAACAGGTGTCGATCCAATCAATATCGCAACCCATATTTACCTTTCTACGCAAGAAATCCTATCAAGAGAGATTTCAGCAATGAAATCTGCAGTCATTACTGTCGGAAAGTTTCAAGCTGGGAACACACATAATGTCATTCCAGAAACAGCCGTTATGGAAGGAACAATCCGATATTTAGATGTGGAAATTGGGGACTTCGTGTACAAAAGATTAGAGGAAATCGTCGTTTCAACAGCCAAAATGTTCAGAGGAGATGCAAGCGTAGAAGTCGTCGCTTCCGTTCCTCCTTTACATAATGATCGCGACTTGGCGAAGGATTTGACGTCATATGTGAAAGAGGTAGTCGGCGACCAATCTGTCATATCCTTTGAAGGTGGCGGCATGGGCTCCGAGGATTTTGCTTCCTATTGCTATGAAGTACCGAGTGTTTATTTTCTTCTAGGGGCAGGTACGAAAGAGGAAGACTCTCACTATGGACTTCCAATGCATCATCCACAGGTTGTTTTCAATGAAGATATTTTACCGACCGGCGCAGCCATGCATGCCTATGCGGCAATGATGTGGTTGAAATCTAATTAATAACAAAAGACATCCGATTTTTCCGGATGTCTTTTGTTATATGGTCGAGTCGTTAATTATCAAAGCTGAAAACTCAGCAAAAATCGTTTTTCCCGAAATCCCGGTATGACGCAAAAATTTTTCATAAATCCAACTGCTGCTTCTTAACGCTTTCAGATGTAGTCAAACGATAAAAGATTACAATACTCACAAGCCCCATTAACCCAATGATAGCTGTTAAAACGATAGGTGATAACCAGCTACTTATGATAATGAAAAGGCCGGCTGTGCTCACACCTAGAATAACCGCTATTTGATACATGGCCATATACGTGCTGCGTGCATGATTGGGAACAATGTTTGCTAATATCGTTTGTTTGACTGGGACATGCATGATTTCTCCGACAGATGCCAGCAACATCGCAATTAGCAGAATATACGGTGTGGTGCTGATGCTTATTACGGTGTATCCTCCGACAAAAAGAAGCAGACCTATTAACAGTGCATTCCTTTCATTTAACCTTTGAATGGCTTTCGCAATAATCATGGTGAAGCAAACAACTAGAATTGTATTCTCTGCCTTCAGGATTCCCAGCAGATTTACACCATCCACTTTGTAAGGCAAAAAAGAAATAAGTGGAACAGGTTCATCTATTGTATTCGCAAGACGAACACCTATATAATTCGTTAGTTGCTCCTCCACTGAAACAAGAAGCAGACCGGCGATAGAAAAGACGGTAAAAAATCTGTGAGCCAATATTGTTCGATATGCTCGAAGCATCGGAATAGCACTTTGGTTGTGTGGTTCATTTTGAATGGGAGTATAGGTCTCATGTATAAAGAAACTAATGATGAGGAAGGAGCATAATGTTGTAATTGCAACCCCTATGAAAAGATGAAAAAGGTAATCTGTAAACAGAAAAGCACCAATCATACTGCCTATGGCTATTCCTGCATTACGAAGCCAATAGGAGTAAGTATAAATCGTTTTTCTTTCTTCAGGTAAACTGACATCAATGATTAAAGCCTGATAAACAGGATTGTTTGCACCAACACTGAATTGAATCACTATAAAAAATAGAAATGTATAATAAGGAAATGAAGTTTCAAAAGAGTTAGCAAAAGCGGCTCCTATAAATCCAAGAAACACAGCGAATTCAGATAAAAGAATGATTTTCTTACGTCCAATTCGATCAGACACATATCCGCCTACAACTGAACCAAGCAAATTGGCAAGCAAAACCCCTATAAATAAAAAACCTGTCACAACATTTCCGACTTGAGCTGAAAAATAAATAATTAAATAAGGTATAACAGAAGATGATGAAACCGAAGAAATAAATAATAGAAATAACCGCAATTGAATGATTGGATGAAGGGATTTCATATTCATATTTCAAAACTCCCATTAACGAATGATTAATCAATCGTTTTTTAATTTTGGCTATGTTAAACACTGCTGTTAATTTTCACGGCAGTCGGACGCTTTCCATGGGACATGCGCCTGTATCAGCCTGCACACTTCTTCCCACAAGAGGTCCGCTCCAATCAACAACAAATGATAACAGAGCCTTTATTTGCATGTTATTTGCATGTTATTTTTTTTGAATTACTATGAAGCAAGTGCTATCAGGTAGTTTGACACTCTCTCCATATTGATTCATAACTTTTACCTTTGGTAATAAAAATTCTTCATAACCATCTTGTAAGTAGTGGTTAAAAACAACCATTTCAGCTTGTTCACCAAACAATTCTTGAATCAGTTGTTTATACTCATTAGGCGTGAAATATCCAAACTGTTCCTGCACTTCATGAGGATACGCTTCTTCTCCCCATGTATAGGTATAAAGAAATTCCATCAAATCATTTACAAGTAACTTTAAAGTGTTGCCATCTACTATTTCATAAGAAATTCTTCGACCTTTAAAATCCTTTACATACCTCTTGAAGAAATCAAAGCCTTTTTCATCAAGAAATTCTAATAGGCGAATTTCTTCTTTTTCCTCCGTCATGATTCCATCTCTAATGATAATTCGACCACCAGGCTTCAATACTTCAAAAGCACTTTTCAAAGCTTTTGGGATTACATCAGGATTGAACTTCTTTCCCCTAAAAGGAATATAGGAATACATTTCATGTAAAATAGAAGAAAATATAATGGTATCTATACTATTCTTTTCATAGTATTTATTTAACTCCAATGCGTCTGCCTGCTGAACAATCCATTTTTTGTTTTCCCGCTTCTTCTTCTTTTCTAATTCTTCAATTACATTTGTAGATATATCAATCCCCATAACCATTGCATTCGGATGTTGTTCTTCAAGCAAATCCAACATAACTCCTCCTCCTGCACCAATATCCAATAATACGTCGCCTATAGCATAGTCAGATATGATTTTTTTATGGTCAGAACTGTTATTCATATCTGTTAAGTAGGTTTGTTCATTTTGCAATCGATCAAATCCATCTTTTCTAAATCCGAAAAAGTCATATAAAAGGATAATTGCTCTTTCATATAAAGGCGATTTCTCCGCTTCTTGGCAAAATTCAATTAACTTCTCTCCTGCTTTTGAATAAGTAAAACAAACTCCTACAATTTCATCTAATGAATCTAAAGGTTGAATGGATAACTTTACATGTTCATTTTCAGGAATAGTTTCATTTATTAGAGAATCTACAGAGACTTCTTTTAAATAGGATTCAATCATTCTCTTCTTGTATAAATTAATGGATTTTTTACCTTTATAGTCATAATAAATATCTTTCATAAACGGCTCAAAGCTAATTTGCTTAATTAACAGCGGATTTGTTTTTTTATAGATTAATAGGAATATCTTTATAAATTCTTCTAGTGAAAATTCCTGCAATGCGGATTCCACATACCACATATCCGTTTTATGAAAGAAGAAAGTGAAATATTGCTTTAACTTTTCGTTTTTAAAGATTTGTTTAAATAAGCAATCAAAATCTTCTCCTTTTTGAATAGAGGCCTGCCTTAACTTTCTCAAACGTATATTAAATGCAAATTCTTCATTTCTTTTCTGATTTACAATATTTTTAATTGTACATTCTACTTCTTTACTTAATGAATTCCACAATTCCAAAGAGATTGCTTTAATAATACATTCATTTAATGCATACAAAATTCGCTCTATATTCTTCTCTCTTCCATCCTGTTTCCCGATCCAATTAATAAGCGGCTCAAATTGAGAAAAACGAACCTCACCTCTTATATATTGGCCAATTAGTCCATGAGTTTCTATGAGAAAAAATATCAGTTCCGCTCGCTCAAGCAACTCTTTGCTAAATATATTTCGCACTTGCTCCTCTGCATATATTTGCGCAGAACCAACGTTATGAATATATAACTGGAAACCTCTTTTCAACCATTCTTTACGTTGGTGAGGCATTCCACATTTAGCTACTTCTGACCAAATCAATACTTCCTCAATTACTTCCTTTTCATCTAGAGGGATATCAATACTATCTAATACATGCAAGGTATTTTCTACATAGCGAAGAACATCGTTACTGGATATCTTTTCTAACGATTCTACTTTCTCTAAATTTACATTTTTCTCTTTTGTAAGATACAAGTATTTCAGCCATTTATATTCTTTTAAAACTTTTTTATTTCCCTTTTTTAATTCATTGATTGCATGTAATGAACGTAACATATTTTTTCTCCTTTATGATGATCTGTGTCAAAAAGCAGAATCTATTAAATAATAGGTCCAAATAAATGAAGCGCTGATGAAGCATATCTTTCCCACATATCGCTATATCTGCTATCTGTCGTATTTAAACGGATACCGATTAGAAGACTTGTATACAGCGTAGCAACAGTTAATGGATCTTGTTGCACGAGCACTCTTTTCTCTTGACCATTTTGCACAAGCCGACTCACCCTTTCTCTAAACTCATCATGAAAAGCGTCCAGCTTTCCAAATGAATCGGGATAACGATGGTGCTGTCCGACTACTTGGACGACTAAAGCCAAGTAATTATTCATTCCGGCAAACAATTGAATGTGCGTTTTAATCATCATTTCCAGCTCCGTCATCGGATTTTCCGCATCTGGATTGAATGCAAAGACAGAATTGGAAACCTCCTTCAATGGCTCTACAACCGCCGCGTAAAAAAGCTCCTCTTTATCTTTAAAGTAAGTAAAAACACTTCCAAACCCTACATTGGCTGCTTCGGCAATTTTCTTAATCGTAGTTCCCTCGTATCCCTCTGTTGCAAAAAGGCAAGTCGCTGCTTTCAGAATGGTTTCTCTTCGTTTTTTCATATTCAATATTTGCTGTTCAGATAGCGGCATCTCTATCCCCCCTAATCACGAGCGATTAATCAATCGTTCATTATCATCATATATCCTTTTACATAATTTAACAATAACTAATTAGAAAATTTAAACAAATACAACCTCCTTTGAAGTAAGATCCGCACTAAAAAAAGCACCTATTCATACAGGCGCTTTTAATTTGAATTATTATGTTTCTCCCCATTCACTTGCTAAAACCCCATAAATGACATGGTCAACATAATGGTCATATAGCCATTCTGCTTGTCTAATAGTTCCTTCATTAACAAATCCTAATTTTTCAGGAATACTCCTGCTTTTTTTATTCTCCGTAGCCACTCGAATTTCTACTTTATTTAAGTTAAGGTGATTAATAGCATAGTTAGTCAATGCTTTAGCAACTTTAGTCATAATTCCATTTCCTTGATACTCTTCCCCAAGCCAATAGCCAATATATGCCGTATTATTGGACCAATTAATGCTATTGAAGCCCGCTGTTCCAACAATTTCTCCATTGTATAAAATAACAGTATTTAAACTTTGGTTTTCGGCATAACCTTTTAAACATCCTCGGATAAAGCTTTTTGTATCTTCCACATTCTTGGTGAAGTCAAGCCAAGGTAACCATTCTTTTAAATAAGTTCTTGATTGATCTGTTAGCTCAAAAACTCTTTCAGCATCCTTTAATTCTATTAATTTCAGTGAAACATTCTCATCTATCTTATGTATGAACATAACTTAACCCCCTTTTATAGTTCTACTCTCTCAAAATGCTCGACTGTTGGAAACGGATCATAAAAACGATGCAATTTGTTTTTCCATTCTTGATATTCATTCGATTGTCTAAATCCAACTGTATGGTCCTCTAACGTTTCCCATTGTACAAGCAATAAATATTTCCCCTTAACCTCCATACAACGTTGTAATTCATGAGCTATGTACCCGTTCATAGAAGAAATAATTTCTGACGCTTCACGAAATGCTTCCTCGTATTCAGCTTCTAAACCTTCCTTAACCTGCAGCATAACAGCTTCCAAAATCATGTATACTCCCCCTTTTATAAAATCGCTTATTTGTATATCGGTTCAATGTCTAATCTTTTCAGTAAAATAATCACAAATCATAACTGGATATAAATGTGCATATAAAAAATAGAGGTGAAATAAAAAATGAATATTGAAAATGAAGTTGTAGAGAATGAAAAACAGACTACTCCCCAAGTGAATGCAGCAAAAACAATGGAAAATCCGACTTTCGCTTTCAAGGGAGCTTCTTGGGCTGCTTTATTAATTGGTGTTGCTGCTTATCTTATTGGATTATTTAATGCAACCATGCAACTGAATGAAAAAGGATACTACTTTGCCATTTTATTATTTGGACTTTATGCGGCAGTATCATTACAAAAGGCAGTTAGAGATAAAGCAGAGGGAATTCCTGTTACTGCTATTTATTATGGAATTAGCTGGTTTGCTCTTGTTGCAGCTATTGCATTAATGGCCATCGGTTTATACAATGCCGGAAGTCTTACTTTAAGCGAAAAAGGCTTTTACTCAATGGCATTTGTTTTAGCTATATTTGCAGCTGTAACCGTTCAAAAGAATATAAGAGATACAAAAAAAGTGATAGAAAAAGATTGAAATAGTGATTCGTCCGTCCTTATCATAAAACAGCTATCAGCTGATTTTTTTTGCGGTCAGTTTCTTTGATTGTGACTTACGTTTCATATCCGTTCAATTAAGTATGACTACAGTGATCGCACATAAGGAATACATTAGTTGCAAATAATACGGTTGATTTATATTAATGAATAGTGTTGTAAAACGGTTTATACACCCAGGTGGTAAAGATAATAATTACATTTTGCTAATTGGTCTGACATAGAAATTATCTTTCCAAGTTGATTAACCACTTCATCACGATTGATCTTAACTTTTTCGTATTCTCCATCTTGTTGATTATCTTCACAAACAAAATTCCCTGTTATTTCAAAGGTATTTGGTGCATTCTCAAATAATTCTCTCCAAGATGTAAAAATGCCTTTTAATGATTTGGAAGATTGTTTATCAAAAAGAGTGATTCCATAATAATTAATACCTTGACCTTTTGGAATCCCTTTTTTCGCTGGATTTTTACTCGGTATCCATTCTAATGAGTCTGAAATATATTGGACGAAATCATCGTGAATGACAACCTTATCAATCACCCTATTGTTTTCTCTAAGCGTCCAAATTTCATCTATTTCAACTGTTTCGGAAACAAGGTAAAATTCGTGTTCTAAACCCATATTCCCCTCCATAATTCAAGACTTTTATTTCATATTATCTATTGTTTCACTAAACAAATTGTTCGTTGAAGAAAAAAACTATCAATCACCATATTACAACACTGCTTACGAACATAGCCATTAAAAAAGACTGCACATTGGCAGTCTTCATTTTGCACCACATAATGGATTAAACCTCCTTGCTCTTCACATGTTCCAGCACGATTTTACTGTGAGGAATGCTTGGCACACTGACTAGGCTGTAGCTCAAATCCTGCTTTGGCAGTTCGTAATCCATTTCTTTCACTAAATAATGAAGGCTCACTTTCAGCAACTCCACAGTCACCCACTCACCTGCACAGCGATGACCGAGAAAATAATCACCACCACCTTGTGGAATGAAGGCGAACGGACTTCCATCCCAATATTCAAAGCGTTCCGGACTGAACATTTCTGGATGGTTCCATATCTTCGGATCATGATTCGTTCCATATAAGTCCAGTAGTGTTAATGTCCCTTTTTTGAATTGGAAATCCTTCCATACAAAATCTTGTTTCACCTTTGCAGTAACAAACGGGAAAAACGGGTAATAGCGACGCACTTCCTGCACAAACATTTGCACATAAGCTTCATCGCCATTGATCAACTTCTTCGTTTTTTCAGGAAATTGATGAACGGCAAGTGCTGTAAAATTAATAAATATCGCAATCGCTACAATCGGCCGCAAAATATTGATGACCTCTACAGCAGCCGTTTTCACATCTAGTAACTCTTCATTCAAATCACGATGCCATGAAAAAGTGTGTAAAGCTGTGTGCTCGGGAGGTTGTAAGCTGCCATTCCGAACTTCATTGATAAGCTCCTCAATCCATGCTTCTGTTCGATTTCGCGCCCATCTTCCCATCCAATGAGCTGGCCCTATTGCAGCAGGTGATTCGAACATTGCACTTAAATCTTTTGTCCTCCTCTTCACTTCCTCTTCCTCTAATGGAACGCCTGCCCACTCACAAGCAATACGGCACATCAATTCCTTCACTTCTTCATATAGCACCACCGTTTGCTGCCCTTCCCATTTATGAATTGCCGCTTCCCATTGTTCTGTTGCGATATTGAATAGAGACTTCATTCCTTCAGTAGACATTAACGCCATAAACATCTCCTTACGATGCATATGCTCCTGCCCATCAAGCGTTTGCACACCCTTTTTGCCAAACAAAGTTTGTACGACCCGATTAGGCGCTGCCCCTTTACGTATAAATTTATCATTATCATAAAAAAGCGCTGCCGCTTCCATACCACCCATACAGATTGCTTTCTTGCCAAGAATCCGTGTCTCAAACACATCGGATTGAAAACTATGACGTCTATTCGCAATAAACAAATAGCCTTCCCTCATCAAACTCAAGCTGTGATCCAATCCTTCTTCTCTAGGCATTCTATTAGACATAAGAACAATCTCCTTTTCTAAAAGTATTGTTCTCATTCTTTCTAAAGCTGTCCTAATTTACACATATTAGGAACCGGAAGCTATCGCTTATACCTTTTTACGAAAAAACATATGACCATTTTTAGTGGGTAATCAGCGAACTCTTCACTCCGCAGCGCAATATAAGCATAGAAGCTCGTTTTTTCCATCTCTATCTCCAAATTTATATGATGAAAAAGAACGCAACCCTCATAGCTAAAGGTTGCGTTTTCGTTTATGCAGAACTTGCTTCATAAGTCTGTTGTTTTTTTGCTTGATATTGCTCTAGTAATTTACTAAACAAAGATGCTAATACTTGTTGAAATAGCATGCCAAATACTACAGGCATAACTACTTTTGCCG